>Ga0210395_10000011_pt1 | contig 300709 bp, 259 predicted proteins | sample IncBWH4OmetaG_FD_150861 | JGI IMG/M metagenome (GOLD analysis project Ga0210395, IMG submission 150861) | Forest soil microbial communities from Barre Woods Harvard Forest LTER site, Petersham, Massachusetts, United States - Inc-BW-H-4-O ... | reverse complement strand
CCTGCACCGAGACCCGGTTCTGCTTCACATCGAATTGCGCGTTGCGGACTTCGATCCGCACCTGATTTTCGAGCTGCAATTCACGCACCTGGGCCTGGCGGTATTCGAGTTCGGCGCGCACCTGGTTTGATTGCGCCAGGCGGTTGCGAAGCGGAATAGTGAGGCTGAGGCCGACGCCTTTATCGGGGGCAGTCGAATTCACGAGTTGGTTCAGGGTGCCACCGTAACCGAGCGAATTGGCCGTCTGGAACGGCGGGGGAGCAGTCTTCGGATTGAAACACAAGCTGCTGGTCGTGGTGGAGCAATTCGGCACCAGGGGATTGACGTCGCCTCCAACGCCGGACCCGCCGTAGTAGGCAAAGGCTTGCAGCGTGGGCAACATGGCGTTGCGCACGGCCTTGCTGTTGAGGTCGCGCGACTGCAGGTCAATCCTCGACTCTACCAGCTCGGCGCGATGACGCAGAGCGTCGCTGATCATCTCCTGGATGGGAGTGACGGGCTCTGCCTGCGGAAGCTGCATGGACGAAGTGGGGACGACGTCGGCTTCGGCCAGCACGGGGTCTTCGATGCTGCGGCTCAGAGCGTTTTTCATGAGCAGCGCTTGCAGCTGCAAGTTGTTTTCCGCCACGATCAGATTCTGCTGATCGGTGGCTACGGTGCTTTCCGAACTTACGACCTGAATGGGTGGCGCGGTGCCGACCTGTGCCTGGTGTTTGGAGTCGTCAAGCGCCTTCTGGGCGTAGGTGAGCGATTCCTGCTGCACGCGAACGTTCTCATAAGCGTAGACCAGATCCCAATACATGTTTTCGATCTGATCGACGGTGGTAATGATTTGCAGGCGGAAGGCCACGTCGGAAATCTCGCGGTTGTTTCTGGCGATGCGGATGAATCGCGTGTTGGGTAGGAATCCGAAGCCCTGGAGCAGGTTCTGTGTGAAACGAAAATTGAAGCTCGATCCCAGCTGTGGCGTGAGCAGGACGGTGGGGTTGTTGGTGGTGACGTGAGTGTTGTTGAACGCACCGGTGAGCGCGCCACCCCATTCGAATCCCTGGGTGTAAGCGAAGTTCGAGGTGTAGGTGTTTTGGGACACGACCGGGACTGGGTTAAAGACGCTCACTGACTCGCTGTCGTCCTTGTCGAGCTGAAGCGTACTGGTGATCTGAGGATCGAAGGCGGTGATGGTAGCGCCAATGCCGAGGGTCGAGCTGACCAGTCCGTTGGTGCCGGTGCCGGCGCCGCCAGCCGCGACGGTGGTGCCGCCGGTGCCGGAGCCGACCGTGCCGCCGAGTCCTCCAACGCCGCCGCCGGGCGTGTTCTGCACGATGCCGGTATTGACGCCGAGAATGCTGGCGCCTGACTTCGCACGCAGCAGGTCGGCGTCGGCAATGTTCAGGTTATAGCGGGCGATGTCGATGTCGAGATTGTTTTCGAGCGCGAGTGCAACCGCATCGTTGATGGAGAGATAAATTTTGCCGTCGCGCATAAGCGAGTCGATGCGCGCCGAGTTGCCCAGGGTCGGCTGGGGGACTGCCTCCGGCCGGTATGGTTGCAGCACGCGAGGAAAGGCTGACCGCGGAATCGAATAGTCCCGGAGATGAACGGGCTGTGGCTGCGCCGGCTCGGGCGCAGCGGGAGGCGCCGATTGTGACGTCGGTGCGGCTTGTTGTGCCCGGAGAGAGGCCGGAAACGTGCCTAGAAACAAGACCGAGACAAAGCTCAGCGGCATCAGCCGGGCCATAGAAATTAAAAGCCGAATCGAACTAAAGCGCCGAGTGGAAGAAATCAAACGCGGTGAGAGCATAAGTCTTCTCCTTGCATAAGAGCGGGATGCATTTTTTCACGAGCAGAATTTTGATGATGCCAATGTTGGACGTGAGACGCAAAATTAGGTCTCTTCAATCTTGTCTATTCAATCTTAGCGGGAGAAGTTTCACGGGAGGCGCGCAGGATTGTAAAGAATTGTGAGGGGGAAAACGAAAGTGTCGCCGCTGTCGAGTTAAGAACAGCGGCGCCGCTGAATAAGATCAGCGGCGCCGCGTGTGCGGTAGCGGTTATTGTTGGGTCGGCGGCGGCGCGATCGACGGCAAGTCCTTGCGCGGCGCAACGTAGGGGACGTTGGGCAGGCGGCTGACCTGGCCCTTGGCGGCATCGCTGATGTTGATGCCGGCGTGATCGAGCGTGACGCCAACGGCGCGGTCCAACTCGATGCGCGACTTTTCGTAGGCGGCCATGGCAGACATCAAGGTCGACTCCGACGTGGCCAGGGCGCTCTCCGTCTGCAGGACCAGCGTTGTGGTCGAGGTGCCGAACTGATACTTCTTCTGTTCGGCGTCGAGCGACTGCTTGGCGAAGTCCACTGCAGCCCGCGCGGAGTCTACACTGGCGCGGTTCTGTTCGACACCGAACTGGGCATTACGGACCTCGATGCTGATGCGATTCTCGGTTTGCTGCAGCGCCATCTGGGCCTGCTGATATTCCAGTTCCGAGCGAATCTGCACCGCCTGGGCGGCGCGGTTGCGCAGCGGGATGTTGAGCTGGAGGCCGACGCCTTTGTCGGGAGCGGTGGAGTTAACGAGTTGGCTGAGCGTGTTGCCGTAACTCGCAGTGGGGAACGCCGGATTGATGACGACATTGCCGTAGGCGGGATCGGGGCCCGAGCAGAAAGCCTCGGCCTGGGCCTCCGCGGACTCATTGCTGCAGAGGTTCGAGGGGTTCGCGGTGCCGCCGAGGCCAGAGCCCCCGTAATAAGCAAACGCGTCGAGCGTAGGCAATAGCGCATTGCGCACGGCCTTGTTGCTGAGTTGGATGGTGTTGAGTTGAATGCGCGATTCCACCAGATCGGCACGATGACGAAGCGCATCGGCGATCAGATCCTGCATGGGCTGGACCGGTTCGCTCTCGGGAAGCTCCATGGTCGAAGTGGGGATCACGTCCGCCCCCGCCAGAACCTGATCGCGCAGGGTGCGGCTGAGCGCGTTCTTCATCAGCAACTGCTCTAGTTGCAGGTTGGTAAGGGCAACCGTCAAGGCTTGCTGGTCCTGGGCGACGGTGCTCTGCGCCCGGACCACCTCGATGGGCGCGAGGCTGCCGATATCCACCTGCTTCTTGGTATCGGAGAGCGTCTTCTGGGCGAACGCCAAAGATTCTTTTTGCACGCGCACGTTTTCGTAGGCGTAAACCAGATCCCAGTACATGGTCTGAATTTGATTGACGGTCGTAATGATCTGCAGGCGGAAGGCCACGTCGGAAAGTTCACGGTTATTCTTGGCGATGAGAAGGAAGCGGTTATTCGCGGCAAAGCCAAAACCCTGCAACAGATGCTGGGTAAGCTGAAACTTGAAACCGGAGTTCAGGGCCGGGCTGACCGTCTGGAAGGCACTGTTGCTGGTGGTACGCGTGTTGTTGAAGCCCAGCGAAAGATTGGTTCCCCAGTCGAACCCCTGGCTGTAGGTGAAATTTCCGGTCGTAGTCCTTTGCAGCGTTCCGGAGAACGGACTGGTGGGAATAAAGTTGGCGTGATCTTCCTGCAGGGTGCCGGTGATGACGGGGTCAAAGCTGGTGATCAGCGATCCGAGGCCGAGCGTGGAACTGTTCAGGCCCCCCACGCCAGCGCCTGCGCCAGCTGCGCCGAGGCTGGTGCCGCCGGTGCCGGAGCCGACCTGGCCGCCGAGGCCGCCGACGCCGCCGCCGGGAGTATTTTGCACAATGCCGCTGGGCACACCGAGAATGGAAGAGCCAGCTTTGGCGCGGAGGATATCGGTGTCGGCGATATTCAGGTTGTAGCGCGCGATGGCGATATCCAGATTGTTTTCGAGCGCCAGCGCGATCGCGTCGTTGAGCGAAAGGTAAAGCTTGCCATCGTGCATGAGCTGGTCGATGCGCGTGGTGTTGGAGAGATTCGGCGGGGCCAGGTGCCGGGAGGTGTAGGGCCCGATCGGGTTCGGAAAGTGTGACACCGGCTGGGCATAATTCAGGACCGGCAGCGGCCGCTCCGGCGGAGCGTTTGCCGGTGTAGGAGTGAGCGGCTTCGGTTCCGTCGTGTTCTGCGGGGCGGAAGCGGCGGGCGACTCCTGGGCCCAGCTCGCAAGGGCCAGGGTTGCGAATAGGCTGGCAGCAGCGGCGAGCCGGACGATCGAAGCTAAACGTGCGAATGGCATCTACTCATCTCCATTTTTGGACCAGCTGGTTTTAAGAATCAATTGATTATTCTGCTATTGATATTCTGCTTAAGAGAACCTTTTTAAGACAATCTTCTTTAGGGCGATCCTGTTTTAAGACAATCCTGTCGAAAACACTTGGATTTTGCCCGAGACCGGCATATTCCGAAAATCAGCTCATAAAGCCAGCTCCCGCAACCAGAGTCCTGCTCAGGCATTGGTACGCAAACCACTGGCCGAAGGTTCCTGAAAGCTGGGAGAAAGACAAATATTCCCAATGCTGCGCCCGATTCGATCTGGTTCCGGGCCGTTGCTTACCATGTTTCCTGGGACAAAGCGGCAGACGCTTTCATCCGGTAGGCCGAAGATCCGCGGAAACCATCCAGTATATCCGACCGTAACTGGACTTGACTTGCACCGCATCGCCGAAGGAACTGGTAAATTGCTGGCAAAGCCCGAATCGATTTGGATGACGCAACGAGGGTACGGGACTCGAAAGATCGCAGGATGCGCAATCTCAAAGTAACTCTCTCCTATGACGGGGCGGAATTCTCCGGCTGGCAGGTGCAGCCCAACGCCAACACGGTGCAGGGCACACTTGCTTCAGCCATTGGACGGATCACCGGGGAAAAGGTATTGCCGCAGGGCTCGGGGCGGACGGACGCGGGAGTTCATGCGTTGGCCCAGGTGATGACATTTGTCACGGAGTCTTCCGTTCCCACGGAGAATTTCGTGCGGGCGCTGAACGATATTTTGCCGGCTTCGGTGCGCGTGCTGGAAGTGGCGGAGGCGCCGCCGGATTTCCACGCGCGGCATTCGGCGCGGGCAAAGACGTATCGTTATCGCATTTACCGGGAGTCGATTTGTTCGCCGTTTCTGGCTCGGTATGTGTGGCATTATCCGTACGGCTTGGCCGAGGAGGAGATGGATCGCGCTGCGAAACTTGTCGTGGGGGAGCATGACTTCACTTCGTTCGCGGCCGTCGATCCGGAACGCGGGCGGGGTGAAGCGGCGGCCCTGCGGCCCGCGACCGGGTCCCTTCGGCTCAGCTCAGGGCAGGCTGAGACCCGGTCCCACACTAGCGGCGCCGAGGGCGGCGTTGTGTCTACGCCTCCAGTATCGAATGTGCGGAAGATATTTCTGTCGTCGTGGGAGCGCTTGGGAGACGAATTTGTCTACACGGTGCGGGGCTCGGGATTTCTGCACCACATGGTGAGGAATCTGGTGGGCACTTTTATTCTAGTGGGCAAGGGGACGTTGCAGGTTGAGGATGTAGCGCGCATCCTCGCGGCGCGGAGCCGGTCGGCGGCCGGTGCAACCGCGCCGGCGAGCGGACTGTATCTGGTGAATGTCGAATACTAACCTCGACGCTAGCCAGGTTTTCGGGGTAGGGAAGACGAGACGCAGCAAGCTCCGTCTCTACGGAATAAGATTTCGTCATGGCTGCTGACGTGCAAATCGCGTCGCGCAAGATTTCGTCGGTGAATCCGGCGACGGGCGCGGTTCTGCGCGAACTCGAGTGCGCGGATGAACCCCAGGTCGAGGCTGCCGTGGCGCGAGCGCGCGTGGCACAGGTCGCATGGAATGCATTGGGTCTGCGACGGCGCATCGCCGTGCTACGCCAATTTCAGCGGAAGCTGCACGAGAACAAGTCTGAGATTGCGGACGCCATCACGCGCGAAGCCGGCAAGCCGCTGGCGGAATCGCTGGTCACCGAAGTCCTGGTGGTGCTCGACGCCGCACGATTTCTGATCGACAACTCCTGGCGGCTGCTGCGCGATGAGCCCGTGCCCCACGGCAACCTCGCTACAAAGCTAAAGAGCGGATGGTTGGTGCGCGAACCGCACGGCGTGATCGGGATCATCTCGCCGTGGAATTATCCATTTTCTATTCCGGCGACGGAGACGCTGGCGGCATTGGTGGCCGGCAATGCAGTGGTGCTGAAGCCTTCGGAACTGACGTCGCTGGTCGCGCTTGAGTTGGCTGAGTTGCTGCATTCCGCGGGCGTTCCCGAGGATGTATTTCAGATTGTCGTTGGCGAAGGGCCGACGGGCGCGGCTCTGTTGCGTTCCCCGATCGACAAACTAGTGTTCACCGGCAGTGTTGCGACCGGCAAGCGTATCGCGGCGGCTGCGGCGGAGCGTCTGCTTCCAGTCGTGCTCGAACTGGGCGGAAAAGATCCCATGCTGGTGCTCGACGATGCCGACGTGGACGTGGCTTCGAGTGCGGCGGTGTGGGGAGCGTTCGTCAATGCGGGGCAGGCGTGCCTGTCGGTCGAGCGCTGTTACGTGCATCGCAGTTTGTACGACTCGTTCTTGAAGGCATGTTCGGAGAAAACTAAGAAGCTCAACGTCGGGCACGGGGAGGATCGCGAGACTGATGTTGGCCCGCTCATCCACGAGCGGCAATTGCTGATCGTGGAGTCGCACGTAGAAGACGCAAAGGCCCGGGGGGCAAGAATCTTGGTGGGAGGGACGCGATTCCCTGAGTTAGGGAAGAATTTTTACCGACCCACGGTATTGGCCGATGTGACGCACAATATGCGGATCATGCGGGAAGAAACTTTTGGTCCGGTGCTGCCGGTGATGGCCTTCGACAACGACGACGAAGCCGTGCGGCTGGCCAACGACTCTGACTACGGCCTGGCGGCGAGCGTGTGGACGCGAGACAGCGCTCGCGGTGAACGGCTGGCACGGCGCATAAATGCCGGTACCGTCATGGTGAACGACGTGATCTCGTGTTTCGGTATCAGCGAAGCTCCGCACGGTGGCGTGAAGGCTAGCGGCGTGGGCCGCACTCACGGACGTTTCGGGCTGGATGAAATGGTGAGGGTGAAGTACCTTGATATGGACCGCATGCCGGGGATGAAGAAGGTCTGGTGGTATGGATACGGCGAGAGTTTCCGGCGGCAGATGGAAGGTTTTCTGGATATGCAATTCGCGCGCGGCGTGGGGACGCGTGTGCGCGGGGCATTGCGGGCGGCGGGGGCGTTGCGGCGCAAGCAACTGTGACCCCTCGGCCGGGTTTCGCCCAGGCCAGACCGCCGAAGGCGGCCGTCTCCACATGAGTTGTAGTTGTTCTCGCATGAGTCGCGGCGACCGCGCCGTCTGTTAGTCGTCCACTCGGTCGCCGTGGCTGCGCGGGTGCGAGACCACCAGAAAACGTACCGGCACCGACGAGGGATTGCGGATCTGATGACGCTTTCCCGGCAGCACGCGGATGCCGCTGCCGGCGGCCAACAGCGTGGTGTGTCCTTCCACTTCCAGCAGGACTTCGCCTGAGAGGATGTAGAAAAACTGCTGCGCTTTTTCGTGGTGGTGGCGAATCTCGGCCGCGCCCGGGGGCATGAACTCCTCGATTACGCTGAGTTGGTCATCGTTGACCAGGTACCAGGCGTCGCAATCATCTCCCCAACGATAGTGTTCTGCATTGCTGCGGTTCACCAGGCTGGGCGCGACTGCGCCTGCATTGTTTGAGCTTCGCGGCGCAGTCGTTGGAATTCTCTTCGCCATACTTTTCCTCTCCTGATTACCGAGTGTAAGATTACCCAGTGTAATCTGGTCGCCATGAGTGCAACTACGAATTCCCATCTCACTGATTCCAGTTCGGCAACAGATCCCAAGCGGGAATTGCTGCGTCACACACTGGCCACGCTGGCCTATCGCGGCGGAAAAGCCGTGCGCAATGCTCCCGAGGGCTTTGCCGAGTTTCAGGCAGGCGAAGGAGTTCGGCCGCCCGGGCAGATTCTAGCCCATATCGTCGATCTGTTGGACTGGGCGCTGTCCATTGCGAAGGGTCAGCAGAAGTGGCAGGACTCGAAACCTTTGCCATGGGAGCAGGAAGTCGAGCGATTCTTCGCTGCGCTCAAGACCTTCGATGACTTCCTGGCTTCGAGCGAGCCGGTGCACGCTTCGTTCGAAAAATTGTTTCAGGGGCCGGTTGCCGATGCGCTGACGCACGTGGGACAAATCAATATTCTTCGCCGCCTGGCGCGTGCGCCGGTGAAGGGTGAGAACTACTACGCGGCAGCAATCGAGATCGGCCGAGTCAGCGCCGACCAGGCCGCGCCGAAGCGCGAGTTCTGATCGAGTTCCGATCGCCCCCGCCAATCATTTCGCGCGGTTGCGGTAAAGAGACGCGTCCACCTGCTGGGCCAACGCGTCTGTATCGAGCGGCATCTCCAGGAAGTGCACGAGTTGCTGCCCGATGTCCTTCGGACTGCTGAGCACGTCGTGATATTGCACGCGAAGCGCTTTCACGTAAGGCTTGCCCTCGAGCCAGGCGTAGACTTCGCGGAGGTGCTTCTCAAACGCAGCAGAAATGGCAGCGGGATCAGCGCCTGGCTTATAGCTTCCGCGCCGGCGCAACATTTCATCTTGCGATGCCAGCACTTCCGGCAGCGGCCGCTGCATAAAGATGATTCTGTATTCGTGACCGGCGGGAAGCGAAAGCAAAAGCCGCGAGATTACTTTAACCACCTTGCCTTCGCCTTCCGCGATGCACGCTGGATCGTTGGGCAGCTGCTTGATCCGCTCGCACTCGAGATAGCCGCGCGGATTGTCGGTGTCGGCCTGGCGCTCGCCGTCAGAGAGCGCAAGCATCCCTCCGGCAACCAGCATCTGCATCATGAGAGACGTGCCGGAGCGGGGCAGTCCTGAAACGATCGTGATCATGCCTTCCTCGTGATCATGCGTTCCTTGTGAAAGATGAAAGGAACAGACTAGCAGAGGCGCCCACGCCGTTACGTCTTTCGCCAGCCAAGTTTCGTCAGCACGTTTCGCGGGCGTGATTCGACTGCGAGGTTTCAGTTACAATGACCGCGTAAGGCACGAATCCGGCGGCATTTGGGCCGCTCGAACGAGGGGTACGTCCTTTGGCGACTAGCGAAGTGGCCGCATCTGGCTCCCAGAATATTCCGCAGCTTCCCCACCACAAGGTCAAGATCAAGAAGGCGGGGCAGCGCGCCTGCAACGAGAAAAACGAGAAAGGTAAATTCTGTGGCGGGCATTTGAAGCGCTGGTTCTACACGACCGACGCGGTCGAGCAGGCCTGCGGAGATGCGGAAAAAGCCTGGGGCAAAAACGCCGAGGTGTATCGCTGCGAACATTGCAAGACGTTGTATCTGCCGAATCCCGCGGAAGCGAAGGTGAATGTCGCGGGTCAGGGAATGATTTCGGTGTTCGGGCTGACGTTGCCGCCGAAGGAGAAGTGAAGGAAGCTTTTGGCTCTTGGCTATTAGCTCTTGGCTTGAACCGATCCTTCACGTCCTTCACGCTTCAAGCCAAAGGCCAAGAGCCAACAGCCAAGAGCGGTTTTCCAATGATTACCCCCGACCTCATCTACGACTGGAACCAGAAATACCCGCCGGGGCTGAAGCCATCGGGACCCGTGTTGATCAACGACGAGACCTTGCGCGATGGGCTGCAGTCGCCGTCGGTGCGCGATCCTTCCATTGCGGAGAAGATTGAAATCCTTCATCTGATGGAGGCGGTGGGAATCCACTCGCTTGCTCTCGGCTTGCCTGGCGCGGGTGCGCGCGCGGTTGAGGCCGTGACTGCGTTGGCGCACGAGATCGCGGCGCAGAAAATGAAGATTCGCGCCAACTGCGCGGCGCGGACCCACGAGAATGACATTCGGCCGATTGCCGAGATCGTGCAGAAGACGGGACTGCGCATCGAGGCTGCGACTTTTATCGGGTCCAGCCCGATTCGCCGATTCACGGAAGGGTGGACTGAAGATTTTCTTCTGCAAACCACCGAGAAGGCCGTCCGGTACGCGGTTTCGCTCGGGCTTGACGTGATGTACGTTACCGAGGATACGACCCGTTGCGATCCAGAGACGGTGAAGCGGCTGTACGCGACGGCCATCCGTTGCGGCGCCCGGGCGATCTGCATCTGCGATACGGCGGGGCACGCGACGCCGATGGGAGCGCTAGCGCTGGTGCAGTTTGTGATTGAAGAGGTCGTGAAGCCCTCGGGCGAGACGATTCGTGTGGACTGGCACGGACACAATGATCGCGGCCTGGCGATCGCGAATTCGATTGCGGCGATTATTGCCGGCGCGAATTGCGTGCATGGGTGCGCCATCGGCTTGGGCGAGCGCGTGGGCAATACGCCGACCGACCAGATGCTGGTGAATCTGAAACTGATGGGAATTGCGCCGTGGGACGAGCAGGACCTGACGATGTTAAAGCCCTATTGCCAGGCGGTGTCGCGGGCGACGGGCGTGCCGATTCCGGCGAATTATCCCGTGATGGGCGAGGATGCGTTTCGCACGGCGACGGGTGTGCACGCCGCCGCGATCATCAAGGCGTATCGCAAAGACGATGCCCTGCTGGCGAACACGGTGTACTCTGGTGTGCCTTCGCATTTGTTTGGGCTCGAGCAGATTATTGACGTGGGTCCGATGAGTGGAAAGTCGAACGTACTATGGTGGCTGGAGCGGCGCGGCATTCCGGCGAACGACGAAGTCGTGGACCGCATTTACCAGCGCGCCAAGCAGAGCGACCACACGCTGAGCGAAGCGGAGATACTGGAGTGCGTGCCGGCCGCGACGCACAAGAAATGATCTGTGCATGGCTACCCTAAAGCATGCGATTCTCGGCGCGGGCGGCGTTGGCGGTCTCATCGGAGCCTGCCTGGCGCGGTGCGGCGACTCAATCACCATGGTGGTGAGGCCGCAAGCACTTGCCCAATATCCTGAACAGCTGCAGTTGGAAAGCGCTTTTGGAAACTTCACCGTGCCGGTTTCGCACGCTGCAGAAGTTCCGCCTGCCGATGTTCTCTGGATTACGGTCAAAGCCACGCAGTTGGACTCGGCGCTGTCTTTGTTCACCAAGCCCGAGTCGGTGCGGGCGATCGTTCCTCTGCTGAATGGAGTCGATCATCTGGCCGAACTGCGCGCGCGATACGGCGCCGCCAAAGTCATCGCGGCCACGATTGCGGTCGAAACCGAGCGCGTCGCGCCCGGCCACATCGTGCATCGCTCTCCGTTTGCCCGTCTGAACGTGTCTTCGACCGGACGAAGTCTGCTGGGCGCGACGCTCGATGAATTGCAGAAAATGGGATTCGAGTGCCGATTCGTGGACAACGAACCAACGCTGATGTGGAGCAAGCTCGTCTTTCTGGCCGCTTTCGCTCTGACTACAACGGCCGCTGACAAAACTACGGGCGAAATTCTCGGCGATCCGACCTGGAGGGAGATGGGATTCTCCTGCATCCGGGAGGCCAGCGCCGTCGCTGTCGCCGAGGGCGCGAAAATCGATGCGGACTCTGTGATCGCGTCGGTTCTGAAGATGCCGGGAAACATGCGCAGTTCCATGCAGAAAGACGTCGAACAAGGCAAGACTCCGGAACTCGACGCGATCGCCGGACCCATCTTGCGCGGCGCGGCACGGCATGGGATCGACGTGCCGACGACGAAGAAGTTGGTGGCCGCGGTTGAGCAGCGAGCGGGATTGCGTCCAACCCTCAATTTGTCATCCTGAGCACAGCAGGGTCTTCGCGAACGCGAAGACTCTCGAAGTCGAAGGATCCCTTGCTACTGGATGTTATTCGGGGCCTGTCAGGGGAGCTCCTGAGACAATTTGGGTCCGGACGTTGCGTGAAGGAAACTCCCTGCGAGGCTGCAGGCACTACCTGAGTTGCAGGGGTCCTTCGACTACGCATGGGGCTCGCCGAGCGAGCCCCATGCTCCGCTCAGGATGACAGCGCGTAAAAAGTGCCGAAAGTGACGGTTCTCCCATTCACCTGATTACCACCCTCCGGTAATGCGCCGTTCCACATTAGCCAATCCTAATCCCGGCTCGCGCGTTGTAAACTTACGCCATACTGCCATGAGCCCGAATCCCCCGCGCCCGGACTTGCCGGATCTTTCGTCTGCCGCGGGTATGTCGAAGGAAGCGCCAAAAGAAGTGCCGAAAGAAGGAACGCAGCACGCACAGGAGCAGGCGCAGCAGGAAGTAGGGCGACTGGCCGCTTCGCCGGAAGTGCGGTCGGCGTTCAACTGGTTTCGGACGCAGGAACCGCAACTGGCGCAGTGGCAAATGGAAATGGCGCGGATTCCGGCGCCTCCGTTTGGCGAATCGGCGCGGGCGGCCTGGCTGGCGGAACGTTTTCGCGAAGTCGGGTTGGACGATGTTCGCATCGACGATGTAGGGAACGTGTTCGGCACGCATCCTGGCTTCGGCCGGCGTTATGTGGCGTTGAGCGCGCACATTGATACAGTGTTTCCGGCCAACACGCCCCTGAACATTCGGCAGCAGGGCAGCCGCATCTACGGGCCGGGAGTTTCCGACAACGGGGCGGGTGTAGCTGCGCTGTTGGCGATTGCGTCGCTGTTGCGGAAAGTGCGCATCCGCCATGCTCTGCCGTTTGTGTTTATTGGGAATGTTGGTGAAGAGGGCGAAGGCGATCTGCGGGGTATGCGGCACATTTTTTCGACGCCGCGCTGGAAGGATTCGATTGCTTACAGCTTGGTGCTGGATGGCGCGGGCGCGGATACGATTGTGGCCGAAGCCCTGGGCAGCCGCCGCTTTGAAGTGATCGTCCGCGGGCCGGGCGGGCACTCGTGGAGCGATTTCGGCGCGCCCAATCCGATTGTGATTCTGGCCAAAGCAATTGAAACTTTCACGGCGACTGTGGTTCCGACTACGCCGAAGACGACTTTCAACATCGGGGTCATTCGCGGCGGGACTTCGGTGAATTCGATTCCTGAGTCGGCCAGCATGAAGGTGGATATCCGCTCGACGTCGATGACGGAGATGGAGCGATTGGAGCAGTCCCTGCGCCAGGCGCTGAATCGCGCCGTGGAGGACGAAACTATGGAGTCGGAGATGCGGTCTTCGTCACACGCGCAGAAACGGCCGGCTGGGGTGAGTTGCGAAGTGGTGGTGATCGGGAACCGCCCCGCGGGCGAGTTGCAGGCGGGGGCGAGGATTCTGCAGGTCGTGCGCGCCGTCGACGCGCAACTGTCCAACACCGCGCAAGTGCAGCGGGCATCGACCGACGCCAATATTCCGCTCTCGCTGGGGCAGGAGGCAATTGCCATCGGGGGCGGCGGGTCAGGCGGCGGTGCGCACACTTTGCAGGAATGGTTCGATTCCAACGGACGCGAACTGGGCTTGAAGCGGATTTTGTTGACCATGCTGGCGCTGGCGGGGGTTGGAGAATGAGGCTGAGCTTACGGGAAGTCTTGATTCGATCGGCGCGAGAGATGCGCGGCTGGAGCTTCCGGATTCTGCTGTGTTCAATCGCGTTGCCGTGCTTGCTCTCGTCGGCGCAGAACGCTACGCCCAGCGGAACGCCCGAGGTCAAGCCGAAGGCCGACATCATTTTCGAACATGCCAATGTTTACACCGGCGTGCCCGACAACACGCCGTTCAGCTCGATTCTGCGCGAAGAAGCGATTGCGGTGCGCGGCGATCGCATTCAGGCGGTGGGCAAAACCATCGAGATTGAAAAGCTCAAAGGGCCGCAGACTCAGGTGATCGACCTCGGCGGACATTTTATGATGCCCGGATTCAACGACGCGCACCTGCATCTGGGTGACGCCGGAATGACGAAGCTGAGTGTGGATCTCACGGGTGTGCAGTCTCTCGACGAACTCCGCGCGCGAGTGGCGAAGAAGGTCGTGGAGGCGAAGGGCGACGATTGGATTCTTGGTTCGGGCTGGGACCAGACGCTGTGGCCGGTGAAGGTAACGCCCACGCGCTGGGATCTGGACGAAGTTTCGGGCGGGCATCCGGTATTTCTGGTGCGCATCGATGGGCACATCGCAGTGGCCAATACGCGCGCCCTGCAGCTAGGCAGCATCACGCTGGCCAGCCGCGATCCGCAGGGCGGGCAGATCGACCGTAACGAGAATGGCGAGCCCACGGGCATTTTGCGGGAAACCGCGCAGCAGGCGATGCTGAGTGTGGTTCCCAAGCCGACGCATCAGTTGCGCCGCGAAGCTCTGGAACTCGCGCTCGCCGATCTGGCCGAGCACGGGGTGACGTCGGCACAGGATTATTCGCCGAACTGGGAAAATTTTCAGATATACGAAGAGCTCGAAAAAGAAGGCAAGCTGACGGCGCGCATTTCGGAATGGCTGCCTTTCGACGATCCCGTGGAGGAGTTGAGCGGGATGCGCAACGCCCATCCGCAATCCGATCTGATGCTGCATACCGGCATGCTGAAAGGATTTATGGACGGCTCCCTGGGATCGCACACGGCGGCGATGCTTGAGCCGTATGCCGATGATCCTAAGAACTCCGGCTTGCCGCGCTACGATGCAGCGAAGCTGAATGACATGACGAAGGAGCGCGTGCTGGCGGGTTACCAGATTGGTTTTCATGCCATTGGCGACAAGGGTATACAGATGGCTCTCGATGCCTTTGCCGGCGCTGAAAAGGCGGCGCGAGAGGCGCACGTGAAAGCACCCGACGGAGGCGACGATTTCCGCCTGCGCATCGAACACGCGCAGGTTACGACGTTGGCGCAGATCGTTCAGTTCAAGACTCTGAAAGTCATTGCTTCCATGCAGCCCAGTCATGTGCTCACCGACATGCGCTGGGCCCAGGACCGGCTGGGACCGAAGCGGGCGGCATTTTCGTACGCCTGGCTGGCTTTTCTGAATAAAGGCGTGACGCTGGCTTTTGGAACGGATTATCCGGTGGAACCGGTCACGCCGTTCCGCGGGCTTTATGCGGCAGTCACGCGTAAGAGCGAGAACGGTAAACAGGAATATTTCCCCGAGCAGCGGCTCACCATGGATCAAGCGATTGCTGCCTACACAACCGGCTCGGCATTCGCCGAATTCGAGGAGAAAGAAAAAGGCAAGCTGGTGCCGGGGATGCTCGCGGATTTCGTTGTCCTCGACCGCGACCCGACGTCGAGTTCGCCGGAGAAGTTGTTAGCCACCAAAGTGCTGCGTACAGTCGTGGGCGGGAAGACGGTTTACGAAGCGAAGTAGGTCCCCGCTCAGCCTAGGGCTCTCAAGTAGCGTCGTCAAGAGATTCGCCCACGGCACTTTATCCTTAAATCCAGCGAGTCACAAAACGGTTTCACGGGTTTATGCGTCTAAGTGAAAGCCCGGCCGCAGGGATTGGCCTGTTCTCATGCGAAACCCGCGTCGGGTAAATGGGTATAATAAAAGGGGTTTGTGAGTTTCGGAGGGAAGTACACTTTATGGGCGCAATGTGGATGCGCATGAAGGCTCATCGCTGGGCCTACACGCTGAGTATTCTGGCAACGCTTTCCGTCGGCATTCTGATCGGGACGGTGATTTCCCAGGGAGTCAAAGGGAAAGAGGGGCAAAAGAGTGATGCGACACCGCTCGCCATGCCCTCGCCGCAGCAGATGTCGAACACGTTCTCGCAGATCGCGAAGCAACTGGAACCGAGCGTGGTCAATATCAACACCGAATCGACCATCAAGAACGTCCACCGGCGCCGTGGCGGACAAGGCCAGGACGACGAAGATGGCGGTGACGGCAGCGGTGGAATGGATGACTTTTTCAACCACTTCTTTGGTGGTCCGGGCGGGCAAGCCGGTCCCGGTGGCCAGGGTGATGGTTCCATCCGGGAGCGTTCCCTGGGTTCGGGCGTGATCGTTGACCCCAAGGGATACATCGTTACCAACCGGCATGTGGTCGAAAAGGCGGACCGCATTCGGGTCCGATTCGAGGATGATCCGCCGGGCGTGCAGCACGACGCCAAGGTTATCGGCACCGATCAGGAAACCGATCTGGCCGTGATCAAGGTCGACATAGACCGCGCCCTGCCGGCAGCGAAGATGGGCAACTCCGACAGCATGCAGGTGGGCGACTGGGTTCTGGCCGTAGGCAGCCCGTTCGGGCTATCCGAGACGGTAACGGCGGGAATTGTTTCGGCAAAGGGGCGTGACATCGTGCCGCTCCGCCAGTTCCAGACTTTCATTCAAACCGACGCGGCCATCAATCCGGGAAACTCTGGCGGACCGCTGGTCAATATGAACGGCGAAGTCATCGGCATCAACACGGCGATTCTGAGCGAGACCAACGCCTATGCGGGCGTGGGTTTTGCCTTGCCGTCGAAAACGGTGGTCGACGTTTACAACCAGTTGACCGGGCCTGAGCACAAAGTGACCCGGGGCTCGATCGGAATCACCTTTGATGCGGTGGAGAACCCTGCCATTGCGCGAGTGTATGGCAACGGATCGGGCGTGACCATCTCCAGTGTGGTGCCGGGCAGCCCGGCCGACCAGGCTGGACTGAAGGTGGGCGATACGATCACGGTCATTGACGGTAGGAAGGTGACCAAAGGCGCCGAATTGGTTTCCGACATTGCATCTCGCAAGCCGGGATCGAAGGCGACGCTGGGTTTCGTGCGCAACGGAAAATCGCAGGAAACGGCCGTAACCATTGCGGATCGCGCCAAGCTGTTTGCAGCGCGGCTCGGGGACACTCAGGATAACGACGACGAGAGTACCCCCAAGCCGAGCAAATTCGGCGTGACGGTTCGCAAGCTGACGCCGGAGATGGCCGACCGGCTCGACATGCCTCAAGGGAAAGGCGTGATCGTACAGGACGTGAAACCCGGTTCGTTCGCGGAAGACGTGAACCTGGGTCGCGGCGACATCATCCTCGAAATCAACAAGCAGCCGGTGAACAGCGAAGAGGATTTCGCCCGGATCGAGTCCAGCCTGAAGAGCGGCCAGGATGTGGTTTTCCTGGTGCGGCAGCGCGGCTCAACCAGTCAGGACGGAACCATCTTCCTGCCCGGTACACTTCCGTAACTGAAATTGGCCCAACGGGAACTGGCACTGTAGCGTCCAATCGAGGATGATTACAGTGCCAATCCGGTTGGGCTTTTTTATTTTTACGGAAGGTTCATTTTGCGGAAGATCATGGTTCGATGATCATGGTTTGAAGATCACGGTCCGATGATCATGATTGGATGATCATGGTTCGATGCCGCTCGGTTTCTTAAGGCGAAGGTTTCATGTTGAAGCTTTGGACTGAAGTCCGAGGAGCCGCGTTCCGCGCGGGTTGCGCGCTGTTGTTGGCCTGTGCGTGCGTTTCCGCAGCGGGCGCGCGCCAAAGTTCGGCTGGCGATGCTGCCGTGAAAGCGCCCACAAGCGCCACCACTACGGCTACGCAGCATCCTAAGACCCCGGCCGGAGCGGCTGCGCCTGCTAGTACGACAACGAAATCCACAGCGACGAAATCCATCTCGAAGACTTCCGCATCGAAAAAGCCGGCAAGCAACACTCACACGGCGTCGGCGGGAAAACGCTCCTCGCGGAAGAAGCCAGTGCGGGCGCGCGGCCAGCAGAAAATCGACTCCGAGAGAGCCCAGGCCATTCAGGAAGCCCTGATCCGCGAACATTATCTGTCCGGCCAAGCGACGGGCACCTGGAACCAGGCCAGCGAAGAAGCCATGCGCCGCTATCAGGCGGATCACGGCTGGCAAAGCAAGGAAGTACCCGATTCGCGGGCGCTGATCAAGCTGGGTCTGGGCCCGAGCAAGGACCATCTGTTAAACCCGGAAAGTGCTATGACCACCGTACCGGACCCGCCACGAGCTGAGCCCGTGCCTACCACCTCGCACAGCGCAGCGCCAGGTACCGCTCCCGCTCCCGCATCCACCCAGAGTGATTCTTCCCACCCGCAGTAGACTTCAGCCACCTGTCATCCTGAGCGTAGCGGGCGCTTCGCGAAGCGAAGTGAGCGCGAAGTCGAAGGATCTCTTGCATCTCAATTGCACAAGCGAGCGCGTCGAGGAGTTCGTATCCGGATTCCGTTATGATCGACGCGCGGCGGCGAGGGAGAATGGCCCGATGCGCCGGGAGAAGAATGCGAGGTTCAGGGATCCTTCGACTTCGCTGCGCTCAGGATGACAATCGGTTTGCCCAAGGCCAACTGCTGAGTGCTAGTTCTTCTTGTAGCTCGTCATCACCGGCCGCGGGAAGTAAGGCAGCGGCTGATTATTGATGATGGCGCGGGGATTCGCTTCGACCAGCGCCTCGGCGATTTCTTCGCCGCAAATTTCCGCGGCGGCATCGCGCGATGTGGAAAGCACTGCGACCCGCTTTTCGAGGTCATGCGCATCGGTGGCCAGAACGTGTACGGCCTGGCGTTCGAGCAGCCAAATCGCGGCGCGGCGCGTGCGCTCGCCCCAGAATCCCGTCAGCGCCGAGCCCGTCATCTGAATCACGCAGCCTTGTTCGGCCCATTCCACCACGCGTTGCAGGCTCTCGCGCAGAATCGGATTGCGCTCGGGATGCGTGATGATCGCCGTGATTCCGCAGTCCCCCAGCTTGAAAAAAGAGTCCGTCGTCTGGTCTGGGATACTGTAGTTGCTGAATTCGACCAGCAGATAGCGCGTGCCTTCGATCACGTAGCGGGTCGGGTTGGCGAGAGCGTCTTGAATGTTTTCGTAGGACAGGTGAAAGTCGCAGCCCAGGCTGAGTTTGGGCGAGTCGCCGACGAGTTGCTGCAGGTGCGCCAGCAGTCCCTGCAAGTACTGGCGATCATAGTGATAGCGGTCGTTGGCGTGGGGCGTGGCGACCATGTGCGTGATGCCGTCGGCGGCGGCCGCGCGGCACATCGCCGCCGCGACGTCCCAGGATTTCGGGCCGTCGTCTACTTCCGGCAGGATGTGAGAATGAATGTCAACCACGTCGAAACAAACCCGAGCATGCCGCTGTTAGTTGCCTTGCTCTAACGATTTAAGCAGATTCGACAGCAAAGTCCAAGCCGCGCGAGAACTGATAAATTATTCCCACCTCCGAAACTCGCAAGGCAGAGGTCAGAAAGGCAGGGATTGGAAAGTATGTCGCACCCAACTCCACTCGCACTCGCCACTTTCTCGGGTGTGATTCTGTGCTGGCTCTTCTTCGCGAGCATCTTCCTGCTGCGCAAGAAACCTCCGAAAACATCGGAAGCCACGCGCGACCGGTTCTCGACTCTGGGCATCTTTCTCCAAATGTGCGCCTATTTTCTGGCGTGGTTCCAGCCTCCGAGGCAGCCCTTCCTGCCCCCGGTCGCTATGCTCTCCGGCGTGCGCGGGATCGTGTTCTCTGTCTTTACCGTGGCCATTGCAACTGGATCGGGATGGCTGCTGGAAGCCGCGGTCCACACGCTGGGGAAGCAATGGGCGCTCACGGCGCGACTGGTCGAAGGCCACAAGCTGATTACGGTCGGGCCGTACGCCTATGTTCGAAATCCGATTTACACCGGCATGCTCGGGATGCTGATCGCAACCGGGCTGGCGATGGAGCATTGGACCGCGTTGCTCATAGCCATCGTCGTTTTTGTGGTGGGCATGGTGATCCGGGTGCGCAGCGAAGAGAAGTTGCTGCGGGCGGCGTTTGGGAAAGAGTTTGAAGAGTACGCCAGGCGTGTGCCGGCGGTGATTCCCGGGATTTATTGACTTGCTTTACCAGATGGTCGGGACTGCACCGGATTCACGGATCGCCCGATCCGCCGTGACGAGTGTGAGGCCGTTCACAACGGCAGTCGCTCCGATGATCAGGTCTGCGGGGTCCCTTGGATATTTGCGAGGGAAAGCGACGGTTTGCACGCACACATCTCTGGTGATCGGCAGGATCACAAATCGCTGCTCGACTTCAAAGAGGAACGATTCGAGACTGATGTTGAGGCCGACTCGTTTCTTACGGAAGAGCATCACCAGCTCGAACATCGTGAAGTCGGAGATAGAAAGCGCTTGCTGGTTCTGGCGGGCCTCGTCGATGGCTGATTGAGCTTTCGTTGAAAGCCGGGTCTCACCCGAGGCAAGCCAGATAACGACGTGCGTGTCCAGGAGAATCAATAGAGGTCTCCCCACTCTTCGGGAGTGAGGATGGGAGAGACGATGTCGCCGAGTACCGTGATCTTGCCCTTCATAAAGCCGAAGATGTCATCCTTTTCTTTGCTCACTGGGACGAGTTTCGCCACCGGCTTCCCGCGTTTGGTGATGACGACGGATTCGCGCTTCGAGGCAACTTCGTCCATTATGGCGAGGCAGCGGGCTTTGAAGGTGCCGGCGGGGATGGTTTTGATTTTCATGGGCATAGGATCATGGTCATTATACCATGGTCATGTCCGGTACCCTAATTGTCCTGCAAATCCAACTCCGTCCCTCCGCAACTTCCTGCACCGCCGTCGCTTCGCTTAAACACTAGGAAATTTCGGGTTGCACCGTCATCGAGCTGCACGAGTTGATCGGTCGCATCGTAGTTACGATCTCCGGCCGCCCCGCCTTCGATGTGCAGAACGTAGGTGCCAGACGGCACGCCTTCAAAAAAGAATCTGCCGTCTTGGTCCGAACTCGCTACGTAAATAGCGTGCGTAATTGGATCTTGCAGTTTTAAACCGGCGCCAACAATGGGAACGTCTGCTCGATGAACCAGGTTCCAAATCGGCGTGCCGCCCTTCCCTGGCTGGGAATCGACGAGCTTTCCGGCAATTCTGCTAGTTCCGGGAGCGTCATCGCCCCACGAGTAGGTGAGTTTAGTCTTCGCCGTTCTCGGCGGCTTCTCGCCGACATGAAAACATGTGTAGACCACGCCTGTTCCGAGTAGATCGCCGTTCAGCCAATACAATCCCGGCGGAAGCTTCGAGACATGAACGATCCCATTCTCATCCGTAACTCCTGAGAACTGCTCGACACCCTTTGCCATGACATGAAAGTTGACTCCAGCGAGCGGTTTGTCACCATGCGTTACCAGTATCGTGAAGGTCGACCGCATCTCATCCCCATTGTTCAAGCAGCCTGCCAAGGAACAGCCGAGTGCTGCGGACACGCATACCAGTGGGAGAATCGCAATCGAAACGTAGCGACCGAACGGCATAACAATGCCCCCTAGCAATACCTCTCACGAATGAAGTCGGCAATCCCAGCGTAAGCTTTCGTCAGCGTCTGCTCGTCTGGCAGGAACACAATGCGGAAGTGCTGCGTGCCCCGTTTCTGGCCGAAGCCGGAGCCGTGCACGACCATGACATGTTTCTGGCGGATGAGTTCCTTGACGAAGATCTCGTCGCTCTCGGGGATATCGATTTTGGGGTAAGCATAAAAAGCGCCGCGCGGGGCGACGCAACTCACGCGCGGCGTGGCCTCGCACCACTTCTGCGTGAGATCGCGGCGGGAGCGCAGTTTGCGCTGCACTTCGACGAGATGATCCTGCGGGCCTTCAAGCGCGGGCTTGATCGCATATTGCTCGGGATGGTTGGCGCAGAGACGCGCGCGCAGCAGGCGGTGCACGCCTTCGGTATAAGCCTTCACCGCCGCGGCGTCGCCGGAGACGATGCCCCATCCGATGCGCCATCCCGGGACGAGATAGTTTTTCGACATGCCGCCGAAGGTCACGCAAGGCACATCGGGCGCGACTGAAGCGAACGCGATATGGGGAGTGTCTTCCAGAATTAATTTGTCGTAGATTTCGTCGGAAAAGACAATCAAATTATGGCGGCGCGCGGCATCAGCGATCTGCTCCAGCATCTGCTGCGTGCAGAGCGAGCCGGTAGGATTGTTGGGATTGATCAGCACGATGCCGCGGGTGCGGGGTGTGAGCTTGCGTTCGATGTCGGCCAGTTCGGGCTGCCAGGCGTCGTCTTCATTCAAATCGTACGCATTCAGCGCGATGCCCAGCTTGCATAGCACTGCCGAGTAGAGCGGATAGTCGGGTTTCGGCGTGAGGATGTCCTCGCCGGGATTCACCAGCGCCGAGATGCAGAGATCGACGGTCTCACTCACGCCGGCAGTGACGAAAACATCCTGCACCGTGGTGATGCCCTTGCGGGCGGCCTCGCCGCGAATCGCTTCGATCGCTTCCGGAACTCCGGGCGACGGGCCATAGCCATTCTTACCGTCGCGCATGGCCTTGTAGACGGCCTCGATGATGTGCGGCGGCGTCTTGAAATCGAAGTTGAGCGGGTCACCCACGTTCAGCGGGAGAACTTTGTGTCCCTGAGCGATGACTTCGTCGGCTACACAGGCCAGATCGCGGATGGCGTAGCGAACGTTTTCGAGGCGGGATGCGGCGGAAATCTCGCGAGCTTGAATGGAGGCCATACAGCCAGATTCTAACCGCAGAGGGTGCAGAGGACGCAGAGAAAATCAGGATCGTTCGCCCGCTTAGTTAGGGTTGAAGGTTATGGATACGTCTTCCTTTGTCTCGCTCGGGGCGAGGGCATATTTCCACTCTTTGACGGCGGCTACAGCGCTTTCTGCAAGGATGGGATTGCCGCCTAGAATCTCGACGCCGCTGACCGACCCATTGGGGAGGACAGTCGCCTTCATGCGGCACACCCCGCCTACCTTCGCGCGCTTTAAGACTTCTGGATAGTCGGGTCTAACGAACACAGTTACTTTGCGGGCGGACTTGGCAGTCTTCTGAGCCAGCAAAGGGGGCGCAAGGGCGGCCGTCGTGCAGAGCACAAGTACAAAAATAGCAGGCGAGAGTCTTCGCGGAATTCTCTCGAATCTTTGACTATGACTGGCGAACAGCATGAAAACACCTGTGGCAAGCACCCGGACGATTGGACTCCCCAAGCCCTGACGGTAGGTGTTCGAAGGCTTCGGGGCAAGGTTACTGAGGTACCGCCGCGCAGGATCTCAGCGAGCAGCGTTAGAGGGTCATAACCGCAAGAGAATGCAGAGAGATCAGAAAAACATGAACCACAAAAGATACGGAAGACACAGAGGATATCAATCAGTTACCTGTTTTCCTCTGTGATCTCTGTGTCCTCTGTGGTGAATGGTTTAGTCTTCGCGGTCGATCTGCGCCTTTTGCAGCTTGTCGGAGTAATCCACGTAAACCGACTTCCACTCCGTGTAGAAGTCGATCGCGCCGATGCCGCCTTCGCGGTGGCCGTTGCCGGTTGCCTTCGTTCCGCCGAAGGGCAGATGGACCTCTGCGCCGATGGTGGGTGCGTTGATGTAGGTGATGCCGGCGTACAGGTCGCGAATGGCAGAGAACGCCTTGTTGACGTCCTTGGTATAGAGCGCGGACGACAGGCCGTATTCGATTCCGTTGGCGATTTCAATGGCATCTTCCAGGTCGTTGCACGGAATAATCGAGACCACGGGGCCAAAGATTTCTTCCTGCGCGATGCGCATCTTGGGGTCGACGTCGGTGAAGACGGTCGGCTCCATGAACCAGCCGTACTGGTAGTCGCCCTGATCGAGGCGGTTGCCGCCGCAGACCAGTTTCGCGCCTTCGTTCTTACCGATCTCCACGTAGCTGAGGTCGGTTTGCAATTGCTTTTCGTTGACGGCAGGCCCCATCTGCACGGTTTCATCCAGACCGTTGCCGACTTTCAGTTTCTTGGCGCGTTCCACGTAGCGCTCCACGAATTCGCGATACACGCCTTTCTGCACGATGATGCGGCTGGTTGCGGTGCAGCGCTGGCCGGTGGTGCCGAAGCCTCCCCACAGTCCGCCTTCAATGGCGAGATCGAGGTTGGCGTCGTCGAGAACGATCATGGGATTCTTGCCGCCCAGCTCTAAAGAGCAGTGCTTGAAACTCTTGGCCGCGATGCCGCCAATGATGCGGCCCACCGCAGATGATCCCGTCAGCGACACGGCGCGCACATCGGCATGTTCCGCGAGCGGAGTGCCGACCTCAGGGCCGTATCCGGCAACGATGTTGATGACGCCTTTCGGCAGTCCAGCGTCGGTGAGGGCGCGTACCAAGTTGAAGGTTGAAAGCGGCGTGTCCTGCGCAGGCTTGATGACGCAGGTATTCCCGCAGACGATGGCGGGCAGCAGCTTCCAGGAAGAGATGGCCATTGGAAAGTTCCACGGCGTAATCATGCCGCACACGCCGATGGGCTGCCGCACCGCCATGGCGAACTTGTTGGGCATTTCCGACGGCACCGTGGGACCGAACAGGCGGCGGCCTTCGCCGGCGTTGTAGTAAGCGGCGTCGATGGCTTCCTGCACGTCGCCGCGGGTCTCGGCGAGAACCTTGCCCATTTCGCGGGTCATCTCGCGGGCGTGGTCTTCCTTACGTTCGATCAAAATTTCCGCAGCGCGAAAAACGATCTCGGCGCGGCGCGGAGCGGGAACCAGCCGCCACTTGGTAAAGGCACGCTTGGCGGCAGCGACGGCGGCGTCCACGTCAGCCTTGGCGGACTTCTGGAAGATGCCGACCAGGTCGCGCGTGTCGGCGGGATTGCGATTTTCAAAGGTCTCACCCGTCGAAGCCTCGATCCACTCGCCATCAATGAAATTCTTGAAGACTTTGGTCTTGCCGTAGCTAAGAGCGACCGGGCTGGTCAAAGTATCGGTTGCCATGATTTCTCCTGTTTCTGAAACTGGGTTTCTAACTGGGTTTCTGAATATGAAGGCCTGAATATTGATGTTACAACCCGCGAGGAAGGTGCGGCAAGGGAAGGGCGCACGCTGAACCCGCTAGCACTCCCCGGAACTGGCACCGGGCGCAGTTGCTCCGGCATTGTTGCCCTCGCACTTCGGTAATGTCCCAAACTCATTACCTGTTTTTTCCTCCGTTTTGCTTGTGCTAACGTTGGTCTTTACCGCATATTTACTGAGGTTTCTCGGCCCAAAGTGTCTTCTGACAATCGCAAATCGGGGATCCACGTTGCATGGACGACCATTACCTACCGCAGCGTAGTCCTGCTGGTCCTGGCAGTGGTCGCAGTGCTCTTCATCGCCATGCGCGTGGCGTTTCCGCAATTTACTCAGACCGGCGTGAAGGCGGGTGAAAACCTCGTCGGCAAACTGCTCGAACGCGTGGGCGGGATGGCTCCGGCGGCGGGCACAGGAACTTCGACCGCCCAGCAGGCGCACTTCACCGCACTCGATGGCACGGTTCGCGTGAAGAAGAGCAACGGCAACAGTTGGGTGCCGGGCGACTACAGCATTCCTTTGGAAAAAGGCGACGTCGTCCAGACCGGTTCGGAGGGCATGGCCAAAGTCGTCTTCAACGACGGCACCAGCTATACCGTGAAACAGGATTCGCTGATCGTAATTGAAGAGAACTCCGCCAACGATCAGCAGCAGACCAACGTGGCCGTGACCGTCAGCACCGGAACCGTCGATCTCTCGACTGCGACTTACAGCCAGGGTTCAAAGTCGCAGGTGATTGTGGCAGGCGCGACGGCTTCGCTGTCTCCGGAGTCGGCGGCGCAGGTGCATAACGATCCCAAAGCCGACCAGCACGAAATCCTGATGAAAAAAGGTACGGGCGAGGTTACCCGCAACGGCGAGACCGTGCAACTGGCTAACTGGGAGAAGGTGAGCTTCCAGGGTCAGCAGTCGCACATGGAGAAGGACAAGGAAATAGGTCCGCCCACGCCGATCGCCCCGGCCAACATGGCGCCGCTGTTTTCTGCGGGCGAGACTACCAAAGACGTCGAATTTTCCTGGACGGCGATGGCGAATGCAGTTGGTTACCGTTTGCGGATCTCCCGCAACCCTTATTTTTCTTCTACACTGGTTGACAAGAAGGTTAATACGGCAGCGGTAACGGTTACGAGCCTTGGTGAAGGCGCTTATTACTGGATGGTGCAATCCTACGACGCAAGCGGGAAGGAATCGCTGGAGAGCGAGAAGAATCGCTTCACCATTATTTCCAAGGGCAAGGATACCGAAGCCATCGAACTGGAGCTGGATCCTTTCATTCAGCACGGGCACGTGATTGAAGTGACGGGCAAGACCCAGACCGGCGCCCGGGTGATGGTGAATGGCAGTGAAGTGCCAATGATCAACGCAGACGGCGGGTTCCATTATTTCACCCCGCCACTGCCGCCCGGGGAAGCCGTGATTACGGTGACGGCCCAAACGGCGCAGGGCGGAGTAAATACGCAGCAGCAGAAGATCATTATTCAGTAAGGAATTTTCGGTTTGAGCAGGGTTGCCGGGCATTTCGTAGAATAAGGAAAGCCAGCACCCCGACAGCAAAAGAATAAATCTCCGGGAGACTCCCGGTTAGAGCATCACGCAGAAAGACGCGGGAACATTTCGTCATGTCAAACAACGGATTCCGATCAGGACCGACGCGCAGTCACAATCTCCGATCGCTGTTCAGCATTTTCTCCAGCGACCTGGCCATCGACCTCGGCACCGCCAATACGCTGGTGTATGCGCGCGGCAAGGGCATCGTGGTGAACGAGCCTTCCATTGTAGCCATCAACAAGAATACGGGCGAGGTTGAGGCCGTTGGGAAAGAAGCGAAAGAGATGCTGGGCCGCACGCCCGGCAACATCGTCGCCATCAAGCCCATGAAAGACGGCGTGATCGCCGACTTCAAAGTCACCGAGAAGATGCTGAACTATTTCATCCAGAAGGCGCACAACCGCAAGATGCTGGTGCATCCGCGCATCGTGATCGGCGTGCCTTCGGAAATCACGCAGGTGGAAAAGCGCGCCGTCATGGACTCTGCGTATCGCGCCAAGGCCAGCGAAGTGCATCTGGTCGAGCAAGCCATGGTCGCCGCCATCGGCGCGGGACTGCCCATCACCGAACCCAGCGGCAATATGGTGGTCGACATTGGCGGTGGCACCACCGACATCGCGGTGATTTCTTTGAGTGGCATCGTCTATTCGCGCTCCGTGCGCATGGCCGGCAACCAGATGGATGAAGCCGTCATGAATTATCTGAAACGGAAATACAACTTGCTGATCGGCGAGCGCACCGCCGAACAGATCAAGATGGAAATCGGCTCTGCGCACCAGCTCGACAAGCCCATGACCATGGAGATCAAAGGCCGCAACCTGATCGAAGGCGTGCCGAAAACAATTACGGTCGATGACGGCGAGATCCGCGAAGCCCTCAGCGAATGTGTTTCGACCATCATGAACGCGATCCGCGTGGCCTTGGAGCGTACGCCTCCCGAACTTTCCGCCGACATCAGCGATCGCGGCATCGTGCTCACCGGCGGCGGCGCGCTGCTCAAGAATCTCGACAAGCGCATTCGCGAAGAGACCGGGCTGCCGGTCTCCATCGCCGACGACCCGCTATGCAGCGTGGTGCTGGGCACAGGCAAGATGCTCAGCGATTTCAAACTGCTGCGTAAAATCTCGATCGAATGAAAAACAGTTGCCAGTAGCCAGTTGCCGGTTGCCAGTTAACACCTAGCCGACGACTCGCCACCGAGATCGACACCGACAACCATCACCAACTGGCAACTGACCTCTGGCAACCGGTAACTGTTTTATGGAATCTGTACTCGGCCGCTACCGCAATCTGATCATTCTTGTAGGTGTGCTATTTCTGCAGGTGCTCGGGCTGGCGACGCAGGTCAAACGCGGCGGCGGCAACGATCCGGAAAACACGCGCCTCATCCGTATCTGGGCGGTGGGCGCAATCACTCCTTTTGAGCGCGCGCTGGTCTGGGGGCAGAACGGTGCCGCTAATCTCTGGCACAACTATTTCTATCTGCGCGGAGTGCGGGCCGAGAACCGTCAACTCAAAGATCAGATTGAGCAGATGCGCCTCGAACAGGTGCGGCTAAGCGAAGATGCTGCTCAGGCGCGGCGGCTGCAAACTCTGGTGGCCTTCAAAGAGCAGTTCATCTCCCGGACCGTTGCCGCTCAGGTGATCGGTTCCAGCGGCAGCGACCTTTCCCGGACTATCTATATCGATAAAGGCGAGAACGCCGGCATCAAACGCGACATGGCGGTCATGACGGCAGACGGAATTGTCGGCAAGGTGCTGGTCGTGTACCCGTCAGTGTCGCAAGTGTTGTTAATCAGCGATCAGAGCAGCGGCGTGGGCGCCCTGCTCGAGAAGACGCGGCTGCAAGGCGTGCTGCGGGGCACCGCCAATGGCGAAGTGGTGCTCGAGCGCGTCATGAGCGACGAACAGGTTCCGGTCGGCGAAACCGTGTTGACCAGCGGCGGCGACCAGATTTTTCCCAAGGGCTTGCCGGTCGGCACGGTCAGCAAAGTCGGCGCCGGCAAAGACCTGTTTCTGAATATCAAAATCACGCCCGCCGCCAACCTCAGCAAACTGGAAGAAGTGCTGGTGCTGGTCGAGAAGCAGGAACGGCAGGCCATCGCGGAAGAAGGCGTTCACGTGCGTGCGGCCGACATTCTGGCGCAACGTTTGCCGTCGGTGCCCGACAAGCCGGCCACCGACGCGAAATCTACCCAGGGCGCAACAGCAGGCGCAACCACAGGAGTTCCCAAGCCCGCCGCGCCAAACGCCGCCGTCAAACCCGCGGGCGCCGCCGGCACAGCACCGTCGCAAACGCCCAAGAGTCCCTCCAGCCCGAGCAATGCTTCTACTGTTCCAGCGGCGGGACCGTCCGGGAAGGCGACGGATCGGACCTCCACGCCACAGAAGAACGCCGCTGCCGCAGTCAACGGACAGCAATCCGATACGTCTCAAACTCCGCCTGCAAAGGCTACCCCGAAACCCGCCGAGCCCACTGCTCCCCCGGCCAATTCTCCGCCACCCGCAACCGAAAGCAGCCCACAATAGCGTGCCCATCACCTACACATCAGGGGAGCAGGTTGAGGTCTACCGGTTCAGCATCCCGGTAACCATTGGCGTGCCGTTGCTGGCGCTCTTTGTGCAGGCGTTCTTGCCGCTGCGCTTTCCGCGCTTTGCCGTCTACATTGACTTGCCGCTGCTGGTGACCATCTTTTTTGCCATGGCGCGTCGCAGTCCGGTGGCCGGCCTGTTCACCGGAGCTGTCATCGGCCTGGCGCAGGACATGCTAGGCCACAATCCGATCGGAATCTATGGCATCGCCAAGACCGTAGTGGGCTATGGGGCTTCGTCGCTGGGCGTGAAACTGGACGTGGAAAACGCCGGCGCCCGCTTCCTGGTGACTCTGGGTTTTTATCTGGTACATTCCGCGGTCTATTTCACCGTAGCCCGCGGACTGGTCAACATGACCCAGACCTGGAGCTGGTCTCGCGGCATTCTGGCGGGTCTGGCGAACGCGACCCTCGGCACGGTGCTGTTCTTCCTGCTCGACAAGTTCAAGCAGAGAACGTAAGAACAGTTGCCAGTGGTCGGTTGCCAGTTGCCCGTGAAACATGCGCAGACTGTGACTTCCGTTACCTGCTTCGACAACGGCGCGACCTCCGCAAGGATTACAATATTCTCAAGTAGTACTTCTCCTAACCTAGCGAGGATAGTGACACGTTGCGGACCGGTAGTGCACTCACCTGCTCTTACTGGCAACCGGCAACTGGCCACTGACAACCGATGTTCGGCCGTGACGAAAAAGTTTCCGAAGTCCGCCTCACGGCGGCGCAGTACATCATCCTCGCCATCTTCCTCGTGCTCGCTTACGGATTGTGGAAGCTGCAGGTGATGGAGAGCGGTTATTACGCTTCCGCAGCAGAGAAGAACCGGGTTCGCAACGTCCCCGTGCTCGCGCCGCGCGGCAAGATTCTCGATCGTGAAGGGCGCACGATTGTCGACAACTATCCGTCGTTCTCTGCGCTGCTGCTGCGCGATTCGTCTCGCGATCTGGCCGCCGATGCCGACCTGATCGCTCAGGGCTTGCATCTCGATCCCAATGAAGTGCGGACGCGCATCCGGCACTTCGCGGCATTGCCGCAGTACCAACCGATTTTCCTGAAGGAAGACATTACTCCCGACGAGTTGCAATTCATTGAAGCGCATCGCAATGAGTTGCCGGAGCTCGACACCATCATGGCGCATCGCCGCTTGTATCCCCGCAACGGATTCATGGCGCACCTGATCGGCTATGTCGGCGAAGTCAGCGAAGACATGCTGAACCAGCCGCAATTCGAACTCTATAACGCAGGGGATGTGGTCGGCATTTCTGGAGTCGAACGCCAGTACAACACTTTGCTGATGGGCACCAACGGATCGCGTCAAGCTCTGGTCGACAGCCACGGCCGCGAAATAGGACGGTTGGGCGAGACCGAAGCCGTGCCCGGCAAACAACTCAAGCTGACGGTCGATATCGATCTGCAGATTGCGGCCGAAGAGGCTCTGGCGGGAAAGAATGGGGCCATCGTCGCCATGGATCCGCGCACCGGCGAAATTCTTGCCATGGTGAGCGGGCCATCGTTCGATCCCAACGATTTCGCGGTGCACGTGTCGCGCGATCAATGGAACAAACTGGTCACCGATCCTGACAAGCCGCTGCTGAACAAGGCCATTCAGGCGCAGCTCGCGCCCGGCTCAACCTTCAAGATCATCATGGGCACGGCCGGATTGCAAGAGGGCATTGCACAGGATATGCACGTGATCTGCAACGGCGGGGGCGAATTTTATGGCCGCTACTTCAAATGCTGGATTTCAGCGCGGCACCAGACTCACGGAGCTGTCGATCTAGCTAAGGGGGTTTATCAATCCTGCGATGTTTTTTTCTACACGCTTGCCGAGAAGCTGGGGATTGAGCGCATTGCGAAATACGCAACCATGCTAGGGCTGGGGCAAAAGACGGGAATCGATCTGCCGCAGGAAGCCAGCGGCGTAATGCCCTCGGAAGAATGGAAGCTTCGGAATTTCAAGCAGAAATGGTTTGCCGGCGAAACCATTTCGGTTGGCATTGGTCAGGGCGCAGTCGCAGTTACGCCCATTCAAATGGCGCGTGCCTTTGCCGCGATCGCCAGCGGCGGCCACTTGGTTCGGCCGCACGTCACCAATCCAACGGATTTGCCCCCTGGATTCGCGCAGGCATCAGACGTTCCAGATCAGATCACCGTCCCACTTGATCCCAAAAATTGGGAAATCATCACCGACGCTATGGCGCAGGTGGTCAGCCCGGTGGGAACTGCCGCCTTGTCTCAAATCAAAGGCGTCGATATGGCGGGTAAGACCGGGAGCGCGCAGACCATCAGCAACATGTTGAAGGCGAAGATGAGCGCCAGTGAGAAAGCGCTCCATAAAGATAACGGCTGGTTCGTCGGAGTCGAGCCCAGGCGAAATCCAGAGATCGTCGTTTGTGGGCTGTATGAGGAAGGCGAGCACGGAGACAAGACCGCTCGCGTAGTAGCGCAGGTGATCAAGGCTTTCGTGGATAAGCAGCGCCGCAATCCGCCAAAAATGGCGGGGAAGACGCAACCCGACGGAAAGGTCGAGGTTGGCGCGGTGTGGACGGCGCCTGATTCGGACGGGGACAGAGATCGGCTACAGAGCGGCCACTTCTTCCTCGATGCAGCAGGAAAGCCGCTGGCCGTCGCCATCGCTGCACCAGGGCTGCATCAATAGATTTCTCTGCGGGGAGCCCAAGTTGTCGATCCCTCAGCGGAAAAGCCAAGAGCTAGGAGCTAAGAGCTGTTCTTATGGCACGTTACGTCTCATACCGCGACTTCGACTGGGTCCTGCTGGGCTTCGTGCTCATGATTTGCGGCTTGGGCGTAATGGAAATCCACAGCGCCACCGTGCACACCAAGTTCGCAGGGGCCCATGTCAAACAGGTGTACTGGGTGCTGGCCGGTGTGGGCGCCATGTTCCTGGTCAGCCTGATCAACTACCAAGCGCTACTCGATCAAATCCACTGGTTCTACATCGCCGGCGTGGCCTCCCTGATGGCTGTCCTTCTCTTCGGGCAAAGGTACCTCGGCGCGAAGCGCTGGATCCACATGCCCGGCGGTAACCACTTTCAGCCGTCGGAATGGGTCAAGCTGATTCTCATCCTCGCCGTCGCCAAGTATTTTGCCGACATGCGCCAGCGCGAGCTCTCCTGGGCCGATTTCATGAAGGCGGGAGCGATTGTCGGAGTTCCCATGCTGATGGTGCTCGCGCAGCCCGATCTTGGCACTGCGCTCACCTACGTTCCTATCGCTGTCATGGGTGTGTTTCTGGGTGGACTGCAGTGGAAGCAGGGGCTGGCTGTCGGCCTGCTCGCGACTCTAGGAATTGGCGCGGTTTTCCTGGTCCCCCGGGTGCACGTGCTCAAGTCCTACCAGAAGCAGCGCTTGACCAGCTTTATCGATCCCGAACTCGATCCCCAGGGCTCGGGGTACCAAGTTGAGCAATCCAAGATTGCCGTGGGTTCCGGGGGCCTTTGGGGCGGCAAAGGCTCGCAAACACACGGTGCTTTCCTCCCCGTGCCGCAAACCGACTTCATTTTCGCGGCCTTCGCCGAGGAACATGGATTCGTAGGCGCGCTCGGGGTTCTGCTGTTATACTTCATAGTGCTGATGCGTTTGACCCAGAACGCGCAAACAGCGCCCGACCGCGCTGGCACGTTTGTGGTGATGGGTGTGGTGGCTGTGCTTAGCTTCCATATCCTGGTCAATGTCGGCATGGTGGTTGGCTTTATGCCGGTCACTGGAATACCCTTGCCGTTGATGAGTTACGGTGGGTCTTCCGTGTTGTTCATGTTCCTGGCGCTGGGGATGGTCATGAATGTTCGTATGCGCCGCTTTGTGAACTAGGCTCGTAAGCAGCAGGTTCACAAGCAACAGGTTCAGGCACAACGGGTTTAAAATCAGTAAGATACGGCAGGAAAGCAGTTTTGCTGCGCTCGCAGGCGCAGCCCCAAAAAAATATCGAGCGCCCTCGCGTAAAGGGGGCATTTCACCGGCCAGTCGAGCAGCAGAAGGCCGGGCAGGATTGAAGTTGAGCAGCCGGGCAGGGAACGGCCCCCCGACCCAATTTCGGGTCTGAGAGTGCGGTCACAAACCCCGGCAAGAATTAGCGAGATAAGTGCAAAAGATTCCCAAGCTTGTGCAGCGGACTCGGCGGGAAGAGAGAGTAGAACTCTCCCGCCCAGTCTGTCCCCATGTTCGGGGCGCATCGCGATGCTCGTCGCCTAATCCTCCCGCACCCTTCCTGACTCCGCCCCGGTGAACCCCGTCCGACCTGAATGAGTCGGCGGGACCGGAGTGTTTGATGAACAAAGAACTATTTGTCTCTTCTACTCCCCACGAAACCAAGGTGGGCATGGTAGAAGACGATCTGCTCGCGGAAGTCTATCTCGAACGCGAAAACGAATACACCTTGGCCGGCTCCATCTATAAAGGCCGTGTAACCCGCGTGCTGCCCGGCATGCAGTCGGCTTTCGTCGACATCGGCCTGGAGCGCGACGCCTTCCTCTACGTTTCCGACTTCATGGAGTTGGAGGAGCACGACGACGATTTAACCGACGTCGTCCCAGCCACCCGCAGCGTGCCGGACCTGCGGCCCCAGCCGGCGAAGATCGAGACGGTGGTCGCATCGGATGATGAAGCGGGTGCCGAATCGGAGTTGGTGCCTATCGCCGACGAGGGAACTTTCGAAGCCGAAACCCTCAGCGAGGGACAGCCGGCTCCTGTCGCAGGATCCACCGACGCCGCCAATGCTGGCGATTCGCAGAATCGCGACCGCGGAGGCTTCCGCGGACGCCGCCGCCGTCGTGGCGGGCGCCGCGATGGCCGAGGCGATGGCCGTGACCGCGGACCTGAACGAACTTCTGATCGCAGCCCGGATCGAGGACCTGAGCGAACTCCAGAGCGCAGCTTCAATTCTGACCGCGCCCCAGAGCCCCGCTTCACGCGTCCGTCCGAGCCAACGACATCGCGCTCGATGGATTCTGGCAGAAGCCAGCCCTCGGGCCCACCGCCCGGATACCAGCCCATCATCCTGCCGGGAGAATCCATCTCCAAGTACCAGCGCTACGCGCAGCAACCGCCGGCGCACCAGCTCCCACCGCAGGAGCCGTCAGTGCGGCAGGCGACCACACAAGTTGTCTCTGAGGCTCCTGCCGACCCCGCCGTGCCCCTGGCTGCTACCTTCCCAGAGGATGAGCCCATCTTCGCCGCCGCCGAGTCGATAGCCGAGCCCCTTCACGAAGAGCACGACGACACTCGCGCGATCCACGAAGAACAGATACAAGAAGAGCGCGACGAGCAGGTCGAGCACTTGGCCTCAGCCTCAACCACGACGACCTGGAATCAGGAATTCCGCCGACCCGAGGCGACTGCCGAAGCACGCCCGGAAGCAATCCCCGAAGTAAATGACGTGCCTTCTCTGGGATGGCCCGGCGAGGGCATCGTGGCCATTGAAGAAGAAGCTCAGCGGGAATCGATGGAGGAATTTCCACGGGGATCCTCCAATGCATCCTCTGAGGAAATCGAAGAAGAGCACGACAGCCACGTGGCCGCTGCCTCCGATCAGTCTGCTCAGTCCGCCCATTCGCGTCACGACGCTCCCGTATTCGCTGCCCCCGGCACCATGGAAGAAGAAACCATCGACGAAGAAGAAGCCGACACGGTCCGTTACGAATCCTCTTCCGACGAAGGTTACGACGAATTCGAAGAGGTGACCCAGGCCGGCCCCGGACATTTGAACGGTGAGGCCCGTGAGACGGTCGCCGAGATTCATCATGCGTCTTTGACCGAGTCGGGCGAGGCGCATCCCGCGGAAGGCGCTCCTGCCGAAGGCGAGGAAGACAGCGAGGAACTGGAACTCGAAGAAGCCCAGGCCGAAGCCGAAGCCATGCTCGACGCGGAAGCCCGCGGCACGGGCACAGTCGACGCCCGCGTGGAAGTTCGCGCTCCAGCCGCGACCGCCGGCTATACGCAGCGCACCCAACGCCCTCGTCCCGGCCATGATCGTGATCGCGGCCCGCGTGACCGTGATCGCCAGCGCCGCGGCGGTGGTGGACGCCGTTTCCGCCAGCGCGAGTCGGCGCCCGTGCCCCTGATCAGCGACTTGCTCAAGGAAGGCCAGGAGATTCTGGTTCAGATTGCCAAGGAACCCATCGGCAAGAAAGGCGCGCGCATCACCAGCCACATCGCGCTGCCGGGACGGTTTTTGGTCTACATGCCGACGGTGAACCACACCGGCGTATCGCGCAAGATTTCCTCCGAGGAAGAGCGCCAGCGCCTGAAGCGCATCATCCTTAGCGAACGCGAAAACGGCCACGGAGGTTTCATCGTCCGCACCGCCGCGCAGAGCGCCAGCGAAGAAGAGCTCCGCGCTGACATCCGCTTCCTCAAGGGCTTGTGGCACGACATCAAGACCCGCGCCGAAAGCTCCAAGCCGCCTGCGCTCATTTATCACGACCTCAACGTAGTCGAGCGCGTTCTGCGCGACCAGGTTACTTCCGATTTCAGCGTCATCTGGGTCGATACCGAACCCGAATACGAGCGCGTGCTGCGCTTCTTCAACCGCTTCCAGCCGCAGATGGTCAAGCGGGTAAAGCTCTACACGAAAGAAACGCCGCTCTTCGAGCAATTCGGCCTCGCCGAAGAAATGAACAAGGCGCTCAAGTCGAAAGTGTGGCTCAAGAGCGGCGGCTACATCGTCATCAACCAGACCGAAGCCCTGGTTGCGATCGACATCAACACCGGCAAATACGTCGGCAAAACTGCGCGTCTCGAAGACACCATCGTCAAAACCAACGTCGATGCCATCAAAGAAATCGTCCGCCAGATCCGCCTGCGCGATCTCGGCGGCATCATCATCATCGACTTCATCGACATGGATGAGCGCCGCAACCGCCAGCGCGTGATGCAGGCCCTTGAAGAAGAACTCCGCCACGACCGCGCTCCGTCAAAGACGCTCCAGTTCAACGACTTTGGCCTGGTCGCCATCACTCGCAAGCGGGTCAAGCAATCCCTGGAACGCACCATCGGCGCGCCTTGTCCCTACTGCGAATCAACCGGATACGTGAAGTCGGTCACGACAGTCTGCAACGAGATTTACGTCGAGATGCGGAAGATCGCCAAGCACCTCGAGCACGAAGACGTAATGCTGCGCGTGCATCCCGACGTGGCCAAAGAATTGAAATCGAACAACGGCCGCCTGCTCAACGAAATGGAAGAGCTCACGAAACGCACTATCATCGTGAAAAGCGACCCGGCGGTGCACCAGCAGCAGTTCGACATTAACTAAAGCACGTTCCTATTTACATGCTCTGAAAGGGCGCGGCTTCCAGCCGCGCCGCCCAGAGCCAATAAAGAAGCGGGCTTTAGCCCGTGTTGAAGAACTCGATTTTGGGTGGCGCAGCGCCTTCAGCGCTGATTTCAGCACTCCCTTTCTATCTAGGCCTCAGCCCCGGGGATGTCCCCCAATCCGCGCGCGCTGTGAGCGTTATGGGGGTTTTTCAACAACGCTGGGCACGTCGTCTTAGAATGTGGCCGTGATCATTGACGAGCAAGAGAAGTTCACCAGAGATTGGGACTGGTATGCCGTGGATCAAGACGGGCACATCGGCCATTTTACAAGTGCGGGAATGAGAGTACTTCCGAAGTCGGTGAAGCAAGATCGGGAGGAGACGACCGAACTTATCGCACGCTACTTCTTCGAGCAGGCTCCTGTGGTTGGGAAATGGGCGGTTCGTCCCGGGGCAGAAGCCGACTGCGGGGGGGTGGAAAGAGCAAGGGTTTGAACGGTTCATAAAAGACTTTGCTCTGATGGCCAGTAAAGGCCTTTTCTCCTTCGATACCGATCCTCTCTTTCGTACTCAAAAAGGCCGCTACTATCTCGTTGCCATTCCAGAGCGCACCTTACTTGCGAGTGAGCTGCCGCAGGACATCGGCAAACTTTTGTCACGAGTCCGTGCCCCGCTGCGATTCACCGAATGCAACTATATTCAGGAGTCAACAACCGCAGGTTGGTAGGACAGTTGATTTAATCGGGCCAGCACTCCAAACCCTAGTGGATTTCAGTGAGCGAAATGGCGATTTATGGCCAGATAGGGCCATGTGCAAATTCCTGCACCTTGACGTGATCTGAGAACGGGAGTGGAATGATCGGGTCTTTAGAAAACACGTCGCTCTGGGCCACACTTTTTCGACTCGCATTCCGGAGATATCACATATGCGCAGCGCAAACTTCCCACTCAGTTTGCTGCTAGTGGCTGCTTCTATTTTCGGAATAGCCACCCGTGTTGGAGCCCAAACTGAAAGGGTACTGCACAGCTTTGACTCCAGTTCCAACCCCCAAAGTGTCTACTACCCATCCGCAGGCTTGGTGGTGGATAAAGCGGGCAATCTTTACGGCGCCACCCAGGCTGGTGGCAATGGCAGCAGCCCCCTTTGTAACACTGACTACCTGAACGCTTGCGGCGTCGTGTATGAGGTTGCCCCCAAGGCCGGAGGAGGTTGGGGCGAAAAGGTTCTGCACAACTTCGGAAATGGACAGGACGGATATTTCACTCAGTCGGGTTTGATCCTCGACGCTGAAGGTGATCTCTATGGCACGACGATGTACGGAGGTAAAAACGGCTGCGGCATCGCGTTCGAGTTAATGCCACAGACGGGCGGAAGCTGGAGAGAGAAGGTGTTGTACAACTTCTGCTCAGTCGCGAACGAGGCTGACGGTCAATATCCCGATTCTCCGCTCATTTTCGACGCCTCCGGAAACCTTTATGGAGAAACGCTTTATGGTGGAACCACCGAACTAGCAGGTACGGTGTTCGAGTTATCCCCCAAAGCCGGCGGCTGGACTGAGAAGGTCCTCTACGCATTTAGTGGCAACGGGGTGGCTGGAGGATACGGGCTGACTCTCGATAATGCCGGAAATCTTTACGGCGTGGGGTCGGGAGGGATTTCCAATAACGGACCCTGTAACTTCGGCTGCGGCCTCGTCTTCAAGCTGAGTCCGCATTCGGGCGGAAGCTGGACCTATGAAGTCCTGTACGAATTTTACTCCTATCCCGATGACGGTTATTCGCCCTACTCCCAGTTGATCATCGATCAGAGCGGAAACCTCTACGGTACTACCTTTTATGGCGGCTTGAACGGTGGCGGCACTGCCTTCGAACTTTCGCCCAGCTCGGGCGGAGTGTGGACCGAGAAGCTCCTGCACAGTTTCGCCTTCAACAATGTGGATGGCTTTTTGCCCGAGGCAGGACTGGTAGCTGACAGTGCGGGTAACCTTTTCGGCACGACAGAGGCAGGCGGCGCCTATAGCAATTATGGCTACGGCACGGCTTTCGAACTCGTGCCGCAGACTAACGGAAGCTGGACCGAAAGGATTCCTGCATAGTTTTGGGAACGGAACGGACGGAAGCAATCCCGTGGGCGGCCTATTCTTTGATGACCTTGGCAATCTCTATGGCGCAACTGGTGGTGGAGGGACCAGTGGCGGAGGAACAGTGTTCGCGATCAAGCCATAAGTTAAAGATGCTCTGTGAACGCTCATAAGCAAATTACGTTTCTGGGCCCAGGTAGATGCCTCGTCGGTGACTGACTAAAACAAGCCAGAGCGCTCAGGGCCGGGATACTTTGTGAGTAGAAACGTAACAGCTTTGAAATAGGGTTCAACTCCATGACCAGACAGAACCGGCAATCCCTCCCACTATCTACTTTCGTGGTCTTGACGCAATCTGCGGCAAGCCCCACACTGAAGGTTTGAACCAAGCTCTTTGACATCCAACGCACCCGCCTAACTCCTTACGGCTCAAGATTTTGCCCCCAAGCTATTGCAGCCCTAGGATTAAGTCGCGAGACCATGGCTAAAGTGAACATTTCAAAGATCGAGGGGGGAGGGGGGGTACCCCGGTACTACAAAGTAAACAGCCAATTCCCAAAGCGGGAAGCCACTAGTTTCTTCCAATGAGACGCGAAGGCCACAAAGACCGCGACAAAAAGCTGAGGTCGGATTTCGAAAAGGAAGATGGCAGGAACGAAGAAGCCGACTCTAGCTCACGTTGGCGAGGGTCTTCACCGCGACATCCGCATGGTTGCGCAGCTTTTGCGCGGACTCATGGATGGCTTTCGCCGCTGCCCCTGCGCCGCTCTGCTGAGCCGTCTTCCCAATGCCGCCCGCGTCTTCAGCGGAGGTGCTGGCCATATCAAGCAGCACGACCACGGAGTCGGCGTGCAGCTTCCACAGCGACGACATTTTCTGGCTGCGCTTCAGTTCTTCCAGTTCCGTGCTGATGCGCGCGGAAATCGATACCATCCGGATCAGCGTGCGAGCTACATCGGCGCGCAGGCTTTTTTCTTCCAGGAACGGAGCGCTGTAGGCGTCGGCTTCCGCCGCGGTTAGCGTCAGGTTGAAAAAGCGCATGGGCACAACCTGGCGGTATTTCGGATCGGCGACCCGCACGAACACCCGAATCGATTCTTCGACGCGCCTCAGTTTGGCTTCCTCCGCCGAGAGTTGCTGCGCCGTAACCGCGGGCGGCTGGAACACTGCTGCCGCCGCGGGAGCCTTCGCGGCCGCCGCTTTGGCCGCCTTCGGCGCTGCTGCCGCCGTGCCGCCTGCAGTGCGCGAGCCCTGCGCCGCCGGAGTCAGCAGCGAACGCCGGATCGGCGGACGCCGGTCCAGTTCTTTCTTCAGCTTCGAAACCCGGCGGAATTTCTCAAAGGTGCTGCCGTAGTCGGCGTCCAGCAATTGCTTTTCTTGAATCGCCGCCACGTGTTCGACTGTGACTTCGACGCCATCGACCGTAGTCAGAATTGTTCCGCCCATTTCTTCCAGGGCTTGTCCGAAGGTCTTGATCTCGCCCAGCGCCTTGGCGAACAACTCGTCAAACTTCTTGCCGAAAGTCGCGTTGTATGCGGAAACCGTAGCCAGCACTCCGGGATGATAAAACGATGCATCGAGCCACTGCTTCAGTTCCCGAACGCGCCCGATAATGCCGGAATCGATCAGCGTGTTGAAGTCGCGGAAGCGCCCGATTTCATCGCGCAGCGGATCGAAGCGCCGCAGCAGTTGCACATGCTCTTCGGGCAGCGAAGGCACGTCGGAGTCGGCCAGGATTTCAATCAGCGCGATTTCGAACGGCGACAGCGGCAATGCCCCATCAAGCCCGTAGCCGGTCTGCTCCCACTGCCCCGGCACACGCGGATGACGGTATAGGAAAGTCGCGATCAGATCGGTCTTGTCGCGGTTAACGTCGCTGGGCTCGCGGCGCCGCACGAAATAGCGCAACAGAGCCTCGGCCACTTCGGAATCCGTGTCGGGAGTAAGCGCCTGCCGCACCATGGCCGGCGTGATCGCCATATCCAAAAGATGCAACCAGCGATACATGCGCGACAGCGTCGTCGGAAGTTCGCGCTCGGAATGGCGCAGCGCGTCCTCGTCGAGACCGCTCGGAATGGGGACGTCCCCGCCGAGCGCGTCCCGCATGAGCTTCTGGTAGAAGCCCTGGACGGTCGCCAGTATGGCTAATTCAAACCGAAGATCTTCGGCCAAACGTGCCCCCGAGAGCAAGAATTCCCTTCTGAAACTTTACTAATGTTTCCAGTAAAAACGAAAAGTTACTATCGGTGCAAGTTACTACCGGAGCGCGACTCTCACGAGAGAAAGTGTTCGCCGGAAGTACATGCACTTCCGCGGCGACCTGTCGAGAGAGTAGAACTCAGAAGACAACGGTCTTGTTGCCATACACCAAGACGCGGTTCTCGACATGCCAGCGCACGGCGCGCGAGAGCACAACTTTCTCTAAATCGCGGCCTTTGCGAATCAGGTCTTCGACCGTGTCGCGATGCGAAACCCGAACCACGTCCTGTTCGATGATGGGGCCATCGTCGAGCACTTCGGTGACGTAGTGGCTGGTGGCGCCAATCAATTTCACGCCGCGCTCGAACGCCTGGTGATAAGGCCGTGCGCCGACGAACGCCGGAAGAAAAGAATGGTGGATATTGATAATCCGCTGGGGATAGCGGTTGACGAAGTCGTTGGATAAAATCTGCATGTAGCGTGCCAGCACCATGAAGTCCGGCTTCTGCTCATCAATCAGCGATTGGATCCTTGCCTCGGCCTGGTTCTTGTTCTCTTTCGTGACTGGAACGATCGCATAAGGAATCTTGTAGAAATCGGCAATTGCCTGATTGTCCGCGTGATTGGAAATGATCAGCGGGATGTCACAGGCCAGTTCGCCGCTCTTGTGCCGGTAAAGCAGATCGACCAGGCAGTGATCGTACTTTGAAACCAGAATAATCATCCGCGGCCGCTGCGATGACTGCGCCAGCCGCCACCTCATATTGAAAGTTTCGGCGATGGGGGAGAACTGCCTGCCGAAATCGGCCAAATCTTTCTGCGAAAGATCGATGTTGAAATCCCTGGGATCGAACTCAACCCGCATCAGGAATAGCCCAGACTCTTCGTCGGCGTGCTCGTCGGCATGCAGGATGTTGCCGCCGTGCCGGTAGACGAAGTCCGCAATGGTTGCAACTTCGCCCTTGCGGTCGGGGCAGGAGATGAGGAGGATGGCGGAATTCTTCATGGGTTACGCCGCGCTACTTCTTTAATTCCTTCAAAATCTCGCGCGCGGCATTCATGCCCGAGCCACCCGTTAGGCCCGCCCCGGGGTGCGTTCCGCTGCCGCAGAGAAAAAGATTCTGAATCGGAGTCCGGTACCGCGCCCAGTCCAGCAGCGGACGCATGGTAAAAAATTGGTCGAGCGCGAGATCACCGTGGAAAATCTGCCCGCCGGTCAATGCGTACTTTTGTTCGAGGTCTAGCGGCGTAATGATCTGCTGCGCCAGAATCAGTTCCGGAAGATTGGGTGCGTACTGCGTCAGCGTCTGCACGACGGTCTGGCCCAGCGCCTCGCGCTGTTCTTCCCAGCTCCCTTTCAGTTTGTAAGGCGCGTATTGCATGTAGATCGAAATCACGTGCTTGCCCTCAGGCACAAGCGTGGGATCGGATAGCGAGGGAATCACAACTTCGAGATACGGCTGGCGCGAGAAGTTGCCGTATTTCGATTCGTCGAACGCGCGCTCCAGGTAGTCGATTTCGTTGCCGATGTGAATCCGGCCTTCGAGCGCGTCGGCGTTTTTCAGCGCTGTGAAATTGGGCAGCCCGGAGAGCGCGAGGTTCACTTTCGCCACTGTGCCGTTTCCCCGGTAGTGCTGCAGCTTCTGTACAAAGTCTGGCGAAAGATGCGTGGGATCGGTCAGCTTGAGCAACGTGCGCTTCGGGTCGGCGTTCGAGATGATTGCGCGCGCCTGAATCTCTTCGCCGGTTGAGAGCAGCACGCCCGTGGCCGCTCCGTTCTGCACGCGAATCTCACTGACCTCCGCACCTGTGCGAATCTCCGCACCCGCAGCCTTCGCCGCCGATGCCAGGGCCTGCGTAACCGCGCCCATGCCTCCGGCGGCAAAGCACGCCGAACCTGCGGGATGAGGATCCGCAGCCGCGCGGATCAACAATACCAACGCGCTTCCTGCCGACCACGGTCCAAGAAATGTTCCAAAAACTCCGCGAGCCGCAATCACCGCTCGCAGCAGTTCCGTCTCAAAATATTCCGATGCCAGGTCGGCCACGGCCATCGGCCCCCAACGCAACAATCGAAACATGTCTTTCTTGCCCAGCTTGCGAATCGCGCGGCCCGTCTTCAACATGCTCCACAAATCGCCGCTGCTGGGATGGTCGATGTCGGGCGGTGTGGTAGCAAGTGCTTCGGCAATGACTTTGCCGATCTTGCCGAGTGACTGCTCGAATTCCGAATACTTCGCGGCATCCTTCTGCGAGAACGCCGCGATTGTCTGCGCCGATTTCTTCGCATCCTGATAGAGCGAAAGCGCGCGCCCATCGGGCGAGAGCGCGGTCACACAAACTTCTGGCGTGATCAGCTTTAGCCCATGCCTTTCCAGTTGCATGTCTCGCACGATGCTCGGCAAAAGCGGTCCTGCCGTATGGGCCAGCATCGAACAACGGAATCCGGGATGAAACTCATCGGTGACTGCGGCCCCTCCGACCTGCGCGTTGCGTTCGAGCACAAGCGGTTTGTAGCCTGCCTTGGCTAGATAGAACGCGGTGACCAGCCCATTGTGGCCGCCGCCAATGATGACAACGTTTCGCGGTGCAGACATGCTAGGCCGCTCCCTTGATGTCTTTCAGAATTTCCAGCGCGGCCAGTCGGCCGTTCGCGCCCATGATGCCGCCGCCAGGATGCGTTGCCGATCCGCACATATAAAGGTTCTTGATCGGCGTGCGGTACTGCGCCCAGCCCGGCACTGGACGCAGGAAGAAAAGTTGCTCGAGCGAAAGTTCGCCCTGAAAAATGTTGCCCTCGCTCAGTCCCCACTCGCGTTCCAGGTCGAGCGGCGTGATCACCTGCTTGTGAATGATGAGGTCTTTAATGTTCGGCGCGTACTCGGCGATCGTGTTAACCACGGTGTCGCCGAAAGCTTCTTTTTCGGTATCCCAACTGAGGCCCGGGCGCAGCTTGTAAGGCGCGTATTGTACGAAGCACGACATTACATGCTTGCCCGGAGGTGCCACCGAAGGATCGGTAAGCGAAGGAATGACCATGTCGATGTAAGGATGCCGCGAGAAGTTGCCATACTTCGCGTCGTCGTACGCGCGCTCCATGTACTCGACGGACGGCGAGATTGAAATCGCTCCGCGTAAATGCGCGCCTGGTCCCGGCATGCACTTGAAATTCGGCAACCCGCTCAGAGCCATGTTTACCTTGCCCGAAGAGCCGCGGAACTTATAGCGATTGATCTCCTCGAGAAAGTCGCCAGGTAGATGTTCGGCGCCCATGAACTTAGTGAAGGTGAGCCGCGGATCGACGCTGGAAGAAACCACGTCGGCGTAGATTTCATCACCGTTGGCCAGGACCACACCTTTGGCCTTGCCATCCTTCACGATGATCTGCGAAATCGCCGCCTTGGTGCGGATCTCCACTCCGGCCTCGCGAGCGGCATCGGCGATCGCATTCGAAATCGCCCCCGTGCCCCCGCGCGCAAATCCCCAGGCGCGAAAGGCTCCGTCGATCTCTCCCATGTAATGGTGCAGCAGCACATAGGCCGTTCCCGGGGAACGCACGCCCAGGAATGTTCCAATAATTCCCGAGGCCGACATCGTGGCTTTGAGAACATCGGTCTCGAACCATTGATCGAGAAAATCAATGGCAGACATCGTCATAAGCTGAACTTGGTTGTATTTGTCGTAACTCGACATGCCCTGAAAACGCCGGCCGATGAATAGCAGCTTCATCAGTTCGCGCGGATTTAGCGTGGTCGGATCGGGAGGCACCATGCTGAGAATGGGCTTCACGAAGCGGCACATGGCCTGCATCGCCTTGCCGAATTCGTCGTAGGCTTCGGCGTCGACGCGCGAGTGGCGGGCAATCTCGCGGTGTGTCTTGCCATGGTCGTTTACCCGCCACAGGTAATCGCCGCTGGGCATGGGCGTAAACGTACCGTCGAGTGGAAGAATCTCCAGACCGTGGCGAGGGAGATCGAGGTCGCGAATAATTTCCGGCCGCAGCAGCGATACCACGTAGGAGCACACCGAGAACTTGAATCCCGGCACAACCTCTTCGGTGCACGCCGCTCCACCCAGCACGTGGCGGCGCTCGAGAACCAGCACTTTCTTGCCCGCGCGCTGCAGGTAGGCAGCATTGACCAGGCCGTTGTGGCCGCCGCCGATGACGATCACATCGTATGAATTAGAACCAGCCATTCGCTGTTCGCTCCTAGCTCTTTGCTTTGCTCTTAACTTTGCTTGTAACTTGGAAGTCCGGTTGTAAGGAAACGCAATGATACGCGTGCAGGGAAGTGGAGCGAAAGAGAAGATCAGAGCCCGCTGGGAAGGACGGTCCAGTTACGGAGGATGATGCATGAATTGGCTGTGAATATGCGCATACATGACCAGAAGTCGAATTGCCATTCTATCGGGAAGCGGGCGTTTTGTCTGCATATTTGCGGAGCGGCTGACTGCAAGTCACGCGCGAGGGGCGTTGCGACGCGACGGTGCGGATGGAATATAATCCCACTTCGACGCTTGTAGTCGAAGTAGAGGAATCCATCTTGCCCATCGGAACCGCATTTCACGAGAGAACGTTCCCGCTCTGCCACAGCCTGAACTACCGCGAGTGGTCCGGCTATTACACCGTGAGCGTGTATGAAGTTCATCATGAGCACGAGTACAACGCCATTCGCAACGCCGCGGCGCTCATCGACATTTCGCCGCTCTATAAGTATCTGATCACGGGCAAGGATGCGACGCGGCTGGTGAACCGCGTGATTACCCGCGATATCAACAAAGTTAAAGTGGGCCAGGTGATTTATTGCTGCTGGTGCGACGAAGAGGGCAAACTCATCGACGACGGCACTATTTCGCGGCTCGAGGAAAACGTCTATCGCTGGACGGCCGCCGATCCAAGCCTGCGCTGGTTCCGGCAGAACGGCCTGAACATGGATGTGCAGGTCGAGGATATTTCGGAGAAAGTCGCGGCGCTCGCCCTGCAAGGGCCGACTTCGGCCAAGCTCCTGAAGGCCGTTGCTGAAGCCGATATCGCCAATCTGAAGTATTTCCGCGTCACTCGCGGCAAGATCGCCGGAGTCCCCGTCGACATTTCGCGAACCGGCTACACGGGGGATCTCGGCTACGAAATCTGGGTGCCACTGAATAATGCTACCGACGCTGTGAGGGTCTGGGATGCGCTCGCGGAGACGGGCAAGCAATTCGATCTGCATGCCGCGGGTATGCTGGCGCTGGATGTATCCCGCGTGGAAGCCGGGCTGCTGCTCATCGAAGTCGACTATACGAGTTCCAAGAAGGCGCTGATTCCGTCGCAGAAATTCTCGCCTTACGAACTGGGCTTCGCGAAGATGGTTCACCTCGATAAAGAGAATTTTATTGGCAAGCGCGCGCTCGAACAGGACGCGAAGAATGGCGTGCCCCGGCAACTTGTAGGCCTCGAAGTTGATTGGACTGACATCGAGCAGCTCTATGACCGCTACGACCTCACTCCGGCAGCGCCGGCGCAGGCTTCGCGGGTCGCAGTCCCCGTTTACTCGGGCGACAAGCAGGCCGGCAAGGCGACCACCACAAGCTGGTCGCCCGTCTTGAAAAAATTGATCGCACTGGCCAGTGTTGAGACGGAGTACGCGAAGACGGGAACGTCGCTGCAGATGGAAATTACGATCGAAGCCATGCGGCTCAAGACGAATGTGAAGGTGACCAACTTGCCGTTCTTCAATCCTCCGAGGAAGACCGCGACGCCGGTCTAGTGGTTCCTGCGGGGACAGCCGCCCTCGGTTGTCCGCCGGGCGAAGCCCGGGTGGGTCTTGTCGACCGCCAGTTAGATTGATTGCACAAACAGCGAGCTTCGTTCGCTGGACAGCCGAGGGCGCTGTCCCCACATAAACCTCTGGGCGATGCGGCGGCAGCGAACTAATTGCGTGCCGCCCGCCGCTTGCCCGCGATATAGAGCCATGCCCCGATCAGCACCAGCGCTCCCGTCCCCCCGATGATCTTGAACAACGCCAGCGGCTTGTTCGGCTCATCCGGCTGCGGAATCAGCGATAGGGCGATGGTCAGGGTTGTGGTCAAAAATCCTACGGTCGCGATTAGTCTTGCCACAGTCGTTCCCCCCGGCACACGGATCACATCGGGCCCGGCGGGTTCGCGCTGCAGCTTGATCATCGCGGCGAATAAATACAAATACGGAATGAAGTATGTAATCACGCCCATGCTGACCAGAACGTCATAGGCGCCCTTCACACTCGTGCCGGCCTGCCCAAGAAAAATGAACACCACGCCGAGGAAGAACTGCGTCAGCAGCGCAACCCACGGAGTTTTCCATCGTGTGTGCAGTGCTCCAAATGCCGGCGGCAGGAAGCGATCGAGCCCCGCGACGAAGGGTAGCCTTGCTACTGCCGCGAGGTAAGCCCCGGCCGCGCCAATGTTGCTGAGCGCAATTAGAAATGCGGCTAGCGGCAAGACGCCGGGATATCCCACGCGCGACGCGGTTTTCGACACGGCCTGCACCAGGCCCTGCAGGCTGTTGACTTCGGTCGAAGGTAGCGCCAGCAGCACGCAAACTGTTCCCAGGATGTAACAGATCGTCACCGTGATTCCGCCGGAAAGCAATGCCAGAGGAATCGTGCGCCGCGCGTTCTTGATTTCTTCTCCCATGAAGGACGCGGTTTCGCATCCTCCGAACGCAAATGTCAGCACCGACCAGAAAATCAGGTCGTTAATGTGGGTGCTGGGAGTCATGGAATGCAGAGTGAAGGACGTTGCCGATCCATAGCGATGCCACGCCACGAAACCCATCACGATGACGATGCCCACCGGAATCCACATGGCGATCGCGCCGACGTTGTGCAGCCACTTGCCCACGTCGAGCCCAACGATATTCAGCAGCGTGGCCGCACTCAAAGTGAGCAGCGAGAAAACAATGTAGAACGTGGCATTGCCCGAAAGATGTTCCCAATGTGCCTGCCGAATGAAAAGCACATTACTGGCCGCGAAGTAAAGTACGGCTGGGAAGTAGGGCAGGTTGCTGGTCCAGTAAGTCCACGCTGCCATGAAGCCGGAAAAATCTCCGAAGGCACGCTTGCTCCAAACGTAGAGGCCGCCTTCATTGGGATAGCGCGAGGAAAGCTCCAGCACCGAAAGCGCCAGCGGCGTGTAAAAGCAAAGCCAGGCGCCGACCCAGACGACGATGGAACTCGGCCCCGCCGCCGCGGCCGTCGCAATCCAGCGCAGGCTGATGCCAGTGATGACGTAAAACAAAACCAAATCGCGGAAACCCATCACCTGCCGCGGGCGATTGGGATCTTCGGCTTCGGCGATGGAAATGCCGGGCGAGAGAAAACTGGCTTTGTCGGCTGGCTGCTTACGATTGGATTCGGCCAATGGCGTGTCCCGGGTCAGTCTAACGCGAGCGAGAAGAAGAGGAATAACATCGCCAGGCGTTTGCGGCAAGGTGAAAGTTCAGCACCGAACCGAGTCACCAGAGATCAGGAGGCTGCAGCGGGAGGCCCGGCAGAAGTCTGGTTCCGGCTGCTGCGCTTCCAATACAGATATCCCGGCACGCCGACCAGTACAATCGCCATGCTCCAGAAGCTCTCCATGGGCCGGCGTATTGTTGTGTTCAGAATCCACGCTGCCCCGATCAGCACATAGATCGCGGGCAGCCACGGATATCCAGTGCAACGATAAGGCCGTGGAATCTCCGGTCGTTTCCAGCGCAGCCAGAACAGGGCGATCACCGTCAGCGTATACGACAGCACCATACCGTAAATCACATATGTGTAAAGCTGGTCGTAGCGGCCGCTGAGGGTGAGGGCCGCGGCCCACACGCCTTGGCCAATCAGGCTGAATGCAGGAGTCCGCCACTTAGGATGGATCACCGCCATGCGCTTGAAGAAAACGCCATCCTGCGCCATGGCGAGGTACACGCGAGCGCCCGAGAGCGTGCACGTAGCCGCGGCGCTGAAACAGGAAATCGCAATCATCAGCGACAGCCACACTGCTGCTCGGGGAGAAAACAGCGATGCAGCCGCCGCGTGCGCAATGGTCTCGTGCTCGGCGATCTCTTTCAGCGGCAACGCGTACACGTATGTGAGATTCATCGCGATGTAAATCGCACCAACGACGAGTACGCCCAGCACCATGGCTAGGGGTACGTTGCGTCGCGGTTCTTTCACTTCGCCGGCGACCCAGGTGATGTAGACCCATCCGTCGTAGGCCCAATACACGGCGATCAAACCTACGCCCAGCGCCGAGATCAACTGCGCCGGGCCGAGTCCCATCGTCAGGCTGACGCCGTGCGCCTGAAAATTCGACCAATGGCCTTTGCCGATGGCGAATCCCAGAACCACGAAGGCAGACATGGCCGTGAACTTCGTCCAGGTGGAAACGTTCTGCAGCAGCGTGCCCCAGCGCAGTCCCACGACGTTCACATAAGTCAGAACAGCGATCATTAAAAGCCCCAGCAGATGCGCGCGCGTGATTACGACTCCGGCGATCGCAACGACCATGTGATCTTGCGACACGACGGGGAACACTTGCCCAAGGTAGGCCGCTGACGCCACCGAAAGAGCGGCGATGCTTCCGCCATTGGCCACGCTGAACAGCATCCAGCCGTAAAGAAAAGCGACCAGATCGCCGTAGGCTTCGCGCAGATAGATGTACTGCCCGCCGGAGTCAGGAAACATGGAACCCAGTTCGGCAAACGCGAAACAGGCGCTGAGCGAGATCAGCGCCCCCAGCACCCACACCAGCAGAAACAGCATGGGCTGCGGCAACGGCCCGGCTATATCTTTTGCAGTGAGAAAAATCGACGAGCCGATGATGCCGCTGACCAGGAGCAACACCGAGTCGAGCAGGCCAAGCCCGCGCACCAGCGTTGGTTTTGAATCAGACTCAGTTGAACTGGCCACTGATCCCGATAACAGCACATCGGCGGGCAAGACCGGGGTGGGCTCCATTATCCGATTCCGAGTTCATCGGACGATTCGAGCGCCGTTCCGCAGCGTCGGCAGATTACGGAAGAACAGTCGCCGCAAGTGAGCGGATCGGTGACTTCTTCCGCACAATTCGGGCAGTAGAGCGATCCGGGCTGGGAGTTGGGAGGCGGATTCTGAGGGTTTGTCGCCATGAAGAGGGAAACTGTAGCACAGAGCCCGTGCTGGTGTCCCTGTGCGAAGGTCTACTGGATGGTGTCCTCAGGTTCGGGCGCTGCATGCGGAGCCTTGCGAAGGAACTTCATCATCCCGTGCCCGGTCGCATTTCCGGCGCGCTTCTTAAAAAATTCGGCGGCGGTTTCGACCACTCCTACCTTCTGCGCAACCGCAGAAGCAATCCATTGGTTCAGAGACACGCCGTCCTCTTTGGCAAGTCTCTCGGCGGCCTTCTTGATCGAGAGGGGAAGCTTTAATGGATACGTAGCTTTGCTCATCGTTTCACCTTCTTCAGCAGTTCAGCCGGGGCAACGATTCGAATTCCAAACCGTTCACCAGCCGATGTAAAGTCCGCGACATTGTAAGTCACCAGCGTGTCTGCCCGGCCATTGATCGCTGCTTCCAGGACCATTTCGTCGTTTGCATCCCGAGTTTGAGGACGCCACGAGAAACGGACTTCAACCGGTTCAACCAGAGCTGCAAATTCCGCCAGAAACTCGTCTATTTCTTCCGGTTCGAGTCCATGAGCCAGACGCTGCTCCGGTCGCTTCAGCACATCTTCATATTCTAAGAAAAGCGGCGGCGTTGCCAAAGCCACGAGCCGACGACTCGCGATGAGCCTAAGGACCGCATTTCCCGCGCCTGATCGAGTTCGAAGCGCTGCTACCACGATCGAGGTATCGACCACAACTCTATTAATCATTATGATATCCTATATGATACCATATCCTATAGGATGTTTACAATAAACCTTGCTGATTTGCCATCACTAGAAAGCGGAGGCTACGATTATCTCTGACGAGAATCCACATGCCTGACAAACCTCCTACTCCCGACGAAAAACTGCAACACGAATTCAATCGCTGGGCCGCTGCCGGTGAAGGCGCGAAGATGGAGAACCATCATCTCGACATTACCGAGAAGACGATTCGCCTTATGAATCTGCGGCCTGGCGAGCGCGTGCTCGATCTGGGCTGCGGCTCAGGATGGGCGGCGCGGCTGCTGGCGCGGCTCGTTGGCGAAGGCCCTGAGGGATTCGGGCAAGTCGTCGGCCTTGACATATCCGACGAAATGGTGCGCCAGGCCCGCGAAGCCTCGCGAGATTTCGACAACATTCTTTACGTCTGGGGATCGGCTCAGCAGATTCCGTGGGAAGAAAACTTCTTCGACAAAGTTCTGTCGGTGGAATCGTTCTACTACTATCCCGATCAGGACCGCGCGCTGATGGAGTTATTCCGCGTGATGGCTCCGCGCGGCCGGCTGTTTATCCTGATCAATCTCTATAAAGACAACCAATATTCGTTGCAGTGGGTCGACAAGCTGAAAGTGCCGGTGCACGTACGTTCCGCAGCCGAATATATCGAGCTCTTAAAGAAGCACGCGTTTGAAGATGTGCAGGCGTTGCGCATTCCCGACGACACGCCGACTCCGGACGATTACAAGACCAAGTCCTTCAACAGTCTTGCCGATCTGCGGGCATTCAAACGCGAGGGCGCGCTGCTGCTTATGGCGTCGAAGCCAGATTTGCGGACGCCTGCCCCGGGATACACGATCTACTGAGCGTGTAGTGAAATTGGTCGCGCGGATTCGACCGCATCGTGACCAACTCAGCTAAATGCTGTCGTCGTCATCATCGCCTTTGTCGCGATGGTTCAGGTCCTTCACCGGGCTCAGCGCACGGCCATCCTGCGCGTGATGAATCTCGATTCGGCCGTTCACGTTTTCCAGCTTGATGTGGGTCCCGCCGGTGCCGAGTTCTCCGCGCAGGTCGTGGCCAACGAATTGGTGATGATTTACATGCAGACCGAAATCGTTGTTGATTCCACCTGAAACGGTGTTTGCCTCGATTTCCGCCTTCGAGTCCGAAGGGATGGTCAGCTCCACCGAGCCATTCACTGAATTCAGCTCCACCGAATTTCCGGCAAGCTCGTCGAACCGCGCGTCCAGGCGTCCATTAATCGTCGACAGGTGAGCCCGCCCCGCCAGATTGTGCGCTTCCAGCCGTCCGTTGATGAGGGAGGCATTCACTTCTCCGCTCACCCCGGCGACATCGAGTCCGCCGTTGATCAGCTTGATTTCGTCCAGCCGAGCCGTACGCGGCACGGTCAGCGTGTATTCGACGCTGGCGGGATTATTGTGCGAGCCCGAATTCCAAGTGTGGTCATGATCCGGATACTTGGTGCGAATCGAGAGAGAGTCGTTCCTGGAGTCAATCTCAATCTTTGCCTCATCCAGCCGCTCTTTCGTATCGGCGTACTTCACCGCATCGACCTTTACTTCGTTCTGGTCCCAACTGGAAATGTGCACGTCGCCGTTGATGTTGTCGAGTTCAATCCGGCCATCGGCGGAGAGGGCGTAGGTCTGATGAAATTCCTCGGTCAGCGCGCCGCGGTGGTCGGAAGCATGCGCTCCCAGCGCAAGGATGAGCAGGGCGCAGACACTTCCAAGAATAGTTCCCAGCCAGGTGGCAGATTGGCGATGGCGGTTCATGATTCCCTCCGTTGGCGTTAAACGTCTCCGAGGCGTTAGACGTGGTCGCTTGGAATTGGTGAGAGGTCGAAGCGGGAAAAGGTCATTTCCAGCCCCATTTCTACACCACAGGATACGAAAGTTACCTCCGTGATGTTCCCCTTACATTGCGACTGAAAGACAATCCTCTCAAGAGCTTAACTGGGGTTCGTTTGTCGTATCGGTGGCAAAATACGGCGTGCCAACGCGGGCGGAGAATTATTCCGTCGGTTCTCGCGCTATTGTGCTTGTTTCTGGCCCCAGCTTGGATCATCGCCCAGACCGCGGACGCCGAAAAGCCCGTTCCCATCCTCACTGGCAGCATTGGCACGTTCAGTTTCGTCACGGGTGGAGAGAATCTGATCGACAGTCAGGTCAATCCCATTCTCCTCGTGCCACTAGGAGACAATTGGCTGATCGAGTCGCGCGCGGAATTTGAGGGCCAGTTTCAGCGTCCGCTTACCGGCGGACCTTATCAAGGACCTGTCACCAAGCATGTTGATTACGCCCAGATCGATTACATCGCCAACTCCTACCTCACCGTCACCGCCGGCCGCTTCCTCACGCCCTTTGGAATCTTCAACGAGCGCCTTTATCCCGTCTGGATTCGCTTTCTGCAGCCCGACCCGCTGATACTTCCCATCAACACCGTCGATAGCGACGGAGTAATGCTGCGGGGCGGGTTTCCGGTCAACGCCAAAGCCAACGTCAATATGAACTACGCGGTCTACGTTTCCGCCACCAGCATCGGCCTCAGCGCCGTGGATTCCGGGCGTCAAGTCGGCGGACGCATGGGATTCTTCTTTCCCGGTCCGCGCCTCGAAGTTGGCGGATCCTGCCAGCGGACTCTGCAGGACGAGCGCAAAAACGCGTTCGGTTTTCATATGGGCTGGCAGTCGTCGAAGGCTCCGTTGAGCGTGCGCTCGGAATTCGCCCATTCGTTTGAAGGCAGCGGATATTGGATCGAGAGTGCGTACCGGCTAAGCCAGACGCACTTCTGGCAGAAGGAAATGCGCCACACCGAACTGGTCGCCCGCGCCCAGCAGTTCTATACAGGCGAGATCAGAGCCGATGAAGTCGCGGCGCTGGGTCTGCCCAGCGCGAATACCCGGGAGGCCGATTTCGGAGTCAATTACTTCCTGCGCGACGGGCTGAAGGGCATCTTCAGCTACGGACGCCAATTCAGTTCTGCCGGGAACGCGAATCAATGGTCGGTTGGGCTGGCTTACCGGTTCCTCGTTCCGCTCGGCCGGGTGGGGCCGCAACCATGAAAATGACATTCCACGCGAAGACTTCGATGACAGTGCTGCTGTGCGCCCTCGTGCTCGCGTTTGCATCTTCCGTCTTCGCCGGGTCATCCTCATCGCCGTCATCCTCATCATCGCCATCCTCATCATCGTCAACCAGCGGAAAAGATTCGATCGCAGGTGCGCCGGTAGTGCACCTGACCGATGCCGACAGCATGCGAGTTGCAGGGGAGTTACGCTTTCGTGCTAACTGCGGACGCTGCCATAACGCTCCGCAGAAATTTCCGCCGCGCATGATGGCGACCATTCTGCGCCACATGCGGGTTCGGGCCACCATTACCGACGAAGACCGGCGCCTGATCCTGTTCTACATGACCCAGTAACTACCGAGATAACAGTCTCTATGACAAATCCGACCGGTGTTCGGCGTATGTTGGTGTGGATCGTGGCAGCGAGCGCGTTGCTGGTTGCGATGCCTCGCGCCAGCGCGCAAGCTCATATCATTGAGCTGATGGCTGACAGCGACAGTCGCTATAAGATCGCAGGCCAGCGCACTCCGGAGATCACCGTCAAGGCGGGCGAGCAGGTGCTCTTGCGGGTGACGGCGCACAGAGGCAAATCGTGGAATCGCGACGGCTCGATTCATGGTTTTAGCCTGCTGCGATCCAAGGACCGGACCAAGGTCGACGGATGGGATCTGCTGTTCAAGCCCGGGAAGCAGGAATTTCTTCTGACCGTTCCCAACGAACCGGGGGATTACGAAGTGGTCTGCACGGTGATTTGCAGCGAAGATCATGAAGGCATGCACATGAAATTTACTGTGCTGCCGTGACGCGATTGGAGCAGGGAGTTTCTATGAACTCAACCGGATTTCGGACTGGATTTCAGATCAAAGCGCTTCAGACCAAAGTGCTTCACAGCTCGATCTTTCGAACCATGATCTTTCAAACCATGATTCGCTGTGCAGTTGGTGTACTCGCGCTGGCGAGCGTCGCTTTCGGGCAGAGCTCTCACGTCTATCGCGGAGAAGTTTCCGATAGCCAGTGTGCCTTGAACGTGCATTCACTGACGCGCTCGCATCAGGAGATGCTCAAGTCGAAGGAGATGGGCGGGACCTCGAGCACGTGTTCGATGTATTGCATCGAACATCTCGGCGGCTATCTCGTCCTATCCGCTGGGAAGGACGTTTTTCGCCTCGACCGGGCCGATCTGGTGCATGGCTTCGAAGGCCAGCGAGTGGTGGTTACGGGTATTCTCGACCCCAAACTCAAGCAGATTCACGTTCTGAAGATTGATCTGGAAGAGAAACCGTAGTCTTCTTTCCTGCCTCGGTCAGCAGGAACACCGCCAGGATCGCCATCTCCGGCTCAATGGGATGCCGGTAGCGCGGGATGCAATAGACAAAGTAATACATTGCTGGATAAAGCAGGAACAGCCAGAACAGCAGCCAGGCGCCTGGTCTGGAGGAGTTCGGTTCGCGCAGGTTCAGCTTGCGCAAGCCCAGGGCGCGGCCCAATCCCCAGAAAGCGAGCACCGACCATGCCAGAAACAACGAGTTCTTGGCCGGGCCGATCCACCAGGGCTGCGTGTCTTTCGGCGGAGCGGCCCAGAAATAGATGAATCGCCTCAGGCACAGTTTGGCGAATCGTCCATAGTCGGCGCGGATGTAGTCGAGGGCCTGGCGCTTGCGCATAGTGATGTAGGGTAGTTCGCCCATCGCCTGAAACTGCCGCATCGCGTAGACATCGTGGGTCGTGTCCAGATAGAGCATCAATGTTCCGTCGGCGCCGTTGCCGTTTCCCAGGCGAAGCTCCGCGCCGAAATTGTCGCGAATGAAAATGAACTTGCCAAAGGTCTGATAATTGCGCACGAGCCAGGGCGCAATGCAGGCAAAGAACACGACCGAGGCCAGTACAACTCCGGCGAAGGACTGTTTGCCGTTTCGAGCGCGCCTATACAACGCCCACAGTCCGGCAGCCGGTAGAAACGACAGGAGGGAAGTGCTGCTCAACGCAGTGATCCCCCAGAGCAGCCCGAACTGAAACCAGGGCATCCAGCCGTCGCGATCCTCCAGTGTCAGAGCCAGCCAGAAGATCGTCGTCAGCAGCAGCGCAGCCAGACTCGTCTCCCAGATCGCGCGCGTGCACCAGAACATGACGTTGGGCAGCAGGGCCCATGCCCACGCCGAGCCGACCGCGACCTGTTCCGAAAAGATCCTGCGCGCAATTAAAAAAATCGGGAGACAGGTCAATGCCGAAAAAAGGCTGTTCATCGTCAGCAACGTGAATGCCGACGCTTTGGAATAAATTCCAAAAACCAGAAACACACCCGCCGTCAGATACGGGTACAACGGCGGCTCCCACGCGGTTGGTCCGGTCGCTGGGCCAAACGGATTGCTAAACCCGTGCCCGGAAGCCAGCGACGCGGCGATGCGTCCCATTTCCCAGCCAAAGCCGAAGTTGTCGTCGGTATCTTTGAACTTGTAAGTATGGCCGATCACGATCCAACTGACGCGCAGCAGCAGGGCGATGGCGACGATCCACGCCGGCGAAGTACGAATCCGCTCCCAAGCAGTCGAGTCGGGATACGAACTTTGTATGCGGTTGGCGGCCGCCGCTGATCTGGATTCCATGTGTGGCTCTATTTGTAGCTGAGGCGAGGCCGGTGGGCAAATTAGGCTGACTTCTTGGACTCACCCGAGTAAAGCCCACTTCTCCCTAAGAACGCGATAAACGGGGCACTCACAAATCTGGCGTTCTTGCGCTATCCAATCTCAGATGACTATAATGACCATCATGACCTTTTAATCGAGGGAGGCTGGGAATGAGTACGCAGAACTGGACAGTGGCGGAAGCCAAAGCTAAATTCAGCGAAATCATTGAGCGCGCTATGTCGGAAGGCCCACAAACCATTACCAGGAAGGGTCGCACCGCAGCGGTTGTGGTTGGGGCCGACGAGTGGCAACGGAAAACTAAGCGTACGGGGAACCTGGCGGAATTTTTCGCGGGATCTCCCTTGCGGGGATCGGAACTAAAATTACGCCGGCGCAAGGCGCAGCCGCGCAAAATCAGCCTGTGAAGTTTATTCGCGGATGAACTTTCTTCTTGATACGAATGCAGTCTCGGAATGGGTGAAGCCGCGGCCCAACCCCGGCCTAATCCGCTGGATGGAGTCGGCTGACGAAGATCGAGTATTCCTCAGTGTAATCTCGTTGGCGGAGTTGCGTTACGGCGTGGAACGCATGCCGGTGGGAGCGCGGCGCAGCCGGCTGGAGCAGTGGCTGCGAGATGAACTGCCGTTGCGTTTTGAAGGCAGAATTCTGTCAGTCGATTACCGAGTCGCTGAGGCGTGGGGGAGAACGGTGTCGCGCAGCGAGGCCTTGGGGCGTCCCATGGCCGTAATGGACGCATTTCTGTCAGCGACTGCAGAAGTTCACCGACTCACGCTGGTCACTCGCAACGTTTCCGATTTTGCAACACTGAAAATGGTGCTGAATCCCTGGTCTTAGCTGGCGAGACCTTGGCGGTCCTGGCGATTTGTGGATGAGTTCCTCGCAACCGTCGGTCAACTCCGATCCGGTAAAATAGAAACTTTCATCGAGATGCCTTGCTGATTTCTGATCTTATCCTGCATGCGAAGCTGGCCGTGTCGAATGCCCCCAAGGGCATTGGACCCTACATCCGCCAACATTTTCTGGATACCACGTTCCGCGGACTGTACCACGCCAACGCCTTCGACGTCGCTTTGTTGATTCCATATTTCATTGTGCTGATTCTTCTGGCAGGCTATGGCGTGCATCGCTACGTCCTGGTGTATCTGTATTACAAACATAGGAAGAATGGCACGACTGAACCGGCTGCGTATTTCGAAGAGCTGCCACGGGTAACGGTACAGTTGCCGATTTTTAACGAGCAGTACGTGGTGGAGCGGCTGCTGGAGTCGATCTGCAAACTGAAATATCCGAAGGAGAAGCTCGATATTCAGGTGCTCGACGATTCGACCGACGAGACTGTCGAGGTGGCTTGCGGGCTCGTCGAGCGCTATGCCGCGCTGGGCAATCCCATCAGCTATCTTCACCGGACGAATCGCGAGGGCTTTAAGGCGGGTGCGCTGGCCGAGGGATTGAAGACGGCGAAGGGCGAATTTGTGGCCATTTTCGACGCCGACTTCACTCCGCCGGAAGATTTTCTGATGCGCGTCGTCCATCACTTCAGCGACCCGAAGATCGGAATGGTGCAGACCCGCTGGACGCATCTCAATCGCAATTATTCTTTTCTGACCGAAGTGGAGGCCATTCTGCTCGATGGACATTTTGTGCTCGAGCACTCCGGCCGCGCACGTACCGGACTGTTCTTCAACTTCAACGGCACGGCCGGGATGTGGCGTCGCACCACGATTGACGAGGCTGGAGGCTGGCAGCACGACACGTTGACCGAAGACACCGACCTGTCGTATCGGGCGCAGCTCAAAGGCTGGAAGTTCATTTATCTGCAGGATGTGGAATGCCTTGCCGAACTGCCGGTGGAGATGACGGCGTTCAAGACACAGCAGGCACGTTGGGCCAAGGGGCTGATTCAAACCGGAAAAAAGATTCTGCCGCGGGTCTTACGCAGTGACGCGCCACTGCATACCAAGATCGAAGCCTGGTATCACCTGACGGCGAATATCAGTTATCCGCTGATGATTATGCTTTCGGTGCTGCTGCTTCCAGCCATGATCATTCGTTTTTATCAAGGCTGGTTTCAGATGCTCTACATCGACCTGCCGCTGTTCATGGCTTCAACGTTTTCGATTTCGAGTTTCTACCTGGTGTCGCAGCGCGAACTGTATCCGCGAAGTTGGCCGCGGGCGCTTTTGTTTCTGCCGTTCTTGATGGCGCTGGGAATAGGGCTGACCATTACCAATACCAAGGCGGTGATCGAGGCGCTGATCGGCAAGCAGAGCGCGTTCGCGCGAACCCCCAAGTACAGCGTGGTTTCGAGGCAGGATAAAGTCGGCGCCACCAAATACCGCAAACGCCTGGGATGGATCCCGTGGCTGGAACTGCTGATTGGCACGTACTTCGCGGCCACGGTTTACTACGCGGTGGACAACGAGAACTACATCACGGTGCCGTTCCTGCTGCTGTTCGTCGTGGGCTACTGGTACACGGGATTGATGTCGCTGCTGCAGGGCCGCTTCGGAGGCGCGTCGCTGCGGACTACCACGCACACCAAGCCGTTCCCGGTGGGAGTATAGTGTTTTGCAAGTCGACTAGTTTCCGCATCGCTGCGCAGTAATCTAAGATCACTAGCTGCACATCGACTTCCCGCACCATCTCGGGTCCTCTCGACAAGGCCCTGCGCTGACTTCTGGCCTTCGCTCGACCGCTCGTTTACAATCCAGGCGCTGAAGGTTCTCATCGGCGGAATGGATCGCGATGCATCTTTCGGGACGAGAACCGTTTCGAAAAGGAGGATGCGATGCCGCTCTCGCGCAAGATTCTCCACTCCGGCTTCGCTGCAGTCCTGGCGGTATTGACCCTCAGTTGCGGTTCGGTCCACGACTCCGACGAATTCTTTGTTCTGGTTTCGGCGAATCTGCAGGTCCCTTACTGGAAGATCGCGGGCGCGGGATTCTCGAACGCAGCGGCGCAGATGAAAGTGCGTTCCGATTTCACCGGACCGCAGACCTACGATCCAAAGGCCGAGCGCGATGCTCTGGACGAGGCGGTGCAGAAAAAAGCCACCGGAATCCTGCTGGCCGTGACCGACCCTGCGCTGCTCAAGGACAGCATCGACAAGGCCGTCGCCGCTGGCGTTCCAGTTATCACGATCGACTCGGACGCGCCGTCGAGCAAGCGCCTGTTTTTCATCGGAACCAATAACTACCAGGCGGGATTCACCGGCGGGCAGCGGCTGGCGCAGGAATTGAAAGGCAAGGGCAACGTTGTGGTCTTCACCATGCCGGACCAGTCGAATCTGCAGGACCGACTGCGCGGTTACAAAGACGCGCTGGCCCGGACGCCCGATATTAAGATCACCCGCGTGGTCGATATCCAGGGCGACCCGCGCATCGCCTTCGACACAGCGACCCAGATTGTCGGTAAAGAGCGCGACAAGGTTGACGGCTTCGTTTGTCTGGAAGCGCAATCGGGCAAAGAAGTTGCGGGCGTGCTCAACAGCTATCACCTGATCGGAAAAGTCGTGATCGCGATGGACACCGACCAGGAGACCCTCGACTGGATCCAGAAGGGTGTGATCGCCGCCACCATCGCGCAGAAACCCTACACCATGGCCTTTGTCGGGATGCAGATGCTCGACAATCTGTACCATCACAAACCGTCGTCGCTCGACGCGGATTGGTCCAAGGACAGCTTTGCGCCGATCCCCAGCTTCGTGGACACAGGCTCGGGCCTGATCGATAAGAGCAACGTGGAGTCGTTCATCCAGGCAGGGAAGAACTTGGCATCGTCGCCACAGTGAGAAGAGATTGAGTAATTGGGAAATTTAGTGATTGAGTAATTGGAAAGTGAAGTTGGAGTATTGGTTTTTCAATTACTCAATTACTAATTTCCAAAATTCCTCAATTCATCAAGAGATATATTCCCGGATGTACTCGTCCTTGCTGCGGGTCAACTGGCGAACGTCGCCGTCGAAGATCACTTTGCCATCGCGGAGAATCAGAAAACTCATGGGCACGTCGCAATACTGCCCCCGTGGAAGAACCCGTACCTGGCTCGCCTTCGGGTCGAACTCGTGAGTGGCCAGGGTGAAAGCGTCTTGCAGTCGATGTGTGACCAAGAGGGAACTGGTGCGGTAAACGTCGCGCTGTTTCATGATCAAGTCGACAATAGTGTTGGATGTGACGGGATCGAGACCGCCGGTGGGCGAATCATAGAGCAGGAGTTCCGGCTGGGTAATGATGGCGCGGGCGATGGCCACGCGGCGGCGCATGCCGCCCGAGAGCTCTGAGGGAAATAGATCGAGGGTGTGTTCCAACTCCACAAAGCGGAGCGACTCGCGCACCCGCACGTCGATGGCGTCGTCGTAAATGCCGCGCTCTTCCATCAGGCGGTAGGCGACATTTTCGCGCACGGTCAGCGAATCGAACAACGCGCTCTCCTGAAAAACCATGCCGAGATGGCCGCGCATAGGGAACAGATCCTGCTCGCCCATTTGTGTAACTTCATTGCCCAGAACGGTGATGCGTCCAGAGTCCGGGCGCAGCAGCCCCATCGCGAGCTTCAGAATCGTGCTCTTGCCGGATCCCGCGACCCCGAACAGAGCCTTGGTCTCTCCGAACGGGAGATGGAATGAAACCCCGCGCAATACTTCATTGTTCTCAAACGCGAGATGCACATCTTCGAAGATCAAAACCGCGCCGCGCTGCTCCTGCGTGGGAGTGGCAATGCAATCGGTGGGTAAAGTCGGGGCAGACATGGGATCATTTCTACGACATTAACTTCGTCCGGATTCGCGCGCCGAACAGTTCGGGACGCCGAGCTGCATCACGTTGCTCCAAGAAGCACCATCAGCAGCCGGGTCACAAAAACGTCAACTGCGATAATCAGAATCATGGCCGCCACCACGGCCTCCGTGGTGGCGCGGCCGACACCCTGCGTGCCGCCCGTGGTCGACAACCCGTAGTAACAACCGATGGTCGCTACAATAAAGCCGAAGATTACCGGCTTGAAGAGCCCGATAAACACGTCCGCAAAAACCAGCGACTGCCACGCCGTATTCCAATACTGGCGCGAATCCAGACCCAGCAACACCCCGGAGACCATGTAGCCGCCAATCAGGCCCATCAAGTCCCCAAGAATCGTCAGGAAGAAGAGCATGAACATGGTGGAGACGACACGCGGCGTGACCAGTTTCTTCATGGGGTCGGTGCCGAGAGCCCGCATGGCGTCAATCTGCTCGGTCACCACCATGGAGCCGAGTTCGCTCGCCATGCCCGAGGCGTTTCGCCCGGCTACAACAAGTCCGGCAAGCAAGGGACCCAGTTCCCGTACCACGCCGATGGCAACCAATTCTCCAATCAGCGTTCGCGCCCCGAAGCGGCCGAGGGTTGTCGCACTATTCAGCGCCAGCGCGACCCCGATGAAGAAACAGGCCGACAACACGATCGAAATCGACCCAACCCCAATCAGGTCCGCTTGCTGAACCATGTCGCCCGGGTAGGTGGGACGTTGGAAGAGGTTGGCAAGCGACCGCCCCGCAAGAAAAGTGTAATCCTGAATCGACAGGATTTTCTGCTTGGCATACTCCGTGGGCGAGATGAGTTCCATGCGATTCGGAGGGCCGGGCGTCCGCGAGTGTGGAGCGCTGGCTTGACCGAAGTTTAACAGAGAACGCTGCCAGCGATCAGCTATCAGGTGACCTCTGACTCGCGTCTTTTGATGAATGAGTGCAACCGCCTCTTTCCAGCGGTTCAAGGGTGTAGACTTTTCGAATGCCCTCCGCCGTGCCGGTAGTAATTGAGTATCTCCGCCCAGTCTTTGTGAAAACCGTTCTCCATCTCATTAGCGGGTTTGTGATTGGAGTGCTACCGCTTATGGCACAGTCATCTACGATTCCTACTTTACCGACAGATGCGCAGATTCGTGATCTCCTCGTCGAGCGCGTTGACAAGCAGCATCAGAGTGTTGGAATCGTTGTAGGTATCGTTGACTCGACCGGGCGCAGGACGATCTCCTACGGCAAATTCGACGCAGACGACAAGCGGGCTGTGGACGCCGACACGATCTTCGAAATAGGATCGGTCACAAAGGTATTCACATCTCTGCTCCTTGCAGACATGGTGCAGCGAGGGGAAGTCGCCCTCTCCGACCCCGTCGCGAAATACTTGCTTGCGGGAGTGAAAATCCCTGAGCGTAACGGACGGCAGATCACGTTGGAGGACTTGGCGACCCACACGTCTGGTCTCCCACGTTTGCCTGCGAACCTAAGTCCCAAGGATGCTGCAGACCCATACGCCGACTACTCGGTCGAGCAGCTTTATCAGTTCCTCTCCGGCTACCAGCTAACCCGTGACATCGGCTCACAGTACGAATATTCGAACCTCGGCGGCGGCTTGCTGGGGCATGTGCTCGCACGCCGCGCCGGGATGGATTACGAGAAATTAGTGCGCTCTCGGATTTGCGAGCCGCTTGGAATGCGCAGCACTGGCATTACATTGTCTGACGAGATGAAGACCCGGTTCGCGGTCGGCCACGATGCCAGCATGCAACGAGTTGCATATTGGGATTTGCCCACGCTGGCTGGTGCCGGAGCACTGCGGTCCACCGTGAACGACATGTTGATGTTCGTTGGAGCAAACCTCGGTTACGTGAAATCGCCACTCGCGCCAGCTATGGCCGCGATGCTCGCAGTGCGTCGTCCAACGGGCGCACCGGGGCTAGAGATTGGTCTCGGCTGGCACATCTTAACCCGAGATGGTCATGAGGTCGTCTGGCATAACGGTGGTACGGGCGGATTCAGATCATTCATTGGTTTCGAGCGTAAGACCGGGACAGGCGTCGTCGTCCTTTCGAATGCCGAGACGTCCGCAGGAGTCGATGACATCGGGCAACACTTGCTCAACACCAATGCGCCCCTGTATCAGCCGCCAAAAGAGCACAAGCAGGTTGCCGTTGATCCGAAGGTTTTTGACGGATACGTTGGGCAGTATCAACTCGCGCCTAACTTCATTTTGACTGTTACTCGCGAAGGAGCACAATTGTTTGTGCAGGCTACCGGCCAGCCGAAGCTAGAGATCTTCCCTGAGGGCGACCGCGACTACTTTCTAAAGGCCGTGGACGCGCAGATCACCTTCGAAGCTGACAGCCAAGGTCGAGGAATCGGCCTGGTCCTGCACCAGAATGGCATGAATCAGCCGGCCAAACGGCTGCCGTAGGTACGTTGCCACGGCTTTTCGATCAGGGGAATCATCTCGTCGATATGCGCGACCCGCGCGAGGTCTTGGTGGCTGGCGAAAATCCGATTACACGCTTGACCCCTATTCGAGACCTTTTGCTTGTTCGGTCAAAGGCCGTTGGAACGAAGCTGGACCGCGGAGCGTGACTGAGATCTGAGAACCTCCTACCCGCGCCCCTTCTTCTTAATCTCAATATTGAGCCGGCGGATTTTCTGGTTCAGCGTGGACAGCGGCACGTGGAAGCGCTCGGCGGCTTCGGTCTGGTTCCAGTTGCAGCGTTCCAGCATGTCGGTGATGACGCGGCGCTGCACGTCTTCCACAATCTCGAATAGCGATGCGTCGGAGGGCGGGTCATGCAGGGTAAGCGAGGAACCGCGCCCCATCATGGAATCGGGCAGCAGGTCCATGCTGATCTCCGGCCCGGAAGACAGGACGACGGCGCGTTCAATCACGTTTTCAAGTTCACGCACGTTGCCCGGCCACGAATAGGCCATCAGTGGACGCAGCGCTTCTGGCGTGATGCGCGGGGTGGGACGCTCGTTCTCTTCTGCGTACTTCTTCAGGAAAAATTCCACGAGCAGAGGGATGTCTTCCTTGCGCTGGCGCAGCGGCGGCAGTTCGATGGTGATTACATTGAGACGATAGAACAGATCTTCGCGGAAGCGGCCGTCGCGCACCATCTGGCGCAAGTCGATGTTCGTGGCGGCGATGATGCGCACGTCCACCTGGAGTTCCTGAATGCCGCCCAGATGCATGAACCGTCGGTCTTGCAAGACACGGAGAATCTTGGCCTGCGTTTCCAGCCCCATTGTGGCGATTTCGTCGAGGAAGAGCGTGCCCTTGTCGGCAACCTCGAACAGACCTTTCTTCGACGCGATGGCGCTGGTGAACGCTCCCTTGACGTGGCCGAAGAGCGTGGATTCCAGCAAGTCGGTCGGCATCGACCCGGTATTCACGGGAACGAAAGGCCGGTCGCGCCGCGGAGAGTTGAGGTGAACCGCCTTCGCGATCACTTCCTTGCCCGTGCCGCTTTCGCCCTGCAACAGCACGGTGGAGCGGCTGTTCGCCACTTGCGCGACCAGATCGAAAATCTTCAGCATGGGCTCGCTTTTGCCCACGATGTTTTCGAAGTTGTAGCGCTGCTTCAGGGCGCGCTTGAGCTGGATGTTTTCTTCTTCCGCCCGCCGCCATCCCACGGCGGCGCGCACGTCGGCGAGAAGTTTTTCGTTGTCCCAGGGCTTCTGCACGAAGTTCGCAGCGCCCGACTGCATGGCGCGCACCGCGTTTTCCACGGTCCCGTAAGCGGTAATCATGATTACGGGCAGGCGGGCGTCGTGCGAGCGAATCTCTGACAGAATCTCCATCCCGTTGCGGCCGGGCAGAGTCAGATCGAGCAGCACCAGATCGAATGGCTGGTCCGCCATTTGCGAAATGCCGTCTTCTCCTGTGACCGCGGTCTCGACTTCGTAGCCTTCCATCTCGAGCAGCGTCTGCAAGGATTCGCGAATCTCGGCTTCATCGTCAATGATGAGCACCGAGCCGGCCGCCGACGGACCGCCGTTCGTCGTCCCGTTAAATGCGCCGCGTGCGACGACTGCTGCCTCAGACATGCATTGCCTTCCTGCTCAGCGGAAAATCCAAGGCAAACGTCGTCCCGGATTCCGGATCGCTTTCCACGCGAATCTTGCCGGCATGTTCCTGAATAATGCCGTAGGTCACCGAGAGTCCAAGGCCGGTTCCCCGGTTCTGGCCCTCTTTCGGCACGGTCTTGGTGGTGAAGAACGGATCGTAAATGCGCTGAATATGTTCGGGAGCGATGCCCGATCCCGTATCGGAAACGCGCACGCTGACTACGTCGCCATTACTGGTGGCTACGTTGAGCGTGCCCCCGCCCGGCATGGCATCTTTGGCATTGAGAAACAAGTTCAGGAAGACTTGCTGCAATCTTCCGGGATTGCCCTGGATGGAGGAAATTCCCGGGGTCAGGTCAGAACGAACCTCGATCTTGGTGGTCTTGAACTGATGCTCCAGCAGCGCCAGTGTGTCGAGGATAACTTTGTTGACGTCGACGTCGGCGAACTCGGTGCCGCTGGTGCGCGAGAAGTTCAGCAGGTTGTTGACGATCTCTGAAGCGCGGAAAGTTTGCCGCGTGATCTTATCGAGCAATCCTGATTTCTGCGGATCACCCTGTAGTTGCTTGGCCAGCATCTGCGTGTACGACGAAATCACGGCCAGAGGCGTGTTCACCTCGTGGGCCACGCCAGCCGCCAGCAGACCGATGGACGAAAGCTTGTCTGCCTGCGAAAGCTGGCCCTCGAGTTCCACCCGTTCGGTAATGTCGTCCATGATGACGAGGCGCCCGATCACCTGGAACTTTCGCGTCACCAGCGGCGCAATCGCCACGTTGACAGTGCGGACCTCGCCCGCCGGAGTCTGCAGCCGGAATTTGTACAGGTTGTTAATGCCGGCGTTTTGCCGCACCCGGTTAAACTCTTCGACGAACTCCGCCGGAAAGATGCTGCGCACCGGTTGCGTGAGGGCTTGCCAGCGCGGCAGCGCGTACATCACTTCCATTTGCGCGTTCCAACTCTCGATGCGGTCTTCCATGTCGAGCGCCATGACGCCGACATTGATGGACTCCACGATGTTTTCGTTGAAATCCTTGAGGCGTTCGTACTCCGAAACTTTCTGCTGCAGCGAAGCGTAGAGCCGTCCGTTCTGGATGGCGATGCCGAGATAGCCGCCGAGGGTCTCCAGCAGTTCGATGTCTTCGCTGGAGAGATAATCGCCCTTGGCTGTCTTTCCCAGTCCGAGCACGGCCACTGTCTTCTGCTGCGCGCGGCAGGGGATGTAGTAGTTCAGATCCAGCCGGGCAATGGCATCCTGCGATCCGGCAGTCTCGCGCGGTACGTGATGCGTGTTCTCGAAAAACATGTGGCCCGCAGGTTCCGGCCGCGGTGCGCTCAGGAAGCTGAGGTCGAGCTTGCCCGTGGGACTCATGCCCACAGATTTCGCAACAAATTGCTCCGCCTCCGCTTCTCCCCGCAGGAAGATTGCGATGCGGTCCACGGCGAGGGTGCGCGACAGGCGGTCGAGGACGGAAGAGAGCAACGCGTCCAAGTCCGTTTCAGAACCAAGTTCACGGCCAAATTCAAGCAGGGTCCGGCGGTAGTCATACACTGTCCGATAGAAAGCGTGATCGACGCGTTCTTGAATCCACTTGCGCACCGGGTCAAACAGAAGTGCCGTCACCACCACGGCCAGGATCAATCCCGTCGGTCCTGTGCCGGGCTGTTGCCTCTGCACAAGCGTGGCGACTCCAGCGACCAGCGCAAAATACATTCCCACCACTGTCGCGGCGGCCAAGGTGTAGACCACGCCACGCTTGAAGATCAAGTCCACGTCCATCAAGCGATAGCGGAAGATGGCATATCCGAAGGTCAGCGGGAGCAGCCCCAAGGACAGCACGGATACTTTCCCGACCGTTCCAGGCAGCGAACCCAGCAGGTAGGGAACTACGTAGAACAGGGTGTAGGGAACGATGGCCAGAATCGTGCCGCGCGTTACCCACTTCAACTGCTGCCGCAGGATCGTGGTGCTGGCCAGGCGGTAACTGTTCCACAAGACTGCAGCCGCCGCGAGGAATAGCAGCGCGCCGTAAGCCATTTCCTGCCGGTCCATATCCCAGCGCAGATGGCCGCTCGCCTGGGCCAGCCGCAAGGCCATGATGTGCCTTCCCAACAGCACGGCGCCCGGGATGTACGCCAGGGCCAGCAGCCACGGACGCTGGCGCACAAACTGGCGTTTCTCAGGAAAGGTGAGAACAAAGTGCAGGAACAGCGCCGGCTGCAACATCCAGGCGACAATGTTGCACCAGTAAACCGCCCAATCAAAGTCGTTCAGCTTACCGGTGTACTTGAACGAATACGCGATGAACGAGACCAGGCAGAAAATATAGAAGTGCGTGGATCCTGGCGCAGTCCAGCGCCGCAGCAGAACGTATACGCCGATCCCCAGATAAATCATGGCGATCAGCCGCAGCCAATTATTCAGGGAGTGATCGGCGGGAGCCAGGATGACGCTGGAATCCAGCGGAACCGATTGCCGGATCAACGAATAGGTCGCCTTCTCGTACACCCCGGTCTGGTAGAGCTGCCGCACCAACCCAGGGGTGCGCCGGACTTCCTGGCCATTGACGGAAACCAACTGATCGCCGGGCTTAATTCCCGCCTTAGCACCCGGTCCGCTGGGATCTACCCGGTCGGCGACCAATCGGCCGTCTCGCTCGACCCACCAGACGCCGTCGTCGGGGACGGCCGAGGCAGATTCGCGTTCTTTCTGGAAATTGAAGCCGGCAAAGACCACCGCCGCCACGGTCAGCAGAAACAACACAACTGCAACAAAACGAGCTTGGCTTTCCCGATTCATGGGCTTCGGCAGCGGCCCCTTCCCACCACCAAGCTGTGGCGGCGTGGAAGGCGTTTCCCACCGATCCTCCATGAGCAACTTCGCTGCCACGTCGAGCCCCATTCCGGGACGGCTAAGTCCAGCAAATAAAACTACTTTCTGAATTATAGATGCTTTTTCGAACACCAGCTACGTATTTGTGGATGTTTATGTGAAATTACGTATCCCCTTTCCCTTGAGATTCTTGGGCTTAGGAGCTCCCGGTCCGTTTCATGGATTCGGGAATGCGCGGTAAATATGATGATCCAGAGCCGTTACCGGGATGGCGGAGACGAGTTGAAAATCGCCCCTCGAGAGTTGAACCCATAGGCAGCCCCGAAGTCGAACCTATTCAGCGATTGGGTGCCCCATTTCTCGCGTCCTTTTTGCGAGAAGTGGGAGCAGTTCGAGCTAAGGATTCGTATCAGGGCATCGCTTTAGCGATGCCGACCGACAGCGGGTAACGCGTACGGCTTTAGCCGCTGGGCTTACTCTCCGACAGCACGCAGCCGCTAAAGCGGGGGTAGAGCGGCTTGCGCCGGTGCGGCATGCCTGAAGGCATGCCCTGATACGAATCGTTTCGTCAAACAGCACCAGGTGGGAGCGGAGCTTTGTTGCTGATCGAGCGCTGCTACAATCCCAACTCTAGCCCGCCTTCCGCTCATCCTTTTTTGGCGATTCTAGCTTCGGAACTTCCAGGATGGGTTCATCGTCCCATTCAAACGACAAGGCGCGCGCAGTGGTTTCGATAGGCTCCAGTTCCGGAATATCTTCCGCAACCGACGCTCCCAACTCCGCGAACTTGCGCGCCGAGACCAGCACGCGGTTTTCGAGCGAGCCGACGGCCTGATTGTAGGCTTCGACCGCGCGGTCTAAATTCGTGCCAACTCCGGTGATGTGAACCGCCAGTTTTCGCAACCGCTCGTGCAGTTCTTTACCGAGATTGCTGATCTGCTGGGCGTTGCGCGCGAGCTTGTCCTGGTTCCATCCATAGGCGACGGCTTTCAGCAACGCGATCAAAGTCGTGGGCGAGGCTGGAATCACGCGTTGCAGCACGCCTTGTTCGATCAAGCCGGGATCCTGTTCGAGCGCGGCGCTGAAGAAAGTCTCGCCGGGCAGGAACATCACCACGAACTCAGGCGTGGCTTCGAACTGTTCCCAATATTTTTTGCTGCTCAACGTTTCCATGTGATCGCGGACCTGGCGCGCGTGATTGAGCAGAGATTTGCGGCGCACTTCTTCGTCCGTGCTCTCAAAGGTCCCGAGAAATGCATCCAGCGGGGTTTTCGCGTCGACGACTACGTTCTTGCCGCCGGGCAATTTCACGACTAGGTCAGGACGGAAGCGGCCAGCGTCGGTGTTGATGGTTTCCTGTTCGGCGAAGTCGCAGTAAGGCAGCATGCCGGCAATCTCGACCACGCGGCGCAGCTGAATTTCTCCCCAGCGTCCGCGCACGTTCGGAGTCCGCAGGGCGCGCACCAGATTGCCGGTTTCCGATTGCAGTTCTTTTTGCGTGCTGATGAGGGATTGAACTTGGGCCTTGAGATCGCTGTACGCCCCTCCGCGGGCGATTTCCATCTGCTGAATCTGGGCGTCGACTTTACTCAGAGACTCGCGCACAGGGGCGACAAGATCGGCGACGGCTTTCTGGCGGGCGTCGAGATCGCCTTTCGCCTCGCTCTGAAAGCGCTTCAGGGTTTCTTGCGCGATCTGCAGAAACGAGGAATTGTTGCTTTTCAGCGCGTCGGCAGCCAGCGCTTTGAACGCGTTTTGTAAATCCACGCCGGATTTCGTCAGTAACTCGATCTTCTCGGTGCTGGTCTTTCGTTCCGAATCCAGAGCGGATTCCAGTCTGGCACGGCCCTCAATCAGGTCACGCTGATCCGCCAAAAGCCGCGCCAGATCTGCCTTTGCGCCCGCTAATTCGTTCTGCGTCAACGACAAACGAGCTTGCAGCGCGGCCGTGCGTGAACGCAGCACGAGCCAAGCAAGCATGCTGCCAAACAACAGGCCAATGACCCCACCGATGCCTAGTTCATACACAGAGGTAACTTCTCCCCGTTCTAGTCGACTTCTAGCCTAGCACCAGCAGCAAATTTGAGCCGTAACGACTTTGAGCCGATAGAAGCAACGAAGAAGAAGTCAAGAGAGCAGCCTGAGCCGGAAAAACGATCCCTCCCAGGATCTCGTCGGATAGGCCAAACTGGATGTGTAGAGCCCCCAAATTATTGTTGGCGTTGCTGGTGGTAACGGGCGCCGTGACCATTCAGCCCGCGAACCGCTTAATGGCGTCCCCGGCTGAAGGGCCCGAAAACCCTGGCCAGACGGTCCAGCGAGCCACACTGCAGCCTGCGGCCGCAAAGTCGCCTAACGTCCCGGTCGTTGATACTGATACCGATAATGATTACGAGGTGCAGACCGAACAGGAGTTGCTGGTGTTAGCTAACCAGTCACGGAAACAGGCAGGCGCGCCGCCGCTCACCCTCGACGCCGGACTTTCTCAAGCCGCGCGCACGCACGCGCTGGCTATGCTCGAAGCGCAGCAGCTTTCCCATCAATTTGAAGGCGAACTCTCCCTGCCCATACGGCTTGCGGATAAAACTCACCTCCAGCTCGATCAGGAGGGAGAAAATGTTGCGCTCGACTATTCCGCTGCCGGTGGACACGAACATCTCATGCTGTCTCCACCGCATCGCGCCAACCTGCTCAACCCGGCTTACAACGTGGTCGGGCTGGGCGTGGTTCGAAACGGAGACCGCTTGTATATTGTGCAGGACTTCGGCCACGCCCTCCCCAACTATTCTCCGGCCGAAGTGAAAGACCGCGTCGCCGCGGCCGTGAGCCAGATGCGTCACCAGGCCAGCCTGGCCGGGCTGCCGCGGCACGATCTGCCAACAGCCGACAACGCGGCGTGCTCCATGGCCCAGGCCGACAGGCTCGGAACCTCGCCCGTTCGCCAGCTCGCCGCACGCGCGACCGTGCTGACCTACACCAGTCTGCATCCCGAAACCCTGCCCACCGGCACCGAACATGCGATCAGCAGCCGCACCCTGCACAGCTTCTCGGTAGGCGCCTGCTACAGCCGGACCGAGACGTATCCCACCGGAGTTTATTGGGTTGTGCTGTCGCTGGAGTGATCGAGCAATTCCACCTGCGCTGCATACTCGATCTATTGCTGGGAAGCGTAGAATATCGACATGGAAATTCACCTTCGTCCTGAGCTTGAGGCTTTGATTCGCGAGGATGTCCAACGCGGTCCCTACGAAACGATCGATGAGTTTGTGGAGCAAGCCGTGGCGATGCTCCATGAACAGGAAGCTTGGTTGGCCCAGCATCGAACTGAAATAGAAACCCAGATTGCTGACGGCTACGCGGCTGCCGGGCGCGGAGAATTGATCGACGCCGAGGTAGTGCGTTCGAGGCTCAATGAGCGAAAGCGAACACGGCTCGGCGAACAGCCCCGCGGATGAGCAAATATCAGTTCACGCCTCAAGCTGAGGGTGATTTACTCGACCTATGGAGCTTCATAGCCAGTGACAGTCCGGAGGTTGCTGACCGGGTTGAGGCCGCGATCTTTCGAGCATGTGATCTTTTGGCTGATTCCCCTTTCGCAGGAAGCACACGGAAAGACCTGACACCTCTGCCTCTCCGATTTTGGGTTGTTCAACCGTATTCAAAATACCTCATCGTTTACGATCCGGCGAAAAAGCCACTTCAAGTCATCCGTATCCTTCACGGTGCGCGCGATGTTCGCCCCATCCTAACCTAGCCTTTTGGTCATCGTGCAAAGCCGGAAACCCTGACTCGGTCCTGAGACCTTCTTCGTTTCTGCAAAGAACTGTAAAACGAGTAGATTTTTTTTGCGATCTGAGTCAAGCTAGAACTGGCGTCGCCAGTTTGGTCAGGTCGCCGCTTTTGGCCGATTGACGCGCGGTCCTGGTGTCCTTCCATACTGGCAGTTCGCTACAATCCCTGCATCAGATTCTTGCCCGGAGATTTGCGTCATGTGTCGAAGTGCGATTTCCTTTGCTGTATCCAACGCCCTGATTCTGGCGTGTGTTCTGCTGACGTATCCGACCGCGGCGACGGCGCAGCGCCACGGCGGCGGAGGCAGCAACATTGGTGGTGGAATTAACGGGAGTGTTTCTGGTTCCAACCGGCCAACCGGACTCGACGAAAAAGACAGTCTAAAAGACTTTCATGAGGTTCTCGCCGTACAGGCCACCAGCGAACAGATTGCGGAGTTTCAGGCGTTGGTGAAAAGTACGGAAGCGGCGCAGGCCGGACTGCAAGCCTTTCTGCAACCGTTGCGCAAGGAAAATGGTGCGGCAGAATCAGCGCGTCGCGAGGCGCTGGACCCGGCCCTCGAGAACTCGCGGAACGGGACCAAGAAGTTCCAGGAGGGATTTTCCGAGGCGCAGAAGGCCGGGCTGAAAGACATCGTCAAGAGGCTGGCGAAAGCCGATTCCGACCTTGAGCAAGAAGAGAAGAAGCTAGACCAAAGTCTGGATCTCAAAGCCGCCGCGCCTGAGCTTGTCGCGCACGCCGAGAGTCTCGACAAAGCCCTCACGGATTTCTACAACCAGCAACTAGCGCTGGGCAGGGAAATGAGCATCGTGCTGGCTAGTGGGCAGGATCTGGTGTTCATGCTGCCGAAGGTGAATAGCGTCGTCAGTATGAACCATCGAACAATTCCGGTCGCGATTTCAGGAGCGCTCTCGCAGATCGCGGCGCAGAGTGGGCAGCGCACATTTAAACTTGAACTGATCGCCGATCTATCCGACCTGCAACAGAACATTACCGGCCTTTTGCGGGCGCAAATCGAGACGTCGGCAACCTGCGGAGAGCGGCTGACCATCCGGCAGGCCAGGCTCACGCCCGCCGATCCAGCGAGTCTGTTGGTGTTGTGGCTGCATTATGAGCGCTGGATGTGCACTGGAACGCCAGGTCGGGGAACCCCGACCGAATTGGCGGAAGGCGACGGAACGGTTGAGATCAAGCTGACGGCGTCGGTGGAGAAACCGAACACGTTGAAAATGTCGGCCGCGTTCGGGCGCATCGACGCCGTTGGCATGTTCGGGGAGGCGCTGCGCTCCGGCTCGCTGGGTGACGATTTGAAAGATCAGGTTGCGCAGTCGGTTCTGTCCGCGGCGCGCGCCGGATCAGACATCAAGACTACACTTCCGCCAGCCATACAGAACTCGGCTCTGATCCAAAACGTTAAATTCCAGAACGTGGGCGTGGGTGGCTTGAGCGTCGTGCTGGACGGACAGGTCGAGCTCTCCAACGAACAGACCGACCAGTTGGCCAGCCAACTCAATCAGGCTTTGTCGGCGCAGGGAACTGCGACGCGATGAACGAAGTCTTCTGATCCTCTTGCTGCTGGACAAATCGTTACGGCGACACGCGGAATTTCGTGTTCGACGTGAGCGTGCCCGAGGGCGTCGTTACCTTCACAAAGCCTGTAGTTGCACCCGTGGGCACATTGGTCGTTATTAAGGAACTCGAAGTCACTCGGAAGGCCGCCGTCTTACCGTTGAAGGTGACGCTGGTTGCGCCGGTTAAGTCGTTTCCCAGAATCTTGACGGCCGCTCCTACTTTGCCGGAGGTGGGCAGGGTTTCCGCGAATGGACCCAGACTGGAAACCGAGAGACTAAAGACCGTCCCACTGAAATCTTCTCCGCCAGCGTAAGTTGTCCCGTACAAGAGCCCGTTGGTGCCTTGGACCAGCCCGGCGCGAGTTTCCTCGCCGTCCGCGGAGTCGAAGCTGTGCAGCGTGGTCAGCGTGCCCGCTGGGGTGATTTCAAAAACCGTGCCGTAGAAGTTGGCTCCGCCAGCGTAAGTTGTGCCGTAGAAGTTTCCGTCTGTGCCCTGAACCAGCCCATCGTAGGGATTGGCGCCGTCCGGGCAACCACTCCCGGAGCAAAAGCTGTAAAGCGTGGTCAGCGTGCCGGTTGGGGTGATCTTGAAGGCCGTCCCTTCGCCGTTGGCCCCGCCGATATAAGTTGTCCCGTAGAAGTCCCCGTTGGCGGCTTGGATCAGCCCCGCGAAGGGATTGGCGCCGTCAGTTGTGTCGAAGCTGTGCAGCGTGGTCAGCACGCCCGCTGCGGTGAGTTCGAAGACCGTCCCGACATTGTTGGCGCCGCCACCCTCCGTGGTTCCGTAGAAGTTCCCGTTGGTGCCCTGGACCAACCCCCAGGCTTCTTCACCGTCCGCGCAGTTGGCTAGGGAGCAAAAGGTGTAGAGCGTCGTGTACGTCCCACTTGGGGTGATCTTGAATACGGTGCCACCCCCTTTGGCACCCTCCACCTCAGTTGTCCCGTAGAGGTATCCATTGGTGGCCAGGACCAATCGCGCGATGGGGTGTGAGCCGTCCGTGCAAGCGGTTGCGGAGCAGAAGCTGTACAGCGTCGTTAACGTCCCACTGGCGGTGATTTTGAAAACCGTGCCGTCGCCTTTGGTCCCGCCCCCTGGGGTTGTTCCGTACAGGTCCCCGTTGGCGGCCAGGGCCAGGCCAGCGACCGGGTCGTCGCCGTCCGCGCAAACGCCAATTGAGCAAAAGTTGTACAGCGTGGTCAGCGCGCCTGCTGGAGTGATTGCAAACACCGTGCCCGCGCTGTTGACCCCGCCTTGCTGGGTAGTCCCGTAGAGGCTGCCGTTGAGACCTTCCACCAGACCTGCCTCGGGGCTACCGCCGTTGGTCGAGTCGAAGCTCTGCAGCGTGGTAAAAGTCTGTGCAGGAAGCGAGACGGCTAGAGCCAGGAATCCAACGATCACACCAGCGACGCGCAACTTCATTGGGATTGCTCCTTCGGGAAAGTGGAACCGAATGCCTCAGGCAGAATCGGTACGGAAATCAGGGTTCCAGGCAAGGGGGAGAAACGAGGGATGCGCCTTAAAACGCCCGGAGGAGTATGTTCGGTGGCTGCTGCTTTGTCAATACATAATTGCAATTGGTAGTGTCCTGATTTGCCGTTCTTCATCACAGAATCACAGGAGAAAACCTTGAACCTGTAAAAGGAGGGAAAGGCTTTGCTATGCATTTGGCGTTGGCGTTCTCTGTGTCTCTGTGACTCGGTAGTGGATAAAACTAAATTTAGGACCCGAAATCTCGGGCGAAGAAAGTTTGCGGCAGTGCGCCAGACGTAGCTCGGTGGGAGCGTTTCATTTCCTGAAATCTCGATCTGGTGAATGGCCGGACACGCCTTGCTGAATCGATCACAGTGTCAGGTATCCTTGCGGTCTGTTTTGTCAGGGATGCGCCCGGTCTGTACCTACCGCCGGGGTATACCCCCCCCTCCCCCCCCTTTTTGGCTAAAATATTGGATTTATTGTAGTTAGCATACTTTAGGCCGCCCGATTCGCGGCAAAATCTTGAGCGCCAAGGGTTTAGAGTCAAAATATTGACAACAAAGGACTTGCGGCGTTTCCGGCCGCGGTTGCCTGTACCGCCTTCGCCTCGATAATCATCGGCTCGACAATCTTCACCTCGACAATCTGGGCCTCGACAATCCTAGCTTCGACCATCATCGGCTCTTTCGGCGTGAGTGGCAAGGTTGGACGTCACACACCTTGTCTGTGGAAATCTGCAGAGAGACGGCGAAGCCTGACTTGATCGAAGAAAAACCCAGGCGGAGCGAAGGGATCTCCCTGAAAGTCGTGGCTGGGGAGATCCCCTTCGGCTTCGCTCAGGGCAGGCTCTCCCGCGGCTGAACTGCGCCGCGGTTCGGGATGACGCAAGGGCGAAGATTCAAACTGAGCCACTACCGACGATTCGGCGCAAGCAGAATTTGTCTGGCTCAGATTTGAGCCATCGACATTCTGGTTGCGCCGGATCGCAACGCGCTACTTTGTGACCACCAAACCGTCGCCGCTGATCCCAGTATCTAAAACGGGAGAGGGGAACGGGGAACCCGGCAAGGGTGTCAGGGTACCGTTTGTCTGATTTACCGAATAGCCCAAAATCGCTCCCGGAGCCGCTCCGCACTCCGGATCGCCTGTAGTGTTGCCAATCGCGTACACGAACTGGCCGGAGGGGTCGGCCAAAATGATGTCACCGCACTGTGACCCATATACCACCACCTCGGCTGTATCTTGCGGCGTCAGTGTGAATATGTCCATTCCACCTGGTAACTCGCAAAGGGGGCAAGGGACATTGCCATACAAATACCACCATCGATCCTGGGGATCGACTGCAATCGAGATGAGGTTCGAAGCTTCCGCCGAAGGCATAGGGATCGGGGAACCCGGCGCATTGGTGAGCGCTCCGGTGCTGGTATTCACGTCGTAGACAGTAAGTTGTGCGTCCCACCATCCCGCCGCGACCAGATGCTGTCCACCTTGGGCAAAAGCCAAGTCAGCAGCGCCACCCTGGGAGGAATCCCCGACAAGGAAATACGGCTCGCCGGCCACCGGGATCAGCGATCCGTTGGTCTTGTCGATGCTCCAGGCGTCCACATAGGAGCTACCATAGGCGGTTGCGTACAGGAAGCTACCGGTCGGATCAATCGCAGATGAGGTTACCATCGCCGCGTTAATGTCTGGAGATGGGAAATTTGTAGCAAACGGAGAGCCAGGTACCGGAACTAAAGATCCGTTAGCCTGTATGGCGAAGGCATAGACGACATTGTCGTTCTGGGTCACCACAACGGGCACGTATATGTAGTCGCCCGAGGGGTGTACTGCGACATTGACGGGGTAGCCGGTGACAACCCCCGGCGCTCCCGGCACCTGCTGCAGGCTGCCGTCATCGCGGTTAATGAAGAAACCTGTGACCTGGTTGGGACTTTGACTGATAGCGTACAAACGAAAGCCGCCCTGGTCGGTGGCGAGCGCCTCCGGCTTGGAGCCGGTAGACACTGATCCTTGCGAGGTGGATGTGATCACGCCCGTGCTGGGATCTACGTTGTATTCCTCGATAAGGCCGCCGCTGTAATTGGAGGAATACATGAAGCGCGGCGGCGGCAATGTGTTTCCGGTCACGGTAATATTGACCGGCGTTTTGCCTACGCCTCCGCAGTTGTCCCACGCCTGCACCACAGTGTTATAAGTGCCCGGAGCCAGTGGAAGATTGACGTTTAAGCTGCTGGAATCGGTGGTGTAAGCGCCGTTGCCGGGCGCAGTATAAATTCGCATCGCCGCAATTCCCGCCGAACAATCAGGGCTGCTGGCCGAAGCCGTGAAATTCACCGGAGAACCGTCTTGCGAACCATTGGTGGGCGATGTGACTGTAACGACCGGCGTGGTAGCGAACGCAACATTAGTAAATACAGCTAGGGCGAAGCCAAGCATAAGAGTGACGACAAAGTGCGGATACTTCATGGGAAGGGAACCTCGCAAGCGAACAGATGGCTGCAACACAAAGTATGTATTGAGCTTCCCAACTCGGGAATCCGGTTGGGTCCCTAAGGCAAGGTGGGACGAGCCTGTAGTGGGACGAGCTTAGTGGGACGAGCTTTAGTGGGACAAGCCTTAGAACGAGCGAAACGAGATATCTGCCGCTCGATTTAGCGGGGGGTCGGGCTACCTACGTGGTGCCTAAGCCCGTGCTTTGAGGAGTGACAACTGACCAATGACTACTGGGTTCAGGCCCCCAGGGCCGCATGATCGGCCATTCGGCGCTTGTTGTAGCGCAGGGCAACATTCATGAAGACGTGGCCAAGGGAGGTCTCAAAGGAAATCATCAGAGCTTCGGTGTCTTCGCTGGTCTTATCGCCCTCCTGAGCGGTGAGAAGGAGCGGGGGATGCACGCGGAAATGAAAGCCCTGGTCGTTGAGCGCGGAGATGGCGTTGCCCACGACTTGATTGGCGAGTTCGAAGATGGTTTCCTTAATCAGCGCGTCCGACTCGGGTAGTTCGGCGCCTGCGTAGTGGCTGGCCACCCGCACCGCCGTCTGCGGCTCGAGGTCGAGCACGATCCGGCCTTCGATGTCGCCGGTCAGCGCGATCATGCCGGCCACGCCTTTACGGCGATAGGCGTCTTCTTCCATGGTGAGGTTTCCCACCTTGGTCGAGCCCGACAGTCCCTGCGACAACACAGCGTCGGCCGCGTTGATGAAAGGCTGGATCAGTTCCATCTTCATCGCGTTAGACTCCCGCTCCTGCTGCGTTGGCCACGGATCCATCTTCGCCCATGACGTATTTGATGACTTCGTAGAGCACTTCCGGCTTCACCGGCTTCTGCACGAAATGACGAGCTCCCCGTTGCAGCGCGGCGACAATGTTTTCCTGGTAACCGACCGAGGAAACCATGACGATGCGCGCTTCCGGATGCTGTTGGACAATCCGTTCGGCAGCCTCGATCCCTTCCATCTGCGGCATGGTGATATCCATGAGCACGACGTCAGGATGGGTGCGGTCGAACTCGCTGATGGCGGTCAAGCCGTCGCCGGCCTCAGCCGCCACCTGCCCGCCGAACGTTTCGATCATGCGGGCCAGATTCTTGCGGGCAAACACGGAGTCGTCCACGATTAAGTAGCGAACCGGCTGCCCGTCCTTGCTGCGTTTTACGGCTGCAAACTGCTCCATACAGACCTCCCCTTATCTACTGCATATCATGGCCCGAGGGTCCCGCACCAGATCACTCTGGTCACGGGTCCTTTGCCGGGCTCGATCTTTAGTTTCCGGCGCGCACTGCCCGGCCCTCGGACCCGATATTCCGTCCGCAAAGAGCCTGCAGCGTCGTCCCCATTACATCTAAGCCCACTACACGAATGGCATAGCCTCGCTCAATCGCCGCCTTCGGCATGCCGTAAACCACGCAGGACTCTTCGCTCTGCGCGATGGTCATGCCGCCCTCTTTCTTGATGGCTCCCAAGCCTTCTGCTCCGTCGTCTCCCATGCCGGTCATCAGCACGCCCACCGCCTGGGCCTTGAATTCCTCGGCCACGCTGCGCAACAGCACGTCGGCGCTGGGCCGGTGCCCATTGACACGGGGCTCATCGCCGAGAACGACTACATCCCCCAGAGGCAGCCGTTTCACTTTCATATGGCGGCTTCCGGGACAGATCAGCACCCGCCCGGGCTGCAGTATGTCTCCCGACTGCGCTTCTTTCACCCGCAAGGGGCATACTTCGTCCAGCCGCCGCGCGAACATGTCAGTGAACCCCTCCGGCATGTGCTGCACTACGGCGATGGTTCCCGGAAAATCTCCCGGCAAGTGCGACAGGACGTATTCGAGCGCCTGCGGGCCTCCGGTGGAAACGCCGATGGCGATTACTTTGTTGGGAGACGCCGAAGAAGCCGGCAGTTTCTCGGCCTTGGGCCGGACTCCGGCCAGCATCCGCGGCTTGAGTTTGCAATCGGCCGCCGCCTTTACCTTGGCAATCAGTTCGCGGGCGGTCTCGGCCATGTGCGCCGTGGCATCTTTGGGCTTGGTGACGAAGTCGAAGGCACCCAGCCCAAGCGCTTTCATGGTCACCGACGCGCCTTCGGTGCTGTGCGAGCTGAACACAATCACCGGCACCGGGTTCCGCCGCATGATTTCTTTCAGCGTGTCGATGCCGTTCATGCCCGGCATTTCGAGATCGAGCGTAACCACGTTGGGCTTTAGCTCTTCGATTTTTTTCAGACAGAAAGTGCCATCCATCGCGGTTCCTACCACCTCGATGGATTCATCGGCCGCCAGCATCTGCGGAATCAGCTTGCGCATCAGCGCCGAGTCGTCGACTACCAGCACGCGCACCGGAGGCTTCCTCATGCCTGACCTCCCGCGGTCGGGGTCATAGCTGGTGACATAGTTTGAGACATAGTCTGAGACATGGTCTGAGACATGGCCAGCCGCATGCGATCGGTGTGCGACAACAGCAAGCCCGAATTACACTGTCCCAGTTCGGTTGGACGCGCACGGGCCACATGCTCTACAACCGCGGGCAGATTGAGAATCAGCACCACGCGCCCGTCGCCAAGAATGGATGCGCCGGAAACCAGATCGGTCTGGAACGTGTGATCATCCAGCGCCTTGATCACTAGTTCTTCTTCGCCTTCCAGTAAGTCAACAATCAATCCGTACTTCCTCTCTCCAACCGTGATCACGAGAACAAACAGCTTCCCATTGCGCTCGCCCGCGGCCACGGGACGGCCCAGCCGCAGCAGCGGCAGCACCTGATTGCGCAACTGCAGAACCTCGTAGTTGTCGACCTGATGCACCTCGGTTTCAAAGGTGCGCGCAATCTCCAGCACCGCGTTCAGCGGGATGGCATACAGCCGCTGCTCGACCCAGAACAACAGCGCTTTGATGATCGCGAGAGTCAGCGGCAGGTTCAGGCGGAACGTCGTGCCCTGCCCGAGATGCGTCTCCACGCTGATGGAAGCCTTCAGGCGATGCAGCACACTCTGTACTACGTCCATGCCAACGCCGCGTCCGGAGACTTCGGTGACCTGCTCGGCGGTCGAGAAGCCGGGGCGGAAAATGAATTCAAGAATCTCCGCTTCGCTCAGCCGGGCGCATTCCTCGGCGGTGGTCATTCCCAGTTCGATGGCCTTGGTGCGAATTTTTTGGGCGTCGATGCCGCGGCCATCGTCTGTGACTTCGACTACGACCTGGTTGCCGTGATGGTAGGCGTTCAGCCGGATGGTGCCGTGCGGAGCCTTGCCCAGCTTGCGGCGTTCTTCGGGAGTCTCAATGCCGTGGCTCACCGCGTTGCGCACGAGGTGAGTGAGCGGCTCGGCGATGGAGTCGAGAATTCCTTTGTCAAGATCGGTGTCCTGTCCGCTGATGTCGAGTTCCACTTCGCGCCCACATTGCCGCGACACATCGCGCACCATGCGGGGGAAACGGCGGAATAGCTGGTCGACCGGCACCATGCGGATCTTCATGACCGAGCGCTGTAAATCATTCAGCACCCGCGCCTGGAAGGCCATGGCGTCGGAAAACTTGCCGCGCAGCAGCTCTTTCGGATAACGCCGGGAGAACTCGCTCAGCGCCTGCTGCAACATCGACTTGCCGATAATCAGCTCGCCCACCAGGTTGAGCACGTTGTCGATGCGGCTGGCTTCAACCCGCAGCAGGTTCTCCGGTGTCGCGGCCACGGCCGATGCGGGAACGGCCCCGGCGGGATTCTCCGACGCGCTTACTTCGGACTCCGGGAGATTGTCATCTGCGTTGGCTTCGGGCGCAAGATCCGATGCATCTGCCGCCTTTTGCGGAGCCGGGCTCGGCGCCAGCAGCAACTCTACCGTGACTTCCTCGGCGATGGTCGGAATGCGGCCCTTGGCCGAAATCTGCGCGACCGTCTGCGCGCTGGCCAGCACGAACTCGACCTGCTTCGAAGCAGCCGGCGACTTGGCATCGGGAAGCACCGCAATTACTTGACCTACCGCGCCCAGAGCGTTGTGAATCAATTGGCGTCCGGCAATGGGCATGGCGCAGTGCGGATCAATCTTAACCACGACGTGATAGACCGCCAGGCCGGCCGCCTGGGCCTTGAGCATGGCCACTTTTTCGTACTCGGTCCAGAGCGAGGCGACTTTGGCCGGAGCCGCCGCAGTCTTGGCGGCGGGACTCTTATCGGCGGAGGTTTTAGCGACCGGGCGCTTGGCCGAGTTCTTAGCTGAGTTCTTGGTCGATGCCCTGGTGGAGGACTTGGCGGAAGACTTAAGGGAGCGCTTCGCGGAAGCCCTGGCGGAACTCTTGGCGGATTTCTTGAGGGCAGATTTCTTACCCGCAGATTTCTTTGCGGCTGAACCCTTGCGTGTCGAACCCTTGCCCGCGGACGCCGCGCGTGCGGATTTCCTGATCGTTTTTCGCGCGATCGCTTTTCGCGCAACCGCTTTTTGTGGAACCGGCTTTTGCGCAACTGGGGCCGCGGTGAGGTCCTCGATCTTTTTGCTCAGAGTTTTGGTCGAGGGCATTTTGCCGCCGGTGCGGTAGGCCGCAATCATCTCGGTAAAAACGTCGGCGGCGGCAAAGGCGATTTCCGCCACGGCGGTTTGCGTGGCGCTGCTTTCGAGCGACAGAGCGTCTTCGAACTGGTGAGCCAGTTCGCTCAACTCGCGCATCCCGCAGGCCGCGGAGTCGCCCTTCAGAGTGTGCACCGTGCGCCGGATGCCGCGCACGATTTCCTCGTCGCCGGGCGTCTTTTCCAGCTTCAGCGCTTCTTCGTTCAGGGCCTGCAACAGTTCCTGCGAAGTCTCGAAAAAGAGCTCCCGCAGTTCCAGGCCACGTTCATCGGGGGAATTCGTCATGCGTTAATCTCTCACCTCAACCCGCTGGTACGCCGTACCGCTGTCTTTGTGGAGCATCTGGAATTTCTCGGTCAGGCCCAGAAGGCTCTCGGCATGGCCTACGAACAGATAGCCGCCGGCGTTCAGGCAGCGGTAGAACTTCTCGACCAGGCGTTTCTGCTCGGCCACATCGAAGTACATCATCACGTTGCGGCAGAAGATCACGTCGTTGCGCTGGGGCAGGTACTCCGTCTTCAGATTGTGAAAGTCGAAGTGCACCATCTCTTTCAACGGTTTCTTGATGGCATAGCGCTCGCCCACTTTGTCGAAATAGCGCAGACGGTAGCTGTAGTCGACCATCGACATCTGGTTCTCGCTGTAGGCGCCTTCCTGCCCGTGCCGCAATACGGAATAGGCAATGTCGCTGGCCAGGATTTCCACCCGCCACGGCGGCGGCACCAGCGGCTTGGGCAGCGGCAAATCCATGGGCAGCGGATTGCGCAGGTAGTAGTAGGCCAGCGCATCGGTAACCAGCATGGCCAGGGTGTAGGCTTCCTGCCCGGTGGAACAGCCCGCGCTCCAGATGCGGATGTTGTACTCGCGCCGCGAACTCTTGTGCTTGAACAGTTCTTCCAGCACGGTTTTCTGAAATAAATCCAGCTGCGCCTTGTGGCGAAAGAAGCTGGTCTCGTTGACCGTGAGGTTCTCGAGCAGCTTGGCCAGTTCGTCCTTGCCCTGCTGGCTGATGAGCAGCCGGTAGTAGGCGTAGAAGGAGTCAACCTTGCAGTCCTTCAGGCGGCGCAGCAGGCGGTCCTGGAGAAAATGGGTGCGGCGCTCGTCGAAGTGCATGCCGCACTCCTGGTAGACGAGCGTCTGCAACAACTTTAATTCCGCTTCCGTCAATAGAGGAGCAGGTGCCGCTCCGGATGTGCTCATGCGTTTTCTCGTTCTCGCGTAAAGAAGAAGCTGAATTCAATAAACTGCAACCATCTGATCCCCGTCGCACTTACCCGTCTCATCTACTTGGCCGCGGCACCCTTCGCCTCGGCTTTAGCCACAGTCTTTTTTTCTCCGGGCTCGCTCTTGACTTGCAGGCTGCCCGGAGCCAGCAGTTTGCTCATATCGAGCAGCACCACCAGTCGCCCGTCAACCTTGCCGAGGCCGGTCACACAGTTCAACCCGCCATCCTGAAACACGGCCGGCGGAGCTTCCACGGCGTCAGCGGGAATCTTCAGTACCTCGGAGGCCGAATCCACGATCAGGCCTGCCAGTCTTCCGCCATGTTCGACCACCAGGATGCGATTCTGCTTGCGCAGCGTGGCCTCTTTTTCTCCGAAACGCTTGCGCAGGTCCATGACGGAAACGATCTTGCCGCGCAGGTTGATCACACCCTCCAGATAGTCGGGTGCATCGGGCACGGCAGTGATCTCAGGGACCCGCACGATTTCGTGCAGGGACTTGATGGGCACGCCGTAGGTTTCACGGCCTACCTTGAATCCCACGATATGAAGTTCACGGCTCATATTTTCCTGGCCCCGTTTTCAGGCTCGTCGGACAACAGCTATTTAGTACTGCGCTCCGGCCGCAGCCCGGCGCGCGTTGCCGCGGCCGGAGAAATCTCCGCCCGCCTGCCCGCGCGAAGCTTCTGCCAGCGAAAAGCGGTCGATGAATTCCTGCAGCCCGCGCGACATCTTCGACATCTGTTCCGACGATGCCGCCAGTTCGGTCGAGCCGGAAGTGGATTGCTGCACCAGTTCACGCATCCGCTCCATGGCCTTGACCACGGCCTGGGCTCCGGAGGCCTGCTCTTCCACCGCCGAATTGATTTCGTGGGTAATCTCGTTCAGCCGGGTCGTGGCGCGCGCAATCTGCGACGAGCCGTGCGACTGTTCGTTGGTGGCCGCGCCGATTTCCTGGGCGAACTTGTAGACCTCGGTGACGACGTTCGAAATCTTGCGCAGCGCCGCGTTCAGCTCGCCACCCAATTCCAGGCCTTCGTTCACGATGGTGGTGGAGCGGTCCATGTTCTCGACCGCCTTGCGGGCTTCCTTCTGAATGCTCTGAATCAGTTCCGAGATTTCTTTCGTGGACTGCGCCGATTTCTCGGCTAGTTTGCGGACTTCGTCGGCGACCACCGCAAAGCCGAGTCCATGCTCGCCGGCGCGGGCCGCTTCAATGGCGGCGTTCAAGGCCAGCAGGTTGGTCTGCTCGGCGAGATCGTCGATGACTTCGATGATCTTCCCGATGTCGTCGGCGCGTTGTCCTAGGGCTCCAATGATTTCGCCCGAAGAGTTGATGGTGGTGTTGATGCGGTTCAGGCCGTCGGTAGCCTTTTCCATGGTGCCGATGCCGTTGTGCACTTCCTCGCGCGAACGGTTGGAGATGTCGAGCAGCACCTTCGCGGTATCGGCCACGCGTTGAATCGAAGCCACCATCTGATCGATAGAAGCAGAGGTCTCGCTGACGCTGGAGGCCTGCACCTGCGTGCTCTTGACCATGTTCTGCACGTTGACACTCATCTCGTGCATGGTGCTGGTGACTTCATCGATGGCGGAGGAAGCCTGCAATCCGATCTTGGCCGCGTCGTCGGAAGCGCTGGCCACCTGGTTCGAGGCGCTGGCCACCTGCGATGAGGCGTCGCGCACGCTGCGTACGAGCCCTGCCAGACCCTCGATCATGCGGGAAAAAGCGTTGCCCAGGGTGTCATGGGAAGAGCGGGGCTTCACTTCCACCGACAAATCACCTCCAGCGATGGATTCAGAAATGCCCGCCATCTCTTTGAGGTAGGTCACCATTCTGTGGAACGTCCGGGCCAGTTCGCCGATCTCATCGTCGCGGTTGAGTTCAATGTTGTGCTCGAGATCGCCGGTGTTGCCGATGCCATTCGCCACACTCATCAGCTTGGCGAGGGGCTCGGTAATCGCCCGGGCTGTGCGGAAGGCGATGATGATACCCAGACACAGGGCCACCAGAGTGCCAACCGCCGATATGATCACCGTCCAGCGGGCCGCCACGTCATCGGAGGCGCGGCGATCGCTCACCAGTTTGTCGTTCTCGCCTTTAGCCTCGTCGAGCAAGTCGGTAATATTTTTGACCCAGGCAGAGGCGTCTTTCTGCAGGTAAAAGATCTGCAGTTCGGCCACAGTCGCGTTACCGGAGTCGACGTCTTTCCGCTTTTCGATCAGAGGCTGCGCGAACTCCTTGCCCCAGGCCTGCACCAGTTGCTGGACCTTGGCTAGCGCGGTCTTCACCTTATCGGAGTCGGCCAACCCCTTGCCCTCTTCCAGCTTGTCGTTCAGGCTGCGCAGGCCTTCATTCATACGGTCGACTTCGCGGGTGTCGCCGCTTAACAGGTAGTTGCTGAGGTAGAGGCAGTTCTGCATCATCTGGGAGCGGACAGCGGTGATGGCGTCGGCCAGATTGGTGGACGCTCCGGCGGCGGCTTTCGCGGCGTGCTCGCGCTGCACCGCTGAGAAGTTCACCAGGAACAGCACCAACACCATGGCGAGGATGATGCCGAAATTCGTATAAAGCTTTTTGCCGATCGTCATGTCCGTCTCCTCCGCGGCTGTACTGCTACCGCGGCTCAAACTTAAAGTCGATTACTCCTGAGGCTTCTATCGGCCCCGGTTCAAAGCGCCATCTCTTGGCGGCATCGAGCGCCGCGCTGGCTAGAACCGGGTGTCCGCCCACGATGCGGGCATCTTTCACTGTCCCGTTGGGCGCGACCACAACCTCGATCTTGACCGTGCCCGAAAGGTTCATCTTCCGCGCCAGTGGGGGATACTCGGGTTGCACCTTGTTCTTTGCCCGGCGGACAATTTCGTCGCTCTGGGACTGTTGCGCCCCAATCTGAATTGCGCCTAAAGTCACGGTCAGGGTCAGGAGCGCAAGCAGAGCCATTGCAGTTCGTCGAGACACAATTCCTCCTCGTTTACAGAGAGCCTGTTGACCCTAGCCGTGCAACGACCGGGCCACCTGCACCTTCTTGAAGAAACCAAAGTAATGGACAGTATCTATAAGTAAACAAGCTGGTTAATGGGTCTCAAAAGGAGCGCCGCGGGTACGCTCTGGGTTAGGGTCGTCTCATTTCAGCCCAACCCGGCCTGGTTTCTCAGGCTGAGACGGAATCTCACTCCGTCTCGGTATTTCGCACTCGGGCACCTCCCATTCCCATTTCTCTTGACTCAAATTGAGATGACAGGTAGTTTCCCAATAGATTCAAGCACTTGTGAATCACGAACCCTATTCCTCCATTGTCGGCGCGGCACTGAGCATTTCTGGTCGCCCTCCCGTGATTCCCGGGGAGCGCAGTTTGTCTCCGGGCTCCGACGAGGGTTTTCAGGGGCTTCTGCTTCGTATTGCTGCCGATGCGGTCGAGTTCTCCGACGCCGATTCCCTGATCCGGCTGTTCTGCCGGGCCACGCGCGAGTTCTTTGAAGTGTCCGGCGTCTATTTCTGGCGCCGCGATTCCGCCGACGAACTGGTTGGAGAACAAGCTGACGGAAAGCTGGCGGAAAGCTTTGCCGGCATCCGCATGCGTCCGGACGAGAGTGCGGTTACAGCCGATGCAGTGCGGCAGCGGCGCGCTATCTTCGCCAATCGAGTGCACTCCGCGGCCTTCCCGACGGCAACGGAATTCGCGGCGCGCTCGTTGTTGGCGGTGCCGGTGATGGTCTTCAATGAAGTGATTGGCGCCGCGACATTTCTGCACGATTCGAGCGATGATTTCTTCAATGAAGATCGTGCCGCCAAAGCGACCATCGTGGCTGGCCAATTGGGCGGCCTGCTGGAAGCGGCCCGGCTGCGGGAGTCCTCGCGCCAGGAGTTGCGCCGTACTGAGACTCTGGCGGATGTCGCCCATGCCCTGCATGGCGCGCCGGATGTCTCCGCCGTCATCGAGGCCCTGGCCGATCGCCTGCGGATTCTTCTGCGCACCAAGCTGGTTTGCGTGCTGCTGCGCCGCGAGGGACCGTTTGAATTGAAAGCGGTTTCGGCGGAGACGCCACAACTGGCGATTGGGGCCCGTGCCCGGCATGACCGGCAAACTCTGCGCTTCGCGGCCGATCTGGCGCAGCGCGCCGTGGCCGCCGGAGAGCCCATCACGCTCTCGATTGGCGCCGATGCGCATAACTTCCATTCCATGGGCAAGCTGGTTTCTCCGGGGATGCTGATCGCCGCTCCTTTCCGCACCTCGCGCACCCAGGGTGCGATCCTGATCTACCCGCGCCAGGACGGCATGTTCAGCGCAGAAGAAAAATCGCTGGTCTCCGGAATTGCCGGCTTCGGCGCGGTTGCGGTTGCCCACGCCGAGCTCCACGCCAGCGCTCACGCCCAGGCGCACGAGCTGCACCAGTTGCTGGAGATTTCCTCCGAACTCAGTTGCAGCGGCAACCTGGAACATCTTCTGCAGGTTTTTGTGAGACGGACTTCTGATTTCCTTGGGTTCGGGCGCTGCTTCGTTGCGCTCGAAGAGGGCGGCCAGTTCCAGATTCGTTACGCGGTCGAAAAGGGAGAGCCGCACCGCGCGGATACGTCGTTCCCCGAAGGTGTGGCTACTCGCGCCCTGCGCGCCCGGGAAGTCTTCTGGACCGACGAGGCAAGCCGCACTCCCGGAATCAACCTCGACCTGGTCACGAAATATAATGTGCATCAATTCCTCGCCGTGCCGTTGCTGGGCGCGAGCGGCGCGGTTCTGGGCATGTTCGGAGTTCTCGACCGTGTGGACGGCACCGGAATTTCGCAGGAGGACATTCGCCGCGCCCGGGCTCTGGCGAGTCATGCCGCAGTCGTGCTGGAAGGCGCCCGCAAGCTGCATCTCTCGGAGCAGAAGCGGCGTCGCGCCGAAGCCCTGATTGAATTGGCCGAAGGGATCGATGGCACACTGCGCTTGCCCGAATTCGCGCGGCGGCTTCTCACGCGGACTGCGCAGTTGACTGGCGCCCGCGCCGGTTTGCTGGCTTTATTGCAGGAGGGACGCTGGCAGGTGGCCACTTTGCACACCGGCACGGAAGCCTCTGCTGAGACTTCCATAGCGCTCATCTCGCCCGCGCCGGAACGCGGAACGGAGCGTGGGCTAGACCGCGGGTTAGAACGCGGCTCCGATCGTCAAACGTTGGATCGTCAAATATTGGATCGTCCGCTGGGCGCGGCTCTAGCCGACTTTGTGGAGCGGCATACGGAGACCGTCGCTTCCGGGTCCGCGGAACAGATACTGGGATCGGAAGCCGCTGCCAGCCTGGGCTGGACCAATTGCACGCTGGTGCGCCTGCCCGGCGCCAAAGGGGAATTGGCCGGACTGCTCTGCCTTTCCGGACGCTCGTCTCCGCTGGATGCGGAAGACCGTATCTTCCTTGAGAACATGGCGGGCCATGCCGGGACGGCGCTCGAGAATGCGCGCCTGTTCACGCGCATCGACCAAGCCAATCGTCACTGGATGGAGATCTTCGACGCCATCACTGACTTCATCGTGGTGCACGACCAGTCCGACAAAGTGCTGCGCGTGAATCGCTCCCTGGCTGCGATGATCGGAGTGCCCCCGACGGAATTGATTGGCGTGAATATGCGGGCGCTCATGGCCCTGACCAGTGATACTGCGTCCTACTCCTGTCCTTTCTGCCGCTCCATGGTGGATGACTCCGACGAATTCGACCATCCGGTGTTCGATCGCACCTATCTGGTCTCCACCTCGCGGGTGCAGGGATCATCCGACGAGGGTCCGCAAACCATTCACGTATTGAAAGACATTTCCGACCGGCGCGAAGCCGAGCGCCGTTACCGCGAACTCTTCGACAATATTCAGGAAGGACTATTCTTCAGCACACCTGAGGGAACCTTCATCGAAGTCAATGACGCCATGGTGCAGATGCTGGGTTATAGCAGCCGTGAGGAGTTGCTGCAGATCGATATTCCCCGGCAACTGTATTTTTCACCCGGGCAGCGTGATCGCCACGCGGAAGCGATGAAAGAGAAGGGGCACTTCCGCAATTTCGAGGCGACTCTGCGGCGCAAGGACGGATCGCCGATTCATGTCCTCATCAACGGTTTCGGCCTCTACGATAATATGGGCCGCCTGCAGCAGATTCGCGGATTAATGCTCGATGTGACCGGCCTGCGCACTTCCCAGTCCGAACTGCACCGCGAGCGCGATTTCTCGGGAAAAATCCTCAACCATACACAGAGCCTGATCCTGGTGGCGGATACCGCGGGACTGATCAGCTATGCCAACCGCCGCTGGATTGACGCGGGATTCGAATCGCGGGAACTGCTGGGGCGTCCCTTGCTGGAACTGGCCGCGCCCGCTTTTGTCCGCCCACTGGCCGATGCGCTGCAGAGCACTCTGAACAGCCAGCAAGTCGACAATCTCGAACTCGAAATCGTACGCCGCAAAGGCGCTGCCGGGAAGTTCTCGGCCAATCTCAGCCCCATGCGCGACGAGCAGGGCATTGTAACCAGCATCGTGGTAGTGCTGACCGACATTACCGACTCGGCCGTGCTGCGCGACAAATTAGTGCACGCCGAGAAAATGGCGGCCGTCGGCCAGCTTGTCTCCGGCGTTGCCCACGAGGTGAACAATCCGCTCACCGCGATTCTCGGCTTCGCCGACCTGTTGATGGAAAATCCCGACCTGCCGGAAAACGCCCGCAAGGATATGCGAGTGATTCTGCAGGAGGCGCAGCGTACCAAGCAGATCGTGCAGAACCTGCTCAGTTTCGCCCGCCAGATGCCGCCGCAGCGCAGTGCCGTGCAATTGAATGCGATCCTGCGCCGGACCATGCAGTTGCGGTCCTACGACTTCACCAGCCACGGCGTCGATGTGGTGGAACATCTCGACGAAGAACTGCCCGAGGTCATGGGCGATGCGCACCAGTTGCAGCAGGTTTTTCTTAACATCCTGAACAATGCCTACGACGCCGTCCACGAAATCGGCCGTCCGCCGCGCATTGAGATTATGTCCACTAAAGCCGGCGACGCCGTTGAAGTGTCGTTCCGCGACAACGGCAACGGAATTTCCCACCCTGACAAGATTTTCGACCCGTTCTTCACCACCAAGGAGGTCGGTAAAGGAACCGGCCTCGGCCTCAGCATTTGTTATGGCATTCTGAAGGAGCACGGGGGAGAAATCCTTTGTCACAACAATACTGACCGGCCAGGCGCCACATTCATTGTCCGCCTGCCCGCAGCGCCGCACACCGCAGCGTTCGGTGTGGCGGCAGGAGTGATACAACCATGAGCCTACCCGCCCTCAAACCCCAGCCTTTGCCGGTGCTGCTTATCGAGGATGAGCCCGCCGTTTTGGCCTACGTTCAAGCCGCCCTGGAGCGCAGCGGATATCCTGTAGTGTGCTGCGAATCTGGAGTGGACGCCCTTCGCCTGCTCGAGAACGGAAGTTTTTTGGGAGTCGTGTCTGATATGCGCACGCCCGGCGGAGTCGACGGCGGCCAGGTGCACGCCTGGGTAGCCCGTCACCGCCCCGACCTGGCTTCGCGCATCATCTTTATTACTGGAGATATCGCCAACGAGGAGACGGTCGCTACATTGCGGGAAACCGGCGCTCCCTGCGTGGAGAAACCATTCCGCGTGCAGCCCTTTATCGATGTGGTCTCAAAGACTTTTGGGAAGGCTGAGTGAACAGTCCCGGTAGTAAAGAAGATCTTCGCATTCGCCTGCTGATCGTCGACGACGAGCAGAGCATCCGCAAACTCTGCGTGACCGTGGGCGAGGCGCTGGGCTTCGTCTGTCTGGAAGCGGAAAGCGGCGAGTCGGCGCTGGCGCTGCTCGAAGAACAGCCCGCGCATATGGTGCTGACTGACATGGTCATGCCGCACATGTCGGGTCTGGAGTTCCTGGAGAAAGTAAAGAAGCTGTTGCCGCGCACCGAGATTGCGCTGATGACCGGACACGGGTCGATTGAAACCGCGGTCCAGGCCATGAAACTCGGCGCTTACGACTACATCACCAAGCCGTTTTCGCCGCTCGAAGAACTGCGGTTGTTTCTGCGCCGCATGGCGGAAAAAATCCGCCTGGTCGAAGAGAACGAGTTTCTGCGGCAGCGCATGGACACCGAAACCGAGTTGCACGGCATCATCGGATCGTCCACCAAAATTCAGGATGTGCTGCGCATGGTCGCGCGCCTGAAAGACACGCGGACTCCGGTGCTCATCTACGGCGAAAGCGGGACGGGCAAGGAGCTAGTGGCCCGCGCCATGCACTTCCGCGGCGCGTTTGCGAATCGCGCTTTTGTCGCCGTCGATTGCGGATCGCTGGTGCCCACACTGATTGAAAGCGAACTCTTCGGCTACGAAAAAGGAGCTTTCACGGGAGCCCTGAAATCGAAGCAGGGACTATTTCAGGCCGCTGATGGTGGCACCATTTTCCTCGATGAAGTCGGCGAACTGCCCCTCGAATTGCAGGCCAAACTGCTGCGCGTGTTGCAGGAAAAAGAAGTTCGCCCAGTAGGGAGCAACCAGAAAATTAAAGTGGATGTGCGCGTCATCGCCGCCACCAACCGCGATCTCGAAGCCGCCTACAAGAACGGAACATTCCGCAAAGATCTCTATTTTCGCCTCAATGTCGTGACTCTGTACGTTCCAGCCCTGCGCGAGCGCCGCAGCGACACTCCGATGCTCGTGCACTGGTTTCTCGAACGCTACGCCCCCGGTTCCGAGCTCCACGTCACAAGCGCTGCGATGAAGGCTCTGATGCAATATGACTGGCCGGGTAACGTACGCGAACTGGAAAACTGCGTGGAGCGCGCGGTCGCTCTCGGCAACGGACAGATCATCGACCTCGGCGACCTTCCGCCAGCGATTGCCTCAGGCTCGGCTGCGGGATCTAGCGGAGCCGCATCCGGGGCCGGAGGAATCCCGCCGGCCTCGCACGTCGCTAAACCGCCCGTGCTCGACCCCGATCTCGCCGCGGCGCAGGCCGCCGCCGAATCGCCGAGGGCTCCGCTCTCGACCACTGATTTAGAAGACATCGAACGCGCTACCATCCAGCGCGTCTTCGAGCAAGTCAAAGGCGACAAAGCCCTCGCCGGGCGCATGCTCGGCATTAGCCGCGCGACGCTCTACCGCAAGCTGAAGCGCTACAACATCGGGATGGGATCGTCCGGCTCAGGACCGTCGAGCCACACGCTGCAGTGAGTAAAAAACGCAGGCGATCTGCCTGTAGTTTCATCACTTTTGCGTTTATCTACTTTCGCTCGAGTACTCGCAGGCGCTTTCTTCTTCGATTTGAGCTGATTGTAATCAACGGCGTCACGGATGAGATTTTTCAGTGCACGCACATTAATCTTATCGCCCTCGAAAAAATCGATTGCTCGCCACATGTTGCCTCCGAGGCCCGCGTTGAAGAGCTTGTCAGGATCTGGGAGGCTCGCCCCGTGGGAGAAGGTGAGCTTCACCTTGTCTTTGAGGACGGTTGCGACCGCGATGATTCCGTCGCGCGACCACACTGGACTTCCCATCCACTTCCATTCCTCGATGATCTCCCGGTCGGCTTCAAGGATGCTCTTACGGATACTGGCGAGCGTTTTGCCACGCGAGTCTGTGAGCTTTGCAATCAGCTGGTCAATTAATGCAGAGGCAGACTCCACCGGGACGGGCTTTTTCATGCACACCTCCAAACTCTCGCACCTAATTTATCTGCGCTTAGCGTAACCTGCAACTTCCGCACGTTCGGAGGGCGGTCTATTCTAAATTTCGCGTTCTTTGCGAAATTTAGAATGGGGATGTGAGAGGCCGGCCAGAGCCAGCAATGATGAGTGAAGTCGAATCGAAATCGACGACACGAAAGTACGAAAGAGCGGCAGGAAGAGTCTATCGAACTGTAGAACTGCCCCACTTAAGCCAAAAGGGCGGCTTGAATGGGCCACCCGCCGCAGTGACCGTCGCGGTTTTAACGCAGGCGATTTCCTCTTCAATTTGATCTGATTGTAATCAACCGCGCTACGGACGAGAGTTTCCAGAGCGCGCTCATTAATCTTGTCGCCCGGGAAAAAATCGAGCGATTCGAACTAGTTCGGTGGGAACGTTCCGCCTATCCCCGGATTTCTGTCGCCGGGATTTCCCACTCAAGCCAAGACCGCGACTTGAGTGGGCCGCCCGCCTTCTTGTTTTGTTTCTCAGGGTTTTGGGATGTACTTTCTGACCTTTTCATGGAACTCGGCCCCGTCCGTTATCTTTCCGAGCGCGTCATCCACATCGACAAGATGCGCTTTTTGACCCGGGCCCATAATTATCTTCGCTTCGAGGTCTCCCGTTTTGGACGACAAGCTATGCCCCTTCACAGTGCCGACCAGATTACCGAGGCGATCCGTTATGATCGTGACTTTCATGACATCCCTCCGCCCTGCAGGTTGTGGTTACAAGTTCCCGGCCCCTGGTTCGTGATCGTCACGAAGTAGGTGGCGTTGCCATTGTTATCAAGCTGTTTCATCTGTTGATCCGCCAGATGTGGGGAACTCCATCCCGGGTTTTGGATATCGGCAGAGGCAAATTGCGTGCCTTGATCGCCCCCCCACGAATACCACCAATAGGCTGATTGACCTGGGGCCAGTTGCACAAGCTGGCCTGTATTGTTAAACGCCATATTCTCCTCCTTTTGAAGATGTATTACCTACACCGTAATAGTGAATGCTTGTCGAAAATCGTTTCGGAAATGCTTGAAGGAAGAAAAATCCGGAAAATGCGGGGACAAAAATGCGGCGATAGACGGAGACGCACCCCAAATTCTAATTCTCAAAAACCGCGGGTGCCCCACTCAAGCCAAAACCCGGCTTGAATGGGCCACCCAAGAAATTTAGACCCTGAGCGAGCCACGAAATGCCCTGGCGGCATAGTAAGATTCCGCGCCGTTGTGATACACAAAAACAGTGTCGAAGCGGCGATCGCAAAAGAAGGCGCCACCGAGTTTTCTGACATTCGAAGGTGTTTTCACCCAGCTTGAGGTTTTCGTGTCGAAGGTTCCAAGTTTCTGCAATTCTCGATATTCTTCTTCCGTTAAGAGCTCAACGCCCATGGCAGCTGCCGCAGCCATAGCGTTATCTTTGGGCTTATTTTCTTTCCTGGACGCCAGCGCTTCAGAGTCGTAGCAAAAACTTCTGCGGCCTTTCGGACTTTCCACCGAACAATCATAAAAAATATATTCGCCGGTCTTTTCGTCGTGGCCAACAACATCCGGTTCACCGCCAGTTCTTTCCATTTCGTTGATGGACCACAGTTTTTCAGGATTCGCTTCCAGCTTTGCTTGTACCTGAGGCCATTCAAGAGATTTATGACGGTTCATGTTTTTCTCAAAGCGGGCTTGTAATTCTCCTAGCAGTTCTTTGCGCTGTTCTGGGGATAACTCCTTCTTATTGCTCTTCAATGGTTTGGGCATAGTTTTCCGATCTCCTCAATTCACGACTTTTGAGCTGCCGGAGGCGGCCAGTTCGGCGCTTTCATGCCGAACTGCTCGGCGTACTCCGCGTTCAGCCGCTGCCAGCCGGCGAACTTCGTGGCATCGCCCCCAGCGATGCGGCCGATGGGAGTTCCGCTGAGCAGGTGATCCAGAACATCGAAAGAAATGTGCCAGCCAGCGGCGCCCATGGAGACGAAGCGGCGATCAATCTTGGCCCACAGCGTCAGCCGCGTGCCGCGGCCAGAGGCCTCGAGTTCCCAGCGCATATCAGCGTATTCAAGCGCCCTGAGAGCTTCGACTCGCGTCACTTTGGTTTCGATCGGCTTGGGTGTTCCCACCCAGGTAAGATTCACCGTCCCAACCGCATCCAGGCTCCCATCAGTCACAAAGGGAGCCCACTCGCGCAGCTGCGCTGGGTCGATCAGCGCATCCCAGACTTTTTCCGGCGAATGGCGCAATTCTCGGACGAGTACGAGCGTCCACTTCTGCTCTCCGTCTTTCAGTACCCGCGCCAAGTTGGCGGGACCCGGTTCGTACGGCTGAAGTTCGGTCATCTTCTTCTCCTAGTCTTAACAGCGTGCCAGCAGGTGAGATGAACTAGATCCTCACGAGCACGATCCTCACGAGCGACGCGACGTGCGTACGATTTCTCGCTGCAGTGCCCAAGTCGAACTCAGATCACGTTGAGTACGTTCCGCACCACGTCGGGCACAATGCCATGGGTCACAATGCCATGGAGTATGGCGGGAATCGCAATCCGTCCGATCGGATATATGGTCAGCACAGCAGCGACGGCCGCCAGCGCCCAGGTGTTGGCCGAGAGGTGGCGTTCGAGAGCATCCAGGTGACCGGACCAGAGCTGGCACAACTCCACGGTACTGGCGGGACCCGGTGTGTAGTGTTCGCGATAGTTCATGTTCGTCTCCTGCTGGGCTTGTCCTGTTTGACGCGCGTGCTACCAGCCTTTCAGTTGGGTGAGCTGAATGAGGTTGCCGCAGGTGTCCTTCAGCAGCGCAATGGTTGAGGCGGTCACGTCGGTGGGCGGCATGGTGAACTCGGCACCGTGGGACTTGATGCGCTCGTAGTCGCCCTTTATGTCATCGGTGAAAAACATGGCCGCGGGCTGGCTCTGCTGAAAGATCGCCTGCTGATATGCCTTGGCCGCGGGGTTGTTGTTCAGCGCCAGCTGCAGCTCGGTTCCGTTCGGCTCCTCGGGCGAAGCCACGGTCAGCCAGCGGAATGGGCCTTGACTGAAATCGGTCTTCTTGGCAAAGCCCAATACCTCGGTATAGAAGCGCAGGGCCTTGTCCTGATCGTCCACATATAGGGTGGTCACTTTGATCTTCATTTCGTTTCTCCTTTTCGCGGGTTGATCTTGTTTGTTGCCTTCTTTTTCGGTGGTGCGCTTTTCTTTGGTGTTGATGGATCCATCGGATCCTTATCCATTCGATCCTTATCCATACGATCTTTATCCATTCGATCTAGGTGGCGTTCGAGAGCATCGATGTGAGCCGACCAGAAGCGGCGGAACTGCGCCAGCCAAGCGTCGACCTGCTGAAATGGTTCAGGTCTCAGCCGGTAGAGACGGCGCTGTGCGTCCACCGTGGATTCCACGAAACCGGCGTCGCGCAGCACGCGCAGGTGCTTGGACACGGTCGGCTGCGTCATACGAAGCTGGCGCTCGATCTCTCCCACTGACTGTTGGGACGAGACCAGGAGGCTCAGTATCGCTCTCCGGTTCGGTTCCGCGATAATTTCGAATACGGATTCCACGCTCTTGATATACTCCACAGAGCATATACGTGTCAAGGCATATATTGCATTACCCTAAAAATTCTCCGTTTCTCGAGGAGCGCACAATTGCCGAGTCGCTCATCGAGTTCAAATCAGTAATGAAAGTCGTGTGTGTGTAAACGATGTTCGAGCTTCGGCAGGGGAACGGGCTCTGAATCTGAGACAGGCGTATCATCCTGAGACGCGAAGCAGGCATGCGCTCATTGACTACTCCAGGAATCTGCTCTAACCCGCTGAAAATGCACTCACATGAGTGCTAGACCTTCCGTTCGCGGAGATGGCTGCCGCGTTGCTCCTCCTTTTCTGAACCGCGGAATCTGGCTCCCCACAGCTCTTCCTAACCGGGAAGAGGGGAGCCCAACCGCATTTAAGTCACGCGCGAGTCTGGCTAAACGAGTCCGGCTCGAAGAATTTGGGACGAACGAGCTTGGGTTAAACGAGTCTGGGTCGAACGAGTCTGGGACGGGGGGGATTCATCTTGGCGCAACCAGCCACAGGAATGGCACGCAGCGCGCAGAACGCCAGCACCGTGGCGGGACTCGCCCGTTTCTTCCCCGAAGCATCGCCCGTCCGCATGCCGGTTCAACTCGCCCGTGTTCTGCCGGGCAGTGACCCCAAGGCCGCTCGTTTTGCCGAAAGTATCGTCATTGAGTTTGGCACTCCGCGCGAAGTTCTTTTCGAATGCAACACGCCCCTGGAGTTCGGCGACGATCTTCATTTGCGGAACTCCGACAGTTCGTTCGATGTGGCCGTTTCGGTGGTCGCAGTGCAGTATCAGCCCGGCAAGACCGTGGTGGCCGCGCGCTTTCGAGGAGAAGTTCCCAACTGGATCGTGAAATCATGACTCCTACAACACCGGTACAAGATCTTCCTACACAATGGAATTCAGCCCGGCGGCTGTATCCCATTTATTTCGAACTGGCGCGCGAGTTCGCCATCGAGATGAAACCCTGCGCCGAGCTTGAGGCCGGCGTCGACACGCCCGAAAAAGAAGTAGTCGAACAGGCCAACCACTGGCTGGAGCAAATGGACCAACTCGTCCAGGTGCACCAACTGCGCCAGTTTCTGCAGACTAGTCCTCTGGGGGATCAGGAAGGGTTGGAGGGCCTGCTCGAGCACTTTCTGGCCAAGCAGGCTAAAACCGACATCATCCGCGACAAGATTGATTTTCTGCTGGTGCAGTATTTCAGCCAGCTGGCGCCTTCCGGCGTGACCGATGCCGACGTGGATCTGGCCTATGTGGCCGAGGCGATGAAGCCGGTTCTCGGAGTAGTCGAACTGAAACCTCCGGTGTGGTTGAACGCGCTGGACCGAGTGCTGGAAGCTTGCCGGAAATGCCGCTCGCTCGACGAGCTTCTGCATGGCGGCGTTCTGGAGCAAGGGCGCAAGGCCAAGGGTTTGGCCGGGGACCTGTTCTATCTGCCGGTTGCCATGGTCGCTTTTACGCGCTTCGGATACCTCATGCGGCGGTCGTTCTTTCGGCTAATGCTGGGCGACTTGAACGGGATTCTTGATGGACTGACCGAACTCGAAGAAAAAGGCATCCAGACGATCGACTGCCGCCGCGCTCAGTTTTCCGCGCAGGAGCCGATCGTTCGCCTGCGCGTGATCTGCCAGTCGTGGAAAGTGATGTTCCAGGCCGAGTACTCCTCGGGACAACCGTTGCGCATGCTGGTCGATCTGCGCGCCTCGGTCGAATACGCCCTCGGCCGCGGCAAACCTCCTGAAGCGGAAGCGAAAACCCAGGCCACGGTGAAGGCCGCGCCCGCGGCGAAGCCCGCACCGGCCGCGAAGGCGGCACCTGAAGTGAAGGCCGCGCCAGAAGCAAAGGCCGTGCCTCCGGCGGCGAAGCCCGCTGCGAAACCGGCAGTCGCCGCTAAACCGGCACCGGTTGTGGCAAAACCAGCGGCGTCTGCCGCAGCTGCTGGGGCAACGGCAAAGGCGCCCGCAACTAAGGCGGTCGCGCCCGCCGCGAAGCTGCAGGCCAAGCCCGTCAGCCCTCCCGCCGATGCGCCCCCTGCCAACGAACCTGAGTTTGAAGTTTCCAGTACGCCCGGCTGGGATCCCGAGTCCCCGTCGCCGTCGAAGAAGAAGTAGACCGTTTGCACCGTTGAGAGAAATTTCAAACCGGATAGACAGAATTGGCCAAGTTCAGGGCAAAGAGGAAGTTTGGACGTGCAGGCACCGACCGTACTGATCATCTCCGACGAAGTCGATTTCTCGCGCCGCATCACCGCGCGCTGGCAGATGGAGCGCAACGTGCCCACGTTTACGCTGCTGAGCGGCGAATTGTGGCCGCGGTTTGCGGTCGATGTATTCGACGTGGCTTTGGTCGGGGAGTTGCGCCGCGACCTTCTGTCAGTGGTTCTGGAACCTCTGCACTCCACTGGTCAGCCGATTTTCTGCGTTTGCCAGGACGCCGCCACAGCGCAGCTGGTCCATGAACGCTGGCCCCGTATTTCGATCCTGCGCGGCAATGATCTGCGGACCAATGATCTGCGGAGCAACGATCTGCGAGGTGACGATCTGCGGGGTGACGAACAGTGGCTCGAAACTCTGGTGTTGGCCGCCGCTGAAGCGGTGCATCGCTCGCGCGCCGAATCCCGCGCCCGCGCCGCCGAGACTGCGTGCGCCACACTCGATCGTCAAGCGACTCTTGGCCGCTACATGGTGGAAATGCGGCATAACCTGAACAACGCGCTCACGTCGGTGCTGGGCAACTCGGACCTGCTGCTGCTGGAACCGGGCAGCCTGTCGGCCCAGACTCGCGCCCAGATCGAAACCATTCGCAACATGACACTCCGCATCCACGAGATCATGCAGCGATTCTCGTCCTTGGAAAAGGAGATGAACGTGGTGGCGCAGCAGGCCGAACAGGATTCGGGTAAGTCGTATGCGGCCACAGCCGCCGGTAACTAGAGCATGAGAACCCTCCCCTTGCGCGACGCTGATCCGATGTCTCACAAGGTTCGGCGAATGAAAATTGACAGATCCTCCGGGGGAAGGATTTATGCATAGATTGATGGCAGGCGTTACCATTCTCGAGCACGAACTGTCGGAGCTGCGCCTGCTGGTCGAGCGCCAGACCGGAATCCTACTCGACTGTCCTAACAGCGCTTTAGCCGCCCACGTGGCTGAGTATCTGGAGAGTCAGGAACTGGAATCTCCCGCCGCTTTGCTTGCCCGCCTGCGTGCTTCGGACCAGGATCCCTCGGCGCTACCTACTTTTCTTGACGGCGTGCTCAACGTGAACACCGGATTCTTTCGTCATCCCGGAGCCATGAATGCGCTGGCCCGGCAGGTGATCCCGCAACTCTACGCCCGCAAATCGGACGACGGTCCCGGCACGCTTCGCATCTGGAGTGCGGGTTGTGGCACCGGCGAAGAGGCCTACTCGATTGCGATGGCTTTGTGCGATGCGCCTTCCGGCGGAAACGGAAATGGCGCCGGCAATGGCACGAGCGCAGCCTCAAGTAATGGCAATGGCGGGAAAGACGCCAAAGAAAAGAGCAGCCGCAATGGCGGTGTGGCGGAGAATTGTGCCGCAGCTTCCGGGGGCCAGGGAATCGGGCAGGGAATCAAGGACTGGTCGATTCACATTGTCGGCAGCGATCTGCTGCCTTCGGCGATTGAAGTTGCCGAGCGTGGGCTGTATCCGCAGTCGGCTCTGACGGGATTGCCTCCAGCGACGATTCGCGCCTGCTTTTCGAAAATCGGCAGCCCCAACGGCTCGAATGGCTCCGCGGAAAGTTCGCAGAACGGAAACACGAACGGTTCGAGTAATGGCTCGGGCTATGGATCTACGAACGGCTCGGGCAACGGTTCGACAAACGGCGTCTCGGCAAACAATTCTTCGAGCAATTCTTCCAACAACGGTTCGACTCATAGTTCAAACAACGGTTCGAGCAATGGCGCGCATCTGTTGGTCAAGCCGCGCCTGCGTAGCCTGGTCACCTTCACCACCATGAACCTGACCAAGCCGGTCTACATCGGCCGCTTCGACTGCATCTTCTGCATGGACGTGCTGCCCCACCTCTCGCGCGCCCAGCGCACCGCGCTCATCGAGCGCCTGCATCTCTATCTCGAACCCGGCGGATACCTTTTCCTCAGCCAGACCGAAAAGCTCCAAGCCCCCAACCTGAACTTCCGCTCCGAAAGCTTCGACGGCTACACCTTCCACCGCAAACCCTTAGCCGCCAGCGCAGCCTACGGGCGGTAGGGCAAAAATCCTAACCACAGAGGACACTGAGGACACAGAGAAGACTTAGATTCCTCTGTGTTCCCCCTGTGTCCTCTGTGGTTAAAAGGATTTTTGCTGTCAGAGCACCGATCCAAGCTCTCGCAGGAACGGATTCACCACTTCCACCCCATCCAGTTTCTGCCCGTCCTGCAAATCTTCCGTGAGAAGAAATCCGCACAACGCCGCCTTGGCTGCTGCGACGATGAGCGAGTCCCAGTACGACAACCGATACCGGTCCTGCAGCTTCCAGCCGCGCTCAATGAGTGCCGCGTCCAAGATCACAGGATTCCACGCCAGCAGATCGCGAACCTCCGCCCGAGCCTCGTCGCTGGCCGCAGGCTTGAGCCGCACCGCATTGACGTAGAACTCGTTCAGCACTTGAAAGCTGACCCGCCCCAGACGGCTCTTCCACAGTTCGGCGCGCCAATCCCGGGCAACTCGCTGCTTGCGCGGGTCGGCGTCGTCGACCGCATAAAGAAATATGTTGGAATCAACGAAGACGGGAGCGGTCATGCGCTTCCTCGCGCGTCAGGTATCGGCCGCTGCTCCGAAGAAAAGGCTTGCGCCCCAGCGCCCTCCGCATCGCCCGCTCATAGCCGTCCTGCGCGGTCATCCGTTCCTTCAGCAGTTCTCCCAGCAGCCGGGAAACACTAGTATCCCGCCGTGCCGCCTCGATGCGGGCCCACTGCGCCACATCCTCTTCCAAGGTGACGGTCACATTGCGGAGTTGAGGTTTCGATGACACGAAAACAGTGTAACACGAAATCAGTGTAGAGTCGTTCAGCCGAGTGAGGCATCTCGCGCTCGCTCCTCGGCTGCTGGGGCGGCTGCCCATCTCATATACTCTCTGGGTATGGATGAAAATTCCTGCATCGAAGCCCAGAAGAGCCACGCTAGGCCAACGTTCCGCACTATGCTCTTGGTTCTCGCTGGCGCTTTTATGGGTGCTGGTGTGGTCCAAACTCTCCACGTCGTTGGCGACGGGCGCGGGCGTGAGGTTCTCGAGCAAAAACTCCGGTGCAGAGGGCTAGTTGAGAAATACGCGACCGACATGTCTGTCGGCAAAGGTGGCTGGCCCGAAAGAACAGAGGTCGTTCGCGTAGACTTTAGCACGGCTCGCAATTCATGCATCGCTTCGACGAACGGATCGGTCGAGACTCTCGTAAGCGGCAGGAGCGTCCTGGTATTCGGGGTGGTCGATCTGGTGTCGGGAGAGATCCTGTTTAGGAAGTCGTGCGTATTGACAGGATATCAGCCCGGAGAGTCGGACCTTTGCGGTGACGCGAGGGAGGAGGGAATTAAGAAAGACCGAGACGAGGCGTTTAACCGTTTCCTCGGACGCACCCGGCTTTGGTAGCGCCTAAGCCCCGCCTCATGTTCGGGGCGACGGCCGTCTATTCTTGCTTCTACTACTCTGCTTCCGCGCAATCTTCCTTATCGCCGCCTTCTTAGGACTGGGCGGGGGATAGTGGGAGGCCGGCACCCAATCGCTGCCCTGCTTCACATACTGAACTTCCCTACGACAGAAGTAACAGAGGCCGCGCCCGGTTGGCTCGTCTATGACACTCAACGGGTGAGGCTTCAGGCTCCCAATGCAGCGAGGCATGGAATGATTATAAGCCTGGAGCTAGCTCGTTGCGAAGGTTGCGGCAACTTGCTCAAGAACAAGTAAGCAAGTCAAGCGCGACGTCATGCGAACAAAAATTCCTTAGTCCGCAACTCCTTGATCGCGTCCCTCAGCTTCGCGGCCTTCTCGAACTCAAACTTCTTCGCCGCTTCGCGCATGTCACTTTCGAGGTTCGCGATGTGCGCGTCAACATCCTCCTGCGATTTAAACTCTGGCATGCCTTCGGACTCGCCCGCGGTCAGGTCGGCATAATCCGCCGCTACGATGCCGGCCAGCGTCATGTCCAGCGGACGCACGATCGACTCCGGCGTGATTCCATTCTCTTCGTTGTACGCCGTCTGAATGGCGCGCCGCCGCAGAGTTTCGTCCATGGCGCGCTTCATCGAATCAGTCTGGCGATCCGCATAAAGAATCGCGCGCCCGTTCAGATGCCGCGCGCAGCGGCCGATCGTCTGAATCAGCGATCCCGTCGATCGCAGAAATCCTTCTTTGTCCGCGTCAAGAATCGCCACCAGCGATACTTCCGGCAGATCGAGCCCCTCGCGCAACAAGTTAATGCCGATTAACACATCAAACTCGCCTTTGCGCAGATCGCGCAGAATCTTCACCCGCTCCAGCGTCTCGATTTCCGAATGCATGTAGCGGCACTTTACACCGACTTCGGCGTAGTACTCGGCCAGATCTTCCGACATGCGCTTCGTCAGCGTAGTCACCAGGACGCGCTCGCCTTTTTCCACGCGTGCGCGAATCTCGTGCAGCAGGTCGTCGATCTGTCCCTTCACGGGACGCATCTCAACCTCGGGATCAATCAGTCCGGTCGGACGAATGATCTGCTCGACCACCACGCCGGCTGACTTGGTCAGCTCATACGGCCCCGGCGTTGCCGAAACGTAGACGAGTTGATTGGTGCGATGTTCGAACTCCTCGAATGTCAGCGGACGGTTATCCAGCGCCGACGGCATACGAAAGCCGTACTCCACCAAAGTTTCCTTGCGCGAGCGATCGCCCGCGTACATGCCGCGCAACTGCGGCACCGTCCCATGCGACTCGTCGATAAACATCAGAAAATCGCGCGGGAAATAATCCAGCAGAGTCGGCGGAGGCTCGCCCGGCAGCCGCCCGGTAAAGTGCCGCGAATAATTCTCGATCCCGTGGCAGAAGCCCATGGCCTTGATCATTTCCAGATCAAACATGGTCCGCTGATGGATGCGCTGAGCCTCCACCAGCCGTCCCTGCTTTTCGAGTTCGACTTCCCACCACGCCAGTTCTTTCTTGATCGAAGCAACCGCCGACGCCCGCGTCTCTTCCTTCATCACATAATGCGTCTTCGGATAAATTGGCAGCCGCATGTATTTCTGCTTCACGGTCCCAAACAACGGGTCAATTTGTGTCAAAGAAGAGATCTCATCGCCCCACAACTCGATGCGGTACGCCATGTCGTCGTAAGTCGGGAAGACCTCAATCACATCGCCGCGCACGCGAAACGTCCCGCGCCGGAAGTCGCCGTTGGTGCGTTCGTACAGAATGTCGACCAGCCGGCGTGTAACGTCCTCGCGCTTAATCTTCTGGCCCTTCTCCAGAAACATCATCATCCCGTAATACGCTTCCGGCGAGCCCAGACCGTAGATGCAGCTCACCGAAGCCACGATCAGTGCATCGCGGCGCTCAAATAACGAACGCGTGGCCGACAGCCGCAGCTTATCGAGTTCATCGTTAATCGTCGCTTCTTTTTCAATATAGAGAGCGGCGGCCGGAACATAGGCCTCAGGCTGGTAGTAGTCGTAATAGGAAACAAAATATTCGACTGCATTGTGCGGAAAGAAATTCTTGAACTCGTGATAAAGCTGCGCCGCCAGCGTCTTGTTATGCGCCATCACCAGGGCAGGACGGTTCGCCGCCTCAATCACCTTGGCCATGGTGAATGTCTTGCCCGACCCGGTGACGCCGAGCAGAACCTGATGCTGCTCGCGGTCATACACCCCGCGCAGCAAGGTCTCGATGGCGCGTCCCTGGTCCCCCTGCGGCTTGTAACTGGAAACGAGTTTGAAGTCCATGATGAAGCTTCTAGCTATTAGCTCCTAGCTCTTAGCTTGAACCTAAGTCGTGCACGACTGCCGTCGTTGGCAATGCCCCTGTGGGCCGGGTCTTTGACCTGGCCCTGCTGAGCAAAGCTCGGCCCGGCTCGGTTCTCGCCGGCGGCTCCACAGAGCAGAATTTCGCCGGCAGAGAATCTTTCTATTATAAACGCAGAGGGAAAACAGCAGACAAACACGCAATGTCATCCTGAACGGTGGCGCAAGCCATCGTGAGGGACCCTACGACGGCCAGCGAGTACGGCGTAGTAGACGGGGGCGCAGCGAGTCAGTATGGCGCCGATCTCTGTGGTAGCACAGGCAATACCCGCCGTCGTCAGATCCCTCACCGCGGCTTTGCCCCGGTTCAGGATGACAAAACGGAGGAGTTACCCCACGCTTGCTCGCAACTCGACCTTCTTCGTGATGATCGTGATCTTGGTCGACGGCAGCTTCGGGCGGGGATACGGCTCCGTGTAAGCCTCCACCGTGATCGTCCCCGGAGTGCGCGTCGACTGGACGATCACCTGCGCCAGACCGTTGAACAGGCTACGTTTCGGCTCTTTGTCGGACTCCTGGCAATTCGGGTCGCCGTTGCCCACGCCGATCAGAGCGCCTTCGCCGGTGACTTTGAAGCTGATCATGTTCGCCGCGGTGGGAAGCGCGCGGCCTTCTTTGTCGAGCACTTCTACCTTCAGCACGGCCACGTCCTCGCCGTCGGCGTTAATCTCGGTCCGATCCGATGTCACTCGGATCGCCACCGGGGCGCCAGTCGTTTCGCGTTTCTCTACGAGCACGACTTTGCCGTCTTTCGTGCCCCGCGCTTCGATCACACCAGGCTCGTACTTCACGCTCCATTCCAGGTGCGTCAGCGGTTCGACTTTCTTCGATCCCTGACTCTTGCCGTTCAAGAAAAGTTCGACCGAATCGAGGTTCGAATGCACCCACACCGGGATCGGCTCGCCGAAGCGCTCATCCCAGTTCCAGTGCGGAAACAGATGCAGCACCGGCTCCGATCCCCACCACGATTTGTAGTAATAAAAATTGTCTTTGGGAAAGCCGCACATATCGACAATGCCGAACTGCGAGTTGATCGACGGCCAACCATAAGGCGTAGGCTCGCCGCGATAGTCGAATCCGGTCCAGGCAAAGCCGCCGGACAACCACTCGCGCGCGGCATAAAACTTCCACCACTCCTCCGCGAGTTGCGACCAGTCGGTGTGATTCAGGTCGTAAGCGCTAACCCAGTTGCGCAGTTTGTCGGTCGAGTAGATGCCGCGTGTCGAAACCGTGCTGGCGGTCTCCGATCCCACGCTCAGCTGTTTGGGATGTTTCGCGTGATATGCGTCGAGCTCTTTCAGGTTGTAGTTGAAGCCCATCACGTCGAGGACTTCGGGGAAGTGCGTCTGGAAAGCGGTGTTGACCGCGGCCGTGCACAACCGCGTCGGATCCAGTTCGTGGGTTCGCGCCATCATGTCGGAGACTACGTGCGGCCCCTGTGGCTCGTACATCATGGTCCACTCTTCGTTGCCCATGGACCACAAAATAATCGACGGCGAATTGCGATAGCGCTTCACCATCGTTTCCAGTTGTGCCATGCCCTCCGGATTCGCGCTCATCAGCCGCGTCTCGCACATCATCATCATGCCGAGCCGGTCGCAGGCCTCCACCCACTCCGGCGTCGGCATATTGTGCGAAGTGCGCACGGCGTTGCCGCCCATGTCTTTCAAGACGCCAATTCGATAGTCCTGCAGCCGGTCGGGAAGTGCCGCACCTACGCCCGCGTGGTCGTGATGATTGCAGGTGCCCTTGATCTTCACGGACTTTCCGTTGAGGAAAAATCCTTTGTCCGCATCCCACGCGATCGTGCGAACGCCAAAGCTCACGCGTTCGGCGTCGCGTGCTTTGCCACCGGATTCGACCGTGACCACCGCCGAATACAGGCTCGGAGTCTCCGGCGACCACAGCGCGGGATTCGCGAGCGAAGCGCTGGCCGCGAAGCTGGCCGATCCATCCGCTGGAACAGACTGCGGCGCAGAGTCCCCAGTGCCCACAACTTTTCCCGCGGCATCCAGAATCTGCCAACGCACGCGGCAACTTTCCGCCTGCGCGCCCTGATTCTGCACGACGGTCGCAAGATTTAGCGTCGCGGTATTGCTTTTTACAGAAGTTCTAACCACGCTATCCCAGTGCCCCAGATGCAGAGCATCGGTCTTAGTCAGCCACACATGGCGGTAAATCCCCGCGCCCTCGTAGAACCAGCCATCGCCAAAGCTGGCGTCCATGCGCACCATCAGAAAATTCTTTGCGCCATAATTCAGGAAATCCGTCACGTCAAACTGAAACGGCGCGTAGCCGTTGTCGTTGCGCCCGATAAAGTATCCGTTGAGAAAAACCAGCGCGCTGCGAAATGCGCCGTCAAACTCAACCGCGATGCGCCGTCCCTCGTCTTCCTTCGGAATATCGAACGTGCGCCGGTACCAGCCCACGCTGGTCTCCGGATAGCGCCGCCCCAGCGGTTTGTAGCCGTGGCTGTTCTGCTCCTCGTCGTGGACAAACGGCAACTCGACCGCCCAGTCGTGCGGCAGATTCAGCGGACGCCACTTGGAGTCGTCAAATTTCGCCGTGGCAAACCAGAGCTCGCCCGACTTGGCGAAATCTCCCTGACCCATGCCGAATCCCAGATCGCGCAGCGGATCGCTGGCGTGTCCCTGAAAAAACTTCCAGCCAAAGTCGAACAGCAGATGCTCCCGCGGAGCAACGGCGGCGGGTGCTTCCGCCGAAACTGGATCGGGATAGCCCGCAAGCAACGCATGCGCCCGGCCGATGGAGCCGGCGGCCAGAGTCGAGGCGGAAACTGCGAGTCCGGAGCGAAGCAAGTCGCGACGAGTGAAACAGGACATGGTATGTGCGCCTCACGGATGAAGTGGAATGTTCGAGTCCCGTCGCCAGCGATCCAAAAGCAGCCTGGGCCGAGCAGCCTGGGTCGGAGTACTTGGGACCACGCATTATAAGCCCGCCGACCGCTTACGAGGTTTGTCATCCTGAACCGTGGCGGAGCCGCGGTGAGGGACCTGACGACAGCCGACGCAGCGAGTGCTGCCCCGGTGATCGTCGGCGAGGTCTGCGTCATGGGCGACCCCGTTAACTGCATCGAGACCCCCTAGCCGACGTAGGATCCCTCGCGCTGGCTTGCGCCACCGCTCAGGATGACAATTCGCGGGAAGGTCAGGCGAATTTAGTCACTTCACGTCGTCCTTCACTTCGCCCATGCCCACGATCTTCGTCGAGGTGCGGAACTTTTTGTAGTCGCGATATTGCTGATCGCCGTCGACGTTGTAGCCCTTGAACAGCGCAACCCGCGCGTCAACCTTGAAGGTCACGTGCCGCGGCAGCCAGACTTCGTCATTCACCCGTGTCTGTTCGAGCATCACGCGCGTGCCTTTGTGGAGGCGCGCCAGCACCCATCCGAACGAAATCGTGTCGAGCATTTCAATGTCCATCTTGGCCAGTTGCAGATCGCTCTTGTCGATCCACACCCGCCCGTGAACCTTAGAGAGAAACTTTGCCTCTTTCATTTGGGGCTCGAACCCCGGTCGCGGTTCGCCATCGATTACCCAGGCATCGCGCCCACCTACTTGTTCCGTGCCGACCAGTTTGAAGTCGTAGGCGTCGGCGACCTCACGCACGAACTTCCGCCCCTCCTCGCGTTCTTTCACCTCTTTTTCTTCGCGCTTCTGGCGGTCTTCGTCGGACTCGTTTTTGCGCTTGTCGATGATCTTCTGGATCTTCTCTTCTTCCTTGGCCGCTTCTTTAGCGTCCAGAGGCTTGTCATCTTTTTCAATGAGCCGCTGCACCTGCTCGCCATAAATCTCTAGAATCTCGTAGGTCTTCACTTCCGTTGACTTGGTTTGCCCCTTGCCGTCGAGATTGTTCTGCACCTCGCGATTAATATAGGTATAGTCGCGCTGCCGCTTGTCGTTCTCGATGTCTTTATCTGCGACCACACGCAACAACTGTCGCATCTGATCCTGCGAGAGCTTACCGTCGGCTCCGGTCGTGAGATCGGGGACGGGGTTTTCAGCCGGAACCGCGGCGGTTGGAGAATGGTCCTGCGAAGTTGCGGGGGACGAGGATGACGGCTCCTGCTGCCCGAACCCCGGCAGGCAGACGAACAACAACAGTACGAGGGCAAGTCGGCGGCAGCGCATGAGGTAAACTTAACACCTTAGACGATGGGAAGTTCCGTCAGGATGCAGGAAGAGAGGCTTGGCCCGCAGGTCTTATTTTTTGGCGTTGCGCTGCCCAACCCGAACGCTTACTTACGCACGGACTGTTCCACCGCCAGCTGGTTGCAGATGCGCCCAATCACATCCTGCGCCGAACGGGCTTCCACGAACTGGAAGCCATAGCGAAACGCGTTGCGTTGCCGAACCAGCGCCAGAACCTCCACGTCGCCAGACGGCAACGCGAATTCCAGGCGAAGCACCTCGCCCAGCGGAACTTCCACGCGCAGCATGGCGGAGATGCCGGATTCGCTGATGTCTACCGTATGCCCTCGAACTACAGGGCAGTCACGCGGATAGACGCAGATGTTCACTTCCAGCTTGTACCGGGGATAACGGCGGGCGTCCACCATTTCGTGCGTCTGGCCAGTCTCGAATTGACTGCGTGTTTCCAAGTCGCTGCTCTCCGGCACCCAAAATTACTGGCGGACTTACTGGCGAACCATTACTGGCGAACCAGTTTATCGGACGAGATACTGTGCTGGCACCGCGAGCGCTCTCCAGAGTGCGTCCAACAAACGCGTAAAGCAAGCACAAACGTCTTGAATAGCTATCGGCATGCAATGCCGGAACTTTAGCAAGGCCCCAACTCAGTCTCTATTCTTGTAAGCCTTCCCTAAACACTCTGCCTGGAACAGCCGCTCGTCAATACGATGCAGTTTCTTCTCCTGAGCTTTGGTCAGCAGGGAATAGTGCTTGATGTCGAACAGGTGATAGACGATAAACCACACCGGCTGTTCGGTGGTCATCCAGTGCTGCCGGTCGAAGCGCTTCAGGTTGACCGGACGCGAGTAGCGCCGCAGGGTTCGTTCCCGGCGCAGGTTGAAGTAGGCGTTGAAATAACTCAACGCCAGTTCGCGCAGTGTACGATAGACCGGCTCGCGCCAGCGGCATCCACTGTAGTTCGACTTCGCTACGGCGCCCCAGCAACCGTCTTGGCGATAAATGGCGATGACGTGGTCAGTATCGTGTTCGGCCTCGAAATCCAGCAGCAGTGGCGGATATCCGTTGGCCCGCAGCGCTGCCGCCGCGAAGATCGCGCCCTCCAGGCAATGCGAGGATTGTTCGGCCAACACCTTCCGCGGCGACCACGCCGTATCTTCCAGGTGGTACGGCATGTCGTCGAGAAACTTCTGAATGCCGTAGGGATTCTTCATGCTGCGCAGCTTGCGCATTTCTTTTGGCGCGAAGTCAGACAATGCGGACTGGGACAATGCAGACTTAGATTTAGATAAGGTCATGGGTTGGAGATGTCATGAAGAGTTTCGCATAATCCATAGCTAGTCTTTCCGTCGCAGAAGTGTAACGGAAGCGTGGTTGCGCCCGTGTCGCTCGCCGGCCTCGCAAGAGCGTGATGCACGCGATTGATTCAGGAAATGCCCGGCGCGGCGATTTCCGAGCCGCCTGTCGCTGCTGAAGAACCCAACTGACCTACGTGCGTGGCCCAGATTGCACCCCACAGCCGGGAAGTTAAACCGCTTTAATGTAGACTTATAACCAAATTATTTTCAATTAGATACAGTGAAAATATTCCACAGTGCTTGAGACTTGTAAGCGGCTCTGCATTCATCGGCTCACCGCCCGGAATGCACCAAACATGGTGCAGACTTACGGGGCCGAGTCATGATGACGCGACCCATGACGAGTCGAATTATGAGCCGGTGAACAGCGCCGCTAATTCGCGGGGATCATCCACGAGAACATCAGGAGGATCGTCATTTAACGTATGCGGAGCAAAGCCGTAAGTTACGCCGACCGTGACCATGCCGGCGTTGCGTCCGGTGCTGACGTCGACGTGGGAGTCGCCGATCATCGCGGCCTGTTGCGCCGGCACGCCATACTCTTCGAGTAGCTTGCGTGCGCCCTCGGGGTCGGGCTTTTTGGTGGCGAAGCTGTTGCCGCCATAGATCTGCGAGAAGAATCGTCCCAGGCCGAGCGCTTCGACAATTGCCCGCGAGGGGACGACCGGCTTATTGGAGAGTACGGCCATTTTGCGCGGCGCGCCGTTCTTAGACGGACCTGTCTTAGACGGATCTGCAGAGTTCTGAATCGCTGTGAGCGCATCGGCAATGCCCGCGTACACCGTTGTGTGATCGAGCTTGTGTTCGCGGTAGTAGGAAAGAAAAAACTCCACGCCCTTGCGTACCACAGCCTGGTCGACGGCCTCGCCGCCCAGCGCCCGCTGAATTAGGATAGGCGCGCCGTCCCCCACGTAGCTGGCGATGACGTCATCCGGCAGCTCCGGCCGTCCAATATGGCGGAGCGCTGCGTTGACGGCGTGCACCAGATCAAGGCGCGAATCAATCAGCGTGCCGTCGAGATCAAAGATTACGAGCTTGATGGAGTGCGGGTCGAAGGCGCGGCGCGTACGAATCATGCCCTTCCAGCATAAAGCACTCGGCACTCAGCCGTCAGCATTCAGCCATTGTGTGGTCTCTTGATGTGTGGTCCGGGTCTCAGACCCGGACAGGTTGAGCAAAGCTCGGTTTCGGCTTGCTATTTGTCCATATTTCTGGTAATATCGAAATATGTCGGTTGCCTTCCCTAAAAGCCCTCCCCCCAGCAAATCCGCCGAGCGCGTTGCCAAATTCGCCGACATGTTTTCCGCCATGGGCACCGAGCCCCGCCTGCGCATCATGCAGTTGTTGCTGACCGCGCATCCTGAAGGACTCGTGGTCAATGAGATTCAGGGCGAACTCGAAATCCCCAACTCGACCCTTTCTCATCATCTGGACAAACTCAGAACTGAAGGCTTGGTCGAAGTGCAGCGCGAGGGGACTTTTCTTCGCTACACAGCGAATACTGTGGCCTTGCAGGAACTGCTGCAGTTCCTCTATGCCGAATGCTGCACGCGCAACAAGGCCCTGAAGCCGCAGGACATTGTTCAGATCTGCAAATAGGAGATTGGACTATGAGTACACGAACTGAAGTCGGCGAAGTCCCTCAGGGGCTGAAGCCCGTTCCTGCGTCCGCGTCTAGCGGCACGGCTGAAGCCGTGCCCTTCCCAAAACCTTCCCGAACCCGAGGACTCAAAGCGGCTGTAAACGACGGTTCCGCGGGCATCGATCAGACAACCGACATCTCCGAGGCCGCCGGCATCAAGGAAGTCGTCAAACAGAAATACGGCGAAGCGGCGCTGCGCGTGAAGTCGGGCGGCAGTTCCTGCTGCGGAGCGACAGCCAGCACGGGCTGTTGCGATCCGATCACCGCCAACCTCTACGACGCGGCGCAGGCCGGACAGATTCCTGAAGAGGCGTTGCTGGCCTCGCTCGGCTGCGGCAATCCCACGGCGCTGGCCCAGTTGAATCCTGGAGAGACTGTCCTCGACCTCGGTTCAGGCGGCGGCATCGATGTGCTGCTGTCCGCGCGCCGGGTGGGGCCGACGGGCAAAGCCTACGGCCTCGACATGACCGACGAGATGTTGGCCCTGGCGAACGAGAACAAGTGCCGGTCGGGTATTGCGAATGTCGAATTCCTCAAGGGCGAGATTGAAAGCATTCCATTACCCGACAACTCCGTCGACGTGATCATTTCCAACTGCGTAATCAATCTCTCGGCTGACAAAGATAAAGTCCTGCGCGAGGCCTTCCGCGTGCTGAAGCCGGGCGGGCGCTTCGCTGTCTCCGATGTGGTTACCCGCGGCGAGATCCTGCCGGAGATTCGCCAGAGTGTGCTGGCGTGGGTGGGATGCATCGCGGGCGCCCTGGAAGAAAACGAATATCGCGGCAAGCTGGCCACGGCCGGGTTCGAGAAGATTGAAGTCGAGCCCACCCGCATCTATCGCGCCGAAGACGCCCGCGAATTTCTCTCCGGGCAGGGAATCGACGTTGACCTGATCGCGCCGCAAGTCGATGGAAAGTTTCTGAGTGCCTTCATCCGCGCCGTGAAGCCAATCTTCGCTGGGCCGATCCTTACTAAGCGAATCCTTACTGAGACAACCCTTACTAAGCCAACCCGCGCTCAGGAGGCGTGCTGTGGTCCGACGTGCTGCGACTGAGGCCCTGGGCACGGCCTTTCTGTTGATGGCCATCGTGGGCTCCGGCATTATGGCGGAACGTTTGGCCGGCGGTAACGTTGCGCTCGCGCTTCTGGCCAACTCCATCGCCACCGGAGCGGCCCTGGTTGCGCTGATTCTGGCCCTGAGTCCGATTTCTGGTGCGCACTTCAACCCCGTGGTCACGCTTGCCGACGCCCTACTGGGAGGGATTGCGTGGCATGAAGTGCCGGGCTACATCGTGGCGCAAATCCTTGGAGCGTTCGCCGGAGTGGCTGCGGCACATATGATGTTTGGCCTGCCGCTATTTTTCGTCTCCCACCATGCCAGAAGCGGACCCGCGCTGCTGTGGAGCGAATTCATCGCCACCTTCGGTTTGCTCGCCGTGATCTGGGGATGCGCGCGGGTGCGCTCGTCCGCAGTTTCGTTTGCTGTGGGCACCTACATTACCGCGGCGTACTGGTTCACCTCTTCTACGTCGTTTGCTAACCCCGCGGTGACGCTGGCGCGCGCCGCCAGCGATACCTTCGCCGGCATACGTCCTGCCGACGCGCCCGGATTCATCATCGCGCAAGTGGCGGGAGCGGTGGCTGCAACTGTGTGCTTTCGATGGCTGGCTCCTCTCCGGCTCAGTCCAGCGGGCAAGGAACAAGCATGAAGAAACAGACCGTTCTGATTCTCTGCACCGGAAACTCTGCCCGCAGCCAGATGGCCGAGGGTCTGCTGCGCCACGACTCGGGCGACCGCTTTGAAGTCTTCAGTGCGGGGGTGAGTCCGACCAGAGTTCGCCCGGAGGCGATCGCCGTCATGCAGGAACTTGGCATCGACCTGAGCGCGCACCGTTCGAAACATGTCAACGAATGTGCCGGCCAGAATTTCGATTACGTGCTGACAGTTTGCGACCACGCGCGGGAACTCTGCCCGGTTTTTCCGGGCGGCACCAAAACGATCCACCACAGTTTCGTCGATCCGGCTGATTTCGATGATTCCGAGGGAAGTTCCGAGGAAGCTCGCCTGTCCGAAGAAGAGCGCCTGGCTGTATTCCGAAAAGTACGCGACCAGATCCGCGACTACCTGCGAACATTTCCTCGGAGTGATTTGTAAGCAGGTATCGAGCCCATAATAATGTCCCCGGAAGCGGTCGCATGGTCTGACCGCGGCTCCCGGAAAACTGAAATTTCTCTACTTTTCCAACCCCGGATTACCATTTACAATCCAACAGGTTTCGAGCGGCTTCGTGGAATCCAGGCGAGGCTGAGAGGAATCTAACGTAAGCGGGACCCAGAAACCGGATGGCCACGACAAAGACCGACCCCAAGCTGGCCCTCACGGCCAACGGCGCGAAGAAAGCCAAGCTTTACGAGGGACTTACCCGCGACCAGCTCATCCAGGCCTACCGCCTGATGTATACCTCCCGGCGCGTTGACGACCGGGAAATCCTGCTTAAACGCCAGCAAAAAATCTACTTTCAGATGTCGGGCGCCGGGCATGAAGGGATTGGCGTAGCCGCCGGGCTGGCGCTGAAGCCGGGCTACGACTGGTTTTATCCGTATTACCGCGATCGCACGTTGTGCCTGGCGCTGGGGGTCACGCCTTACGACATGTTCCTGCAAGGCGTGGGCGCGGCCGACGATCCCAGTTCTGGCGGACGGCAGATGCCTTCGCACTGGAGCTATCCCAAGCTCAACATCGTGACCCAGTCGTCGCCGACGGGATCGCAGATTCTGCAGGCTATTGGCTGTGCCGAAGGCGGACGCTATTTCGCGCGGCATCCCAAGGCCGCGGAGGTTCCCACCTCGACTTTAGTTGACTACCGCCAATTCAAGAACGTCAGCTTCCAGGGTGATGAAGTCACCTATGTTTCTCTGGGCGATGGCACTTCCAGCGAGGGCGAGTTCTGGGAGGCGATGAACGCTGCTGCGCTGGGCAAGCTGCCGGTAATTTTCTGCGTTGAAGATAACGGTTACGCCATCTCAGTGCCGGTCGAAGTGCAGACTGCGGGGGGAAGCATTTCGCGGTTGGTTTCGGGGTTCCCGCATTTCCATTTCGAAGAAGTGGACGGCACCGATCCTGTGGCGAGCTACGCGGCTTTTCGGCGGGCTACGCAGTACTGCCGCGAAGGGCACGGTCCGGCGTTTGTGCACGCGCATGTGATTCGGCCGTACTCGCACTCGTTGTCGGACGATGAGCGGCTCTACCGTCCTGATGCCGAGCGGGAGCGCGATGCGCAGCGCGATCCGGTCACGCGCACGCAGATGTTTCTGTTGCGCGAGGGCATTCTCGACGAGAAGGGCATCAACCAGCTCGAGAAAGAAGTCGAAGCTGAATTGCAGATTGCGGTTGACCGGGCGCTCGAAGCGCTTCCGCCTGCGCCTGAGAGCATTACGAAGTTCGTGTATTCGCCAGATCTCGATCCTACGTCTTCGGCATTCGACACTCAGCCTTTGACGCCTGAAGTTCCAGCCGACGGCAAAAAGCCCGCCGGCAAAACCATGGCCGACCTGATCACCGCTACGTTGCGCGACGAAATGAAGCGCGACGAACGCATCGTGATTTTCGGGGAAGACGTGGCTGACTGCAGCCGCGAGGAGTATCTAAAGCGCAAGCTGGTCAAGGGCAAGGGCGGTGTCTTCAAACTGACGTTCGGCCTGCAGAACGAATTCGGCACCGACCGCGTGTTCAATGCTCCGCTGGCCGAAGCCGCGATCGTGGGCCGCGCTACGGGCATGGCCACGCGCGGCCTGAAGCCGGTGGTCGAAATTCAATTCTTCGACTACATCTGGCCGGCGATGATGCAGATTCGCGACGAGCTCAGCGTGATCCGCTGGCGCTCGAACAACGGATTCTCTTGCCCGATAGTGATTCGCGTCGCGATTGGCGGATACCTGACGGGCGGGGCGATCTACCACTCGCAATGCGGCGAGAGCGTGTTCACGCACATTCCCGGCCTGCGCGTGGTCTTCCCGTCGAACTCGCAGGATGCTGCTGGCTTGTTGCGGACTGCGATCCGCTGCGACGATCCAGTGCTGTTTCTCGAGCACAAGCGGCTGTATCGCGAATCTTTTGGCCGCGCCGCGTATCCCGGGCCGGATTACATGATTCCGTTTGGCAAGGCGAAGATTGTCCATCCCGGCACCGACCTGACCGTGATCACTTACGGCGCAGTCGTGCCGCGCGCTCTGCAGGCCGCGCAGAAACTGGAGCGCGAGCAGGGAGTGAAAGTCGAGCTGATTGATTTGCGCTGCTTGAATCCGTTTGATTGGGACACGATTGCCGCGTCGGTCGCGAAGACCAATCGCGCACTTGTGGCCTACGAAGACACGCTCAGCTGGGGCTATGGGGCAGAGATCGCGGCCCGCATCGCCGATCAGCTTTTCGACAAGCTCGACGCACCGGTTCGCCGCGTGGCCGCGAAAGATGTGTTTGTTGCTTACCAGCCCATCCTCGAAGACGCGATTCTTCCTCAGCCGAATGATTTATTTCTGGCGATGAAGGAACTGGTTGAGTACTGAAGAGCAGTTGCCAGTACCCAGTTGCCAGTAAAGCCTGCTGTCATCCTGAACCGGGGCGAAGCCGCGGTGAGGGACCGTACGAGGGTGGACATGGGCAGTGCGGCGCGCGGGATTCGAAGCAACGCATGCACTACGCCATGGTCCCGTTTGCTGCGTCGTGACCGCTGAGGGACGTAGGGTCCTTCACGCTGGCTTCGCCAGCATTCAGGATGACATCGCGTGCGGGCGCTTCCATCACGGGAGCTTTCCCAGGGACGCTTATTCCCCGAACAACATGCTATAAATGCCACCGCCGAGCGCGCCGCCGATCAGGGGGGCGACCCAGAACATCCACAACTGTTGCAGGGCCCAGCCACCGGCAAAGATCGCGGGTCCAGTGCTGCGGGCCGGGTTCACTGACGTGTTGGTCACGGGAATGCAAACCAGATGGATCAGAGTCAGGCAGAGCCCGATGCCGATGGGCGCGAATCCTTTGGGCGCGCGGTTGTCGGTGGCGCCCATGATCACGATCAGGAAAAACGCGGTTAGCACGACTTCGGCGACGAAGCCGGCCAGCAGCGAGTAGCCCTGAGGAGAATGTTCGCCGTATCCGTTCAAGGCAAAGCTAGCGTGGACATCAAAGCTGGGAATTCCGCTGGCGATGATGTAGAGCACGCCCGCCGCCGCTATCGCACCGACAACTTGTGCAGCCACGTACGGCAGCAAATCGGAGGCAGGGAAGCGTTTGCCGACCACCAGCCCCAAGCTCACTGCGGGATTCAAGTGGCAGCCTGAGATGTGTCCGATGGCAAATGCCATGGTCAGAACGGTAAGCCCGAAGGCGAGCGCTACGCCGGCGTATCCTATGCCGACGTTGGGAACGCCGGCGGCCAGCACGGCTGCGCCGCATCCGCCAAGCACCAGCCAGAACGTTCCAAAGAATTCCGCTGCAGCACGTTTACCGATCGGCATGACGTTCTCCTTAGTAGGTTACGTGATGGAAACGCAGGTTACGGGGCGTTGGTTCTATGCGGCCAGAAGATTAGCACAAGAGAATCGGAATCAGAAGAGTGAAACTGACGCGCAATGTTGTAATTTAAAGAAAAGATTCGTATCAGGGCATGCCACACCGGGGAAGCAGCGCCCGCCCGCTTTAGCGGCTGCCTGCTATCGTGGCTAAGCCCCAGCGGCTAAAGCCGTTCGTGTTTTCCCTCCTGGGTGGCATCGCTAAAGCGATGCCCTGATACGAATCCTTGCCTCCCAATCTGCACCGCTGACACTACCTGGCACCGCTTTCGTCGCCGCTCCGGGGATACTGTTCCCACTTCGGTTACGAACGCTTTCTCCGCAAGCTGATCATGGTTGTCCGTTCCACGGGAGAATGTTAGGCTCCGGGGAAGTGGGTTCTGCTTACGCCAATCCGTTGAAATCGAATCCATCGGTGCCCAGTCGGCTAATGCAGTGGCTGCAGTCGGCTGCGGCTGAAGTCTGGGTCAAATTCCTGCTTGCTCTTTTTGGCTTGGGACTGGCGTTCGCCGCGGCGCTGTTTTCTACCGTCTCGCGCGATGCCGGAAACCTGTGGGCAACCATCATTTTGTCCTCAACCTCGCTGGTGCTCGCAACTTTGGTGGGACTGGTCACCGTGCCTTATCTGGCGCGGCGCGTGGCTGTCGAACGGCTGCGCGAGTCTTTCGATTACGACGTCACCCGCGCCGGGATTATCTATGTGCTGGTAACGATCGTGATCGGCATCGCCGCGCTCAACACCGGGAACAATCTTTTGTACATTGTGGTCGCGGCTATGCTGTCGGCGATCCTGGTCTCAGGAGTCGTCTCGGCCTGGGTGCTGCGCTGGCTGGAACTCGATGTCCGTCTACCCGAGCACGTCTTTGCCGGCCGGCCGGTGTGGGGACGCATTGTGTTGCACAACCCGCGGCGATTCCTGCCGTCGTTTTCGATTCGCGTTGTGTCCACGCGCAAGAAGAAAAAAAAGGCAGTCAAGCAATGGCAGTGGGAGGCGACCACGTTTGCCTTTCCCTTTAACCGCCCGTCGGAGCAGCAGTGGCTGCGCCTGCCCGACCGGCGACTGCGCCGCGTGACCGTGCTTCCACCTCCGCCGGGAATTTTTCAGGGGATGGCCTACTTTCCCTTTCTGCCTCCGCAAGCCGAGTTGTCGGCTGATCTGGAATTGAGATTCGATCAGCGTGGGCGTTATCGCGAGAGCAGCTTTGGGCTGGCCACGCGCTTTCCCTTCGCATTCCTCACCAAGACGCGGCATGTGTCGCTGCCGAGAGAAGTGCTGGTCTATCCGCGCATCGAACCCACCGACGAGGTGTTCGAAATCCTGCCGCTGGTGCGCGGCGAGTGGGAGAGCTTTGTCCGCGGCCGGGGCGCCGACCTGTATCGTATTCGCGAATACCAGCCCGAAGATTCCGCTCGCCACGTGGATTGGAAGGCGACCGCCAAGTCCGGCTCGCTGAAAGTTCGCGAGTTTGCCCGCGAGGACGAGCGAAGGCTCTGCATTGCCTTCGATAATCCTGAACCGGGACTGATGTCCGAACGCGCCTACGAAAAGGCCGTCGATCTTACGGCTTCGCTGGCCTGGCACTTTTCCTCACAGCAGGAGGCGGAGGTTTCATTCATCATCCCGGGACGTCCTCGGACCCGCGATCTGCATGAGTTTCTGGCGTGGCTGGCCGTGATTGAACCGGGCATGGTAGAACCAGGCATGGTCGAAGCAGGCGTGGTTGAAAGAGGAAAGAGCGTTGCAGAGAAAGTTGCACCTGCCCGAGACTCGTTGCGCTCCATGAACCTGGGCAATTCCGACGATTACAACATTGTAATCACCGCGCGGCCGCGCGGAAGCCTGCCCACGGCTCTTTGGAACTCCTCATACTTTGTCTTCACCGGCGACGATGCGTTCGACAAGGCAAATCCGCGGTAGCTACTCAGGCCGCCATTCGTAAGGGAATGCCTTGCCCGCCTCTTCCGCACTGATCTTCACTCCGAGCGACTCCGCTGCGTGCGCCAGCACCGGATCGCGACCGTTCGCTAAGTCCTCGGCGCTCGGCAGCAGAACCTCATCCGGCATCACGCCTGTGTGTTCTAAGCTTTTCCCGTCGGCCATGATGAGGTTCGACTCGGTGATCGAAGCTCCGTAGAAGATGGCCGTGTCCGTTCCCGTCTGCTCGCTATAGTGTCTGGCTTCCATGACACTGCCCGAAGAATGGTCTCCGATCACAATCCCTCGTTTCTCAAGTTGGATGATTCTGGCGAACACCTCTGAGGCGGAAGCTGACTCTGCGTCGACGAGAACGACAATTTTGCCGGTAAATGGATTGTGCATCGGCTTGGCAATTTCAGCCTTGGTCTCTTTGCGCCCAATCCGATCTGCGATCTTCACTTCCTTGTCGAACACGCCCCCCACCAGGTATTTGAGCGTTTCGACAGCTCCCCCTGGGTTGCCACGCAAATCCACGATCAGACTCTGATGCTTGCGTGCCTTCCCGATCAGGTCTGCTATCTCTACTCCGGAGAAGTCGAATTCCGGTATCTTGAGCACCAGTAATTCGTCACCGTACTCTAGAGAGCGGGCACGCATCAAATGGCGCTCATCTTCTCCTTCCCGCACCAAATCAAAAATACTAGCCGATCCATTCGTCCACGTCAGGTCCGTCAGTTTCCTTCCTTCGCGGATTTTCGCCGCCACCTCTACCGGCCGCTGAGTTCCCGACGGATCCTTTAGCAGCAGTTGCAACGTTGGTTGCGGCCGCAGAATTGAGAAGACGTATTGCACCTTCCAAAGGTCGTCGCGGTTCACGTCGTAGGTATTGAGGGTGAGGATCTGATCCCCCGGCTTCACTCCCTTGGCTTCGGCGTTGCTCTTAGGTCGAACATGGCTCACGAAGCATCGGTCACCGACCATTTGGTACTGCAAGCCGTATTCAATACGGTCGGTGTGTTGCGGAGGCAGAAAGAATGTGTGGGTGTCGTCCAGCGTATCCAGCGCGGCGGCAATGTGTGACATCGCCATGTTCATGGACGTTGTCTTTTCGATCTTCTGTTTTGCCTCAGCTACTTTGGCATCCCAATCCACTCCGTGAAACTTGGGATCGTAATAGTGTTTTCGGACTTCGCCCGTGATCGTACGCAGCATGTCTTGCGCACGGCCGCGATCCAGGCTGGAGATCTGCTGCTGTTGCTGAGACCCTGCCATGGTCGTCAGGAGGATGATTACGGCAAGAAACTTAGTCGCGCGGATGGTTCGGGCGATGAACATTGCCAGTTCCTCAGGTCTAGGATGCGAAGACTTCGCGTTCTTGCAGCCGTCTGAATCGAGCGCGATTGTACACCCAGGGCTCTCCGGGGCTGGAAAGCGCCCATGCAGTCACAGAAATCCGCCCGATTTGGGCAAAATTACGGAGCCTGCCAACCTTTTTCGCTTTCTTTCCATCTTCGTTTCGGCATATACTCGCGCCCCGGTAGATGCTTTTGGACTGCTCGGAACGTTGTAGGCCGGGAGGTGTCAAATGCGTATCTGCGACCTGATTAAACATCAGGACACATATCAGGCGGAACTGGGCCATACCGTGCTCGAAACTGTGCGAGCCATGGTGGAGCGCAACATCGGCGCCGTTCCAATTCTCCACAGCGGCAAACTGGTTGGGATCTTTTCCGAGCGCGACCTTATGAGGCGCGTCGTGGCCGAGGGCCGCGACCCGCGCAGCACCTGCCTGGCCGAGGTCATGACCGATGATCCTCTGACCATCAACATGAACGAAAACCTGGAGAACTGCATGGCGCTCATGCGGCGCCACGGCTTCCGCCACTTGCCGGTTTGCCACGAAGGTCAATTGATTGGCATGGTTTCGCTACGCGACATTTTGCTGCACGATTTGGATGAGAAGGATGACGAGGTGCGCATGATGCGCGCTTACATTCACTCCATGCCCGACGCGTAAGTTCGATCCGCGCCGAACGGGTTGCCGAAAAAATCGGTTTGGAAGCCGCAGGGGCAAAGGCCCACACAAAACGCACGTTTCGCCATTATTTCGCTCTAGCACGAAGGTAACCTTGCGCCTTGGGTACGCACAGCGGTAACGTTACTTTGCGATTACTACGGTAGGTTGAACACTTGGTTGGGAGAGGCTAACGTTTCTATAACCAGCTTCGACCGAATGTACTGAGTCTGGTGGTTGCGCGTTCTTGACCTTGCCCGCTGCAGTGTGCCGTTAGCGAGACACAGATGAGCGAGAAGATTAAAGTTCTTTATTACACGCTCTGGATCGCACATCCCGTGCTTGAGATGGCAATCGCGACCATCATGTTTCGCCGCGGGCTGCATCGCAAATTCAAGTTCTTCTTCGGTTACGTTCTGGTTCAACTGGCCACTTTTGCAGTGGTCTTTCCCGCGTACTGGCACAGTTATTCCGCCATGTTCTACCTCTACTGGACTTGCGATGCGCTCAGCGTGGTTTTCGGCTTCGCCGTGATTCATGAAATCTTCGTCGACGTTTTCCGCGCGTTCCATATTCTGCGCGATCTCGGTACCGTGCTCTTCAAGTGGGCGGGCCTGGTCATGCTGTTGGTGGCCGGAGTGGTCTCGGTTTCCACCAATTCGTCGCAGGTGGCGCCCTGGATGCAGGCCATTGTCACCTCGCAACGATGTGTGCGCATAATCCAGGTGGGAATGGTTCTGTTCCTGCTGTTCTTCGCGCATTATGTGGGCGTGAGTCGTCGCCAGCATAGTTTCGGCATCGCCCTCGGCTTTGGCTCGTTCGCCGTGGTCGAGCTCGTGCTGATCTGCTCGTTTGTGGGGAATCATCTGGGAGGCGCGTGGCTCAGCATCCTCAACATGGCTGCCTATAACACCAGTCTGCTAGTGTGGTTCGGCTATGTGGTGGTGAAGCGGCCGGCCCGCGACGCCTCAGTGTCTCTACTGCAACCGCAGCGCTGGGAGCAGAGCCTCTACGATATTCATCATCCTCTGCCTGCCGACTCGCTGATACCTATGTTTGAAGGGATGGTGGACCGAGCGATTTCCCGCACTCGCCAGGATCTAGCTGGCGCTCACGAGGCCCCTCGCGAGAATGAGCGTGTGCCTGCTGCTGCCAGCGCAGCGGCCGCCGGCGGTGGCTACAGCATTCCGATCACACCTGTGAGTTCCAAGACGTAGTTCCAAATTGCACTTTACCTCGTTTACTGCTCACTCTTTCCGCCCGCGAAGATCCTTCCTCTGCTTGTTCTGAAATTGTAAATTGTTCTGAAATCGTAAACGCTAACGGGCAGGCGCGGCTGCCGATTTTGTCCTCTCGGCAAGCGAAACAAGTACTTCATCTGTTCAATGGAAGTATAAGTAAAACAACGTCTAAATTAAGTTGATTCAAGGGGTTAACAGCTCTCCGCGGGCGCGGGCCTGTCTTTTAGATGAAAATTGTTGCACACTGCGCTTGACAGGTGTCTTATAATGCCGATCCGCGGAAAAGTTTCCCACGGGGGAAATCCTACGCGGAGGAGAAGAACCCATGAAACGCACAATCAGGATTTCGATCCTGATGGTAGGACTAGTGGGCACATTTCTTGCAGCTGCCGTCCAACAGGTTCCCGCCCTGGACGGTGGCCCATTGATCCTGTGCCCACCCAGAACACCTAACTGCTCAACAACCCTGCCACCGCAGTAGAACCGGGAGCAGGCTGTGACCGCAAGGTCACCAAAGTAACTAGTGGTAACTGCAACTTGGGCCGAAAACTGGGCTCGCTATATTTGGGCTGTCGGGACTCATACTCACCCGACGGCCCCTCTTTATTTGTTCCGCACTGTCTATCATAGGGTGCGGACATAGGGCACTGACATAGGGTTTTCCATGTAATCGTTGCATTGGCGAAGCATGGGAATTGTCGCGATTGCCCTATGCGCGTGATTTTCAACGAGGTTGAGTGAGCGCCGCTTCCAGGGTGCTGCGCAATTGCGCAGCATCGAAAACCGGCGGTTGGCACGCGGATCCTGAACACAGCACAGCGAAGGATTTTCCTGCACCCAAGGCTGGAAGGTTCGGGATGGTCGCGGCCAGAGCGGGCGGCAGATTCTCGCGAACCACCTGATTCGCCGCCAGCCGCAGCGTGGTCTTAGGGAATGCAAAAGGCGCAACCGCCGCGGCATACAGTTTTTCCGCCGCGTCGTGGTCTCCGTCTTCGGCAATTACAACAACCTGCACCGGGTTCTCCAACAGATGCACCACCGCAATCCCGTAAGTAGCGGCGAAGATTCCGAATTGTTCTGCCATGCCGGCAAAGGTTTCGAGCGTCTGCTCCGCCTTGTCCCGGTACTCGGAGTCGCCGGCATAATGATGCAGCCGCAGCAGCGCGATCGCAGCCATCGGATTTCCCGCGGGTGTGGGCGAGTCCTGCAGCGGCTTGCGCCTTGTCGCCAGCACGCCCAGGCTCTGGCCGTCGGCGGCCGGTTCGCTGTCGAAGAATCCCCCCGAAGTAGGGTCGTGAAAGCGGGCAATCATGGCGTTCGTAATCGCCTGCGCAAACTTGAAGTAACTCAGGTCGGAAGTTGCCTCGTAAGCATCGAGGCAAGCTAGTGCTGTAAAGGCATAGTCATCGAGCAGCCCCGTAACTTCGCGGCGGGAAGCGGCAGGATCCGAATAGGAAACCACGTGCAGCAGCAGACCCTGCGTGGGCGCATGCACTTTCCAAGCCTCGCCCAGCACCCGGTCCAGCGACCGCAGCGCGAAGCGTCGCGCGTCTTCAAGATCGAGTACCTTCGCCGCCTCCAGGTAAGCCGAGACGCACAAACTGTTCCATCCGACATATACGGTCTTGTCCACATACGGAGTTGGCCGCTGGAGTCGCGCCGCATACATCTTTTTCCTGGCTGACGCCAGCAGTTCGCGCACTCGTTCCGGAGCCAGGTTCATGCGCTGCACGATCTCCTCTATCGACGCTCGCACATACAGCACATTCTTCGCCGGATTGTGATGCATCTCCCCGACTTCGTTGATGTCGTAATGCAGTGTCGCGACCTGCGCTTCTTCTTCGGGCAGGACCGCTTTAGTTTCGTCGAGCGTCCAGGTGAAATAGTCGCCGTCGTCGTCCATGGAAATGTCGGCATCCTGCGAGGCATAAAACCCGCCGCGCTCGCGATCACTCAGCCACTCGTCCATCCAGCGAATAATGTCGCGCGCTACCTCGGCAAAAAACTCTTCACCCGTCGCCTGATAACCGTGCACATAATTCTTCAGCAATTCGGAATTGTCGTAGCACATCTTCTCGAAGTGCGGTACCACCCAGCGTTCGTCCACCGAATAACGGTGAAACCCGCCCGCCAGTTGGTCGTAGACCCCGCCGTTGGCCATATGCTCAAGCGTAGTAACGATGAGGCCACCGAGCGCCTCGTCCTTTGTGGAGACAGATTGTGTGGGGACAGCCGCCGCCGGCAGTCCGGAGGAACGAAGCTCCGCTTGGTTGCCGGCGCGTGCGTATCTCTCGATCAGCAAATCCAGCGCTGACGGATGCGAAAACTTCGGCGCCTGGCCAAATCCTCCATTCTGCGGATCGAACATGCGGAACGCCGAAGTCTGAATCGCCGCAATCACCGAAGGCGAAACCCGCCCATCTTTGCCCGCGAAGGATTCCGACTGCGCAATCGCGCTCTCCAGCATCTTGGCCTGCTCGACGACATCGCCGTGTTTTTCCGCGTAGGCATTGGCGATGCTCAACAGCACCCGCCGAAAACTCGGGCGGCCGTATCCGTCTTGGGGTGGAAAGTACGTTCCGCCGTAAAACGGCTTTCCACCCGGGGTAAGGAACGCGGTCAGAGGCCATCCGCCCTGCCCGCTTACCGCCTGCACTGCCGCCTGATAGCGGCTATCGATGTCGGGACGCTCATCGCGATCCACCTTCACCGCGATGAAATGCTGGTTCACGATCGCCGCAATCTCGGGATCGTCGTACGACTCGCGATCCATCACATGGCACCAGTGGCACCACACCGCGCCAATGTCGAGCAGCATGGGTTTGTTGTCGCGCTGCGCGGCCGCAAACGCCTCGGCTCCCCACTCATGCCATTGAATGGGCTGGTGCATGGCAGAGCGGAGGTAAGCGGAAGAAGCGCGGGCGAGCGAGTTGAGGGTGGTGGTGGTCATGGGATCAAGTTTATCTGGAATCGTCAAAGAAAGGTTTCAGACTTGACCTGCGTTACGTAACGCATTACGATTAAACATGATCCGGTCGATCAGTCACAAAGGGCTGAGACGCCTTTATGAGGATGGCAACGCCCGCGGCGTGATACCGGAACACGCAGCCAAGCTACGGGACGTGCTGGCCAGACTCGACGCTGCCAGTGAATCTGCGGATATGGATTTGCCTGGCTTCCGGCTGCATTCGCTTAAGGGCGACTTCGAAGGTTTTTGGGCTGTGACGGTACGGGCAAACTGGCGCGTGATTTTCCGTTTTGCAGACGGCGACGTGCACGACGTTGATTATGTCGACTATCACTGAAGGAGAGTGAACTATGCCGATGAAGAATCCTCCGCACCCAGGCGGTTTTGTGTTGCGCCAGTGCATTGAGCCTTTGGGGCTGAGCATCACGGACGCGGCCACCGCTCTCGGAGTCACGCGTACTACGTTGTCTGAGCTGGTCAACGGAAGGCGCGGAATATCTCCTGAAATGGCGGTTCGCCTCTCCAAGGTCTTCGGGGGCAGCGCGGCCACCTGGCTCACGCAGCAGGCGCATTACGATCTGGCTCAGGTCCGTAGCGATCGCATCAAGCTTAAGCGGTTGGAGTTCGCGTAGGAACTCCTCACTCTCCGGGCGCCGGTCGGCGCATGCACCATGAGACATCCTCGGCCCGAGTTGCGGCATCTCTTGGGTATAAAGTACTCTGTGTTAGCGTGTACTTGAGGGGGGAAGATCTCCGATGAATCCGAAAGCGGCCAAACTCTTCTGTGGAGTCGCACTGATTTTCGTAATCTTTTTCGTGCTCTCTGCGAACCCACTCCGCGCACAGGACACAACTGCCACGCTCTCCGGGACCATCACGGATCACACCGGTCGCGTCCTGCCGAATGTGAAAGTCTCGGTCAAAAATCTGGCCACCGGTCAGTCGGTTGATGCCGAGACCAACTCGGACGGACTCTACATCGTCCCCAAGCTCGCGATCGGCGATTACGAGGTTTCCATTTCGGCAGCCGAAGGCGCGAACACTGCGCGTGTAACTTTGAGCGCAGGCGCGACCCAAAAACTCAATCTGGTACTGGGCACGCCGCCGTCATCCTCATCCCCATCCTCATCTTCATCCAAGGTCACGCCCGCTACCCCGCCGCCCGCCTCTATCGAGTCTCTGCCGAATGCCCCGTCTGCCAACAAGTCCGAGCCCTCGCTCGAAGACCTGGGATTTTCCAAGACTGAGATTCAAAGCAACGCCGCGCAGCAGGCGTTGCTCGATAAGCGCACCCGTATGCTGAAGATCCACCAGCGCATGGGGCTGATTACGACGATCCCCTTGATCGCCACCGTCGTTACTTCGTTGAACGCCGGCGGCAAAAGCGAAGGCACAGCCTCGCGCGATCTGCATGTGGCTCTGGGCTCCCTGACCGGCGACCTCTACGGCATTACCGCCTGGTACGCGATCCGCGCACCGAGGATCGAGGGTACGAAAAAGCGTGGCCCGATTCGTTTCCATGAAGCCATGGCCTGGATTCATGGGCCGGGAATGATCCTGACTCCAATTCTGGGTACGATGGCTTTCGAACAGAAGAACAATGGAGAGAAGGTTCACGGCATCGCCTCGGCGCACGGCCCGGTCGCCATCGTGACCGCGGGAGCCTTTGGCGCCGCGCTCTTGTCGGTGTCGGTAAAATTCTGAACCGATTCGGAAATCAGCTTATGAACACGAAAATGCTCCCTCTGTTTCTGCTGTTGGCCGTGTCGAATCTTTTCGCGGCCGACCACCAATGGGTGCTCAAGGAGAGCACACTGACCTACCACGTCTCGCACCCCCTGCATCAGAGCGAAGGGGTCAGCCATAGCGCGCGCGGGAAAGGCATTTGCCACGAGGGACAGTGCGATTTTCTGATCGCGGTTCCGGTCAAGTCGTTCGATTCGGGCGACAGCAACCGCGACCTGCACATGATTCAGGTCACGCGAGGCGCGGAGTTCCCCATGGTCACGGTCCGTACCCGTCTGCCGGAGTCGGTGTCTTCGTCGGCGACGATTATGGCGGACATCGAAGTCCAGTTCGCCGGCCAGACTGCCCACTACAAGCAGGTTTCATTCCAAGTGGTGACGCAAGGAAACGAAAAGCAAATTTCCGGAACCATTCCCGCCACGCTGGCCGATTTCAAAATCGATCCACCGTCGCTGCTGACTCTTCCGGTGAAGAACGAGATTCCGATTCGCGTGGAGATGAAGTGGATTCAGGAGTGACGCTCTCACCCCACTAGTTGCTTCGCGATTTTGCAATACAAATCGATCGCGTCTGCCAGTTGCTGCTTCTCAATGTGCTCACCGTCGGTGTGCGCCACGTGAATCGATCCTGGGCCCAGCAGCAACGGTTCGCCCCAGTGGGTGAGCTTGGGAATGTCGGTGGTGAACTTTGCAATCATTGTGGGCAAGCCGTCAACCGTGCGTAGACGTAAGAAGGGAAGCTCCAGCGGGAAGGTTACCTGCACACGGTCGCCGGCAGTGGCGCGAATCTGTTGCCGCAAGTCATCTGAGGGACCGACCAGCCGGTAGAGCAAATCGGCGTGCGCGTGATCCGGAATCACGTTAGGAGCGCGCCCGCCCTCGATCAGGCCGATGTTCAGCGTGCACGGCCCAATCTCGGGATCGGAGGGCAAGGGCATGGCACGCAACCGCGTGAGCGCGGGAATCAGCTTGTCAATTGCAGAGTCGCCCAGTTCCGGATATGCGGAGTGCGCCATGCGCCCTGTGGCAGTGATCTCAACGCGCAGCGTTCCTTTCGAGGCCAGCGCTATGTGATTCTCCGTGGGCTCGCCGTTGACCAGAAAGCGGGGAGCCTGGCCGTTCGCGGCATATTCGTTGGCCGCATATTCGTTCGCGATCTGCGCGCCCAGGCTGTCGCGCTCTTCTCCGACTAGAAACAGCAGCCCCACGTGGATATTCTGCTGGCGCAACCGCTCCGCCGCCGCGACTTGCGCCGCGATGATTCCCTTGGCGTCGCAGGACCCGCGCCCGTAGATGCAGGTCGCATCTTCCGACGACGGAATGAACGGAGGAACGGTATCCATGTGCGTGGAAAATACGACTGCGGGATGCGGATGGTCCGGCCAAGTCGCGTACACATTGAAGCGATTGCCTTCGACCGGCATCTTCTTCGTCTGATATCCGAGACGGCAGAGTTCCCCGTAGAGATAATTGCCGACTGCAGCTTCATTGCCACTGATGGACTCGATGTCCACGAGTTGGCGGGTAAGCGTAACAGCGTCCATGCGGATAAGGATAACCCACGTGCTATTCGCCCCGCTGAACCGGCGTCAGCTGAGGAACCAGTTTGTCATCCCGAGCGAAGCGAGGGACCTGGGTTCTCGCCCGCGCCATCGGCGCTGTAGGCAAACACCGAGGTCCCTCGCTTTGCTCGGGATGACAGATGCGAGTGGAGAGGGGAACGGTTCGCTGCGCCAATCATGTAATCTGAGGGTGTGCTCTCTCCGAACTCAACGATCCGGTCGCTGTTTGTTGACGGTCCTGCGGGACGCCTCGAAGCGCTCCTCAATGCTGGCGCGGAAAATGCGACGCACGCGGCCGTGGTCTGTCATCCGCATCCTCTGTTTGGCGGGACGTTGCATAACAAGGTTGTATTCCACACCATGAAGGCGCTTAACAGTTTTGGCTTTCCGGTGCTGCGGTTTAACTTTCGTGGAAGCGGATTGAGCCAGGGAGAGCATGACCACGGCAAAGGGGAAGTCGACGATGTGCGTGCGGCCCTCGACTGGCTCGACGCCGAATATCATTTGCCTCTTTTGTTCGCGGGATTTTCTTTTGGCGCGGCGGTTGGACTGCGTGCGGCTTGCGCGGATGCGCGGGTTCGCGCCGTCATAGGCGTGGGAACGCCGGTTGTTCCGGTTGCTGCCGCTACGGAGGAACCGCGCGTTTATACGTTCGACTTCTTGCGGGAGTGTGCCAAGCCCAAGCTATTTGTCAGCGGGGCTCGCGATCAGTTCGGTCCGCGAGCCCAGTTGGAAGCGCTCGTTGCGTCGGTGCCGGAGCCGAAGAAACTCGTGGTGATCGAGGGCGCGGATCATTTCTTTGAGGGGCGATTGCGTGAGCTGCGGGAGGCGACTGAGGCGTGGGTGAGGGAAGAGGTCGAGTAAAGCTGTTAGTTGTCAGCGTTGAAGCTATCAGCTCTCAGCCGTCAGCTTTCAGCTAGACCATCCGCAGAGATTACTTTGCCCAGCGGCGACAGCGGGACGCCTAGCAGACAGCTGATGGCTGAGAGCTGATAGCTATGTCTCTATAATTCAGACCATGCCTGAACCCGATCGCGAAGCTCAGTTCCGCGGCATGCGCGAGAAAGCACGCGCGATTTTCCGGCATGCCCTGGCTGAGGCTTCGATTGGAGCGGGTTTTGCGCAGCATGTGCATTATGAGCGTGGAGTGTTGCGCGTGCGCGACGATCTTTACGACTTGCACTCGTATTCGCGCGTCTTGGTGGTGTCTCTGGGCAAGGCCGGACACACGATGGTCGAGGCCCTGTCGGCTCAGGTTGGAGCGTCGCTGGAAGGGATTGTGGCCAGCTCCGTCCCCAGTTCAATCCAGCATGCGACGCAGATTCATGGCTTCAGGTATTTTCATGGCGGACATCCTACACCCAATGCGGAATCCATTCAGGCGGCGAGTGCGATATTGCGTGCGCTAGAGGCGCAGCCGGCTTCGGCGTTGGTGATATTTCTGCTTAGCGGCGGGGGATCGTCTATCGTCGAGAAGCCGATTGACGACGAGATTTCACTCGACGATCTCATCGCCACCTATCGGGCTCTCGTGCATTCCGGCGCGCCCATCGCCGAGATCAATGCGGTGCGTAAGCATCTGTCCTCGGTCAAAGGTGGACGTCTGGCGCAGGCGGCGTTTCCGGCGCAGCAGGTTTCGCTGCTGGTATCGGATGTGCCTGACGGCACGCCGGATGCGCTCGCTTCCGGGCCGACCATGCCGGATTCGACTTCCGTCGAGGATTGTTATCGTATTGCTGAAAAATACGAGCTGATGAAACAGTTTCCGGCTTCGACGCGAGAGCTTTTTGAGCGGCATGCGATCGAGGAAACGCCCAAGTCGGATGATCCGGCATTTGTTCGGGCGCGCTGGTGGTCCGTGCTCTCGAACCAGAGCGCGATTGAAGAAGCCAGCGTTGCGGCGGAGCAGGCGGGCTTCATCGTGCACGTGGACAATTCCTGCGACGATTGGGATTACGAAAAAGCTGCCGACTATTTGCTCGGGCGAGTGCGGGAGTTGAGGAAACAGTTTTCGCCAGTGTGTTTGATTTCTGGCGGAGAAGTTACGGTGAAGGTCGTGGACGGGGGAGTGGGCGGGCGCAATCAGCAATTTGCGCTGGCATGCGCAGAGAAGATTGCGGGGGAGAACATCACGGTGCTCAGCGCCGGGACCGACGGAGTAGATGGGAATAGTCCGGCGGCGGGAGCGATTGCGGATGGCACGACTTTGGAGCGAGCGCGAAGCTGTGGGCTGGACGTGCGCTCTGCTCTCGAGGCGTTCGATGCTTATCCGTTTTTCAAGGTGCTGGGAGATTCGATCGAAACGGGACCGACGGGGAATAATTTGCGGGATTTGAGAATTATTTTGGCTTACTAGTCTGGGACGAGTTCCGCTGGGCTTCGCCCACGCGGGACGGGCGAAGGCGCCCGTCGCCACATGAGCATTGGTGCTTTCCGAATTTCTGATTGGCTACGCGGTCTTTTGCATCTTTTCCTGGGCCTTGGCCATGGCTTCATCCATGCCGTGTTTCATCTCGTCCATTGACAGGTCTTTGGTGTGCGTGGCGATTGACCATTTGTGGCCGAACGGATCTTTCAGCTTGCCGTAGCGGTCGCCCCAGAACTGGTCCATGACGGGCATTTCAACTTCGGCCCCAGCCTTTACTGCGCGATCGAAGGCGGCGTCGACGCCGTCGATATAGATGTGCAGGCCCAGGCCAGCGCCGCCGCTGGTTAGAGGAGAGACAGCGCCATATTCAGGGAATTCGTCGCTCAACATGATGATAGAGTCGCCGATCTTTAATTCAGCGTGCATGATCTTGCCGTCCGGACCTTTCATGACGCCTCGTTCTTGCGCGCCGAAGGCTGCTTTGTAGAATTCGATGGCGCGGGCAGCATCGCGCACGGTTAGGAATGGTGTGAGTGTGTGATAACCGTCGGGAACTGGCTTTACTGGCATACTACCTCCTTAGGGAGAACATTTAGCGAAAGATAGTGTACACGAAAAGGCGCTGCCTATTGTTAATGGAAGATTACACGGGGACAGCTCCGGGGGAACTTGTTGAACCCGAGTGCCGTATCGCCAATCAGTGTGCCGAAGGAGAAATGATGAGGCGAACGTGTTTGTGGCTTGCGTTGCCGATAATAAGTGCGTCGTTGGCGGTTGGGCAACAGTTGGCGGTCACGCGGTTGGATGGCAGCACTGTCTCCGCCGGCGAAATCGATGGCACGGTCACACGGTTGATGAAGGCGGCCGAGGTGACAGGCGCGGGGATTGCGGTCTTCAATAACGGAAAGATCGCATATATGAAGGCCTATGGGCTCCGCGACAAAGAGAGGAATCTGCCGTTGACCGTGGATTCGGTGATGTCCGCGGCTTCACTTTCTAAAGTGGCGTTTACCTACCTGGTTCTGCAACTGGTCGATCAAGCGACGCTCGATCTGGACAAGCCGGTCTACCAGTATTTGCCCAAGCCACTGCCGGAGTATCCCAACTATGCCGATCTGGCGAACGATCCGCGCTACAAGCTCATCACGGCGCGCATGCTGTTGAGTCATACCAGCGGGTTCGCCAATTGGCGGTGGTTTGAGGACGACCGCAAACTGAGAATCCATTTTGAGCCGGGATCACGGTATGCGTATTCGGGCGAGGGAATCAGCCTGTTGCAACTGGTGGTGGAGACTGTTACGAAGACGCCGCTGGAAGAGCTCATGCAGCAGCGCGTCTTTCAGCCGCTGGGCATGAGCCGGACCAGCATGGTCTGGCAAGATCGTTTCGACAGCGATTATGCGAATGGGTATGACGAATATGGGCGCTCGCTGGGCCCGCTGAAGCAGCGCAAAGCAGGCGCGGCGGGTTCTATGTCAACCACGCTTGCTGATTTTTCGCGGTTCATGCAGGCAGTGCTGGACGGCCGACTGCTGCGACCTAAAACGCGAGAGCAGATGCTCAGCCCGCAGCTTCAGATCGTGTCGAAGCACATGTTTCCCACGCTCAATGAAGAGACCACGGAGGAGAACAAGGCCATCCGGCTCAGCGCTGGGATGGGCTGGACTCTTTACTGGACGCCTTATGGCGAGGCGTTCACCAAAGGAGGGCATGACGACGGCTGGAGGCACTACACGGTTTGCTTCGACAAGCCGAAGACTGGAATTGTGATCATGACCAACAGCGGGAACGGCGAAGGCATCTTCGAATATCTTCAGGAAACACTGCTGAAAAACACGTTCGATCCGATTGCATGGGAAAACTACACGCCTTATGACAAACTGCCGCCGCGCCCGCCGCTCAAGCAGCATAAGCAGGTGGCTGTGGATGGGAAGGTGCTGGACCGGTATGTGGGACGATACTCGCTCCCACCGAACGTTGTTGAGACGGTGCGCCGCGAAGGCGATCATCTTTCCGTGCAGGAATCCGTGGATGGGAATCCCGAGCCGAAACAAGATCTGCTGCCTGAGAGCGAAACCGACTTCTCCTCGGCGACGGCGGACGATGCTTACACCTTCGAAAGTGACAGCGACGGGAAGGTTCTGCGATGATTCTGCACACGGATGGGAAAGATATTTCGATCAAGCGGATCGAGTAGTGCTAGTTGCGGTTAGAAGAAACGGGTCACGCCTTCTTCCATCACGACGACTTTGTCTTTGGTTCCGGCGGCGCGGGCTTCCTCGGCGAGCAGTTGTAACGGCTCATCCACCGGTTCGTGGGAGAGGCGGAAGGTGCCGTAGTGCATGGGGACCATCCAGCGCGATTTGAGATCAATAAAGGCGCGCATTGCGTCGGCGGGATTGGTGTGGACGTTGCGAAACTGCGGTGGATTATAGGCGCCGATGGGAAGCAGAGCGAGTTCGGGGGCGAGACGGCGTCCGATTTCGCTGAAGCCCGCGAAGTAGGCGGTGTCGCCGGCGTGGTAGACGGAATGTTTGCCAGCCTTGAGCACAAAGCCGCCGTAGCCGCGGTGCGAATCTTTCAGAATGCGCGCGCCCCAGTGTCGCGAGGGCACATGTGTTACTGACAAGTTGCGGTGGCGCGAACTTTTCCACCAGTCCAGTTCGATGATCTCGGAAAAGCCGAGATCGGAGACCAGATCGGAAACATGAGTCGGAATAATGATGGCGGGCGCAACCCCGCGGGTGCGCAGGTTGTTCTGCACCAGGGCGCGCAGCGACGGGCGATGCAGATGATCGAAGTGGGCGTGCGAAACCAGCACCAGGTCGATGGCCGGCAGATCGGCAATGCGCAGGCCGGGACGGCGCAGGCGCTTCAACACGAAAAGCCAGCGCGCGAAGTTGGGATCGATCATGACACTCTGCCCACCAATCTGCACGAAAAAGCTGGCGTGGCCGATGAAGGTGACGCCGAGTTCTCCGTTGGTGGCGAGGCGGGGTTTGTAGGTCTCGCCAGAGCGCGGCGTGACTGCGGAGTGGCGCACCAGGCGGCCGAACTGAGTGGCGCGTTTACGAAGGGCCGGATTGCGAAGCGTTTGCTTAATCATCCTGCTACAGAGCCCGGGGGCGGAACCGAAGCAGCTGCTTCCCTTGATACTAGTCCCGATTGCCGCGCGATCAGAGTGATAAGAGCGATGCGGCGAATTTATTTACCAGTTATTCATCTTAGATGAAGGGTAGCGATCGCGGGCTCCTATTTCGTTTGCGGGTCTGTGACGGTGGTAATGTGGGAGGCCGTTGCGATTACCAAGAGAAAACCGCCAGCGCAGTGCTGGCGGTTTTGATTGCTAATTCACAGCACTGGATTGTGCCGGCAGGGCAGCCGAGCTTTGCTCGGCCGTCCGGGTCAGAGACCCGGACCCACAAAAACTGACCCACACAAAACCTATTGCGGTTCGGTATTTGTGATCCAGCGCGAACGCGGAATTTCGCGATGGCCCTCGTCGTCGTAGAAAAATTTCATCTCGTGATCGGACTTGGCGTTCGGCACGGGATGGTCATTGACGGAGCTGAAGCGTGGAGCATCGTAGGAAACTGGCAGCGCGGTCTTGGTGGTATACATCGACTCGCTGTAGGTTGTTCCAACCAACGCCTGCGCTACGGCGAACACTCCGAAAGGATTTCCGTTCGAGTAGGAGACGCCGATGTAGTCGGCGACCATGGGTCCATTGTCGGAGACGGGCAGCCAGCCGATCTTCATGGGTCCCGCGATTTTCGAACCCGCGGTCCAGGTCGCGCCGCCATCGGTTGAAGTTGTGAAGCCCACGTCCAACTGGCAGGTACTGGTGGTGCACTTGGCGGTGGGATAGTAGTAGTAGACGATGGTGAGGTGGGCGTTGGCGCCGGATGTGGTGGGATCGACGCCGATGCCGGGCAGGAAATGATCGACTGTGGTAGTGGTAGCGTCGATGGGAATTCGAGTGACGGCGTTCCAGGTCTTGCCGTCGGCGGACGTGCTCATGACGATGTCGTTAGAAGCGCACCCGGAACGGAAACGGCAATCCGACCACACGACGTAGACGTTGCCGGCGCCGTCAATGCTGGCGGAAGGCAAGTCAGGGTTGCGCAGTCCGGCCGCGACCGAGTGGTAGGTGATGCTGGCGATGGACTGGCTCTTGCCCCAGCTGGCGCCACCGTTGGTGGAGCTAAATACGTCGATACCTCCGCCTTGAAAGGGAACAATGACGGTGCCGTTGGGCTGCACCAGCGGTTCGCCGCCGAGTCCACCAGCGTGATCGGAAGAGGCCAAGCCGGGTCCCCAGGTTTCTCCGCCATCACTCGAAACGCTCATCAGAACGTCACCGGTGCCGTAGGCCTGATCCCATTCGGTGTAGCAGTTGCCGTAGTAAGCGCTGGTAGTGGTGTTATCGCAGACGGTCCAGTTCTTGTCGTCGAGATGAGTCTTGTCAATGTTGATGGGGTTACCCCAGTTTACGCCGTTGGTGGAGCGGCTGACGGCTACGTCTCCGATGAGGCCGCTGCTGGAACTAAGGCCGGCGAGAGGAAGAGTTGAAATCAGCCATTCGCCATGCTTCGCGTCATAGGCGACTGAGGGATCGGCGGCTGCGCCGTAGGTTCCTGCTTTGTAGTTGACGGTGAGGCCGGGGAGATCGCCATAGTGCCAGGTCTTGCCGCCGTCGGTCGAAGTAGAGAAGCCAATGTCACCGCTGCCCCAGCCGATGCTGCCGGGCCGGCGGGCCACGTGGAACGTGGTCACGATGGTGTTGCCCCAGGCGAACATGTCGGGCTCGACTTCAGTCTTGTGGTCGCTGTCGGTATTAGTGAGATTGTCGGAGCTGATTTTTACGAGGGCGGTTTGAGCGGATGCGGTCAGAGCCAGCGCGAGCGAAAAGGCCAGCACCAGCAAAAGCCTGGAGCGTGTCATGGCGAATGAGCGTGTCATAAGGATTTCCTTCCAGCGTCAGCCGCAAGGGCTGCTGTCTGTCTGCTGATATTTCGAAATTACGTTCAAGCGGCCGACGCGAAGCGAGAGGTCCGCTACGGGCGGATTGCAAACACTGTTCCGGGACTGGCTGCCAAAGTGCTCGAATAACCGGTGGTCGTGCCAAATAAATTACCGCTTTTGTAAATTACACCCCCGGAAGGATTCGCCCCGTCGCTGCCTCCGGCGAAAGCGTGGAGCGTAGTCTCGTCCCAAACGCCACCCGCTGTTGCTGGGGGAGTTATTCGGAACGCTGTGCCGCATCCCAACTCTGGAACGCCCTTCCAGAAGCAATCACCCTGGCCGCCGCCGGTAACTGCCGTGCCATAGAGGCTGCCCTTCTCATCGAAGACCACGCCCGACAACGGGATGGCTCCATCGTTTTGCCCGGTGAAACTATAGAGAATTGAAATGTTCCACGCGGTCCCGCTCGCAGGCGGGCTCAATTCGAAGACGGTTCCACAGCCCTCAGGGAAATCGGATTCGTCGGTGCAACCGCCGCTGCCGCCGATTTCGGTGGTGCCGTAGAGATTGCCGTTCTTGTCGAAGACCAGGGTTGACATGGGATAAGAACCGTAGGCGTTCGAGCCAAACTCATAAATAATGTTTTCCGTCCAGGGAAGCCCCTTTGCCGTTGGGCGGGCTAGCTGGAAGACGATGCCACCACAGTCACTTTCAGACGAATAGCATCGGCTTGCCCCGCCTGCGGAAGTTGTGCCATAGAGGTTTCCCTTGCTGTCGAAGACCACACCGCCCCAGGGACCAGCGCCGTCGTAGTATGCGCCTCCGAGGCCATTGAAACTATATAGAATGCTTTCGGTCCAGGGATCGCTTTCCTTCAAAGGAGCGGCCAGTTCGAAGACCGAGCCGCAGCCAGCGCCATACCCGTCACAATATCCGCTACCTCCGAGGTAGGTAGTTCCGTAAAGATCGCCTTTGCCGTCAAAGATTAAGCCGCTCTGGGGCTGGCTGCCGTCGGAGCCTCCCTGGAAGACGTAGAGTAGGGATTCCGTCCAACTGGCACTGCTCGCCTGCGGCGGCGACAAACGGAAAACGGTGCCGCAGCCCGGCAGTGAACTGCTCACGCAATCAGCGCCGGTGCTGTCGCCGCCGGCTGAGGTTGTGCCGTAGAGATTGCCGTCGCGATCGAGGATCAGGCCGCCGACGGGTACCGCGCCGTCGTTACCGCCCTGAAAACTGTAGAGGACCTTTTCTGTCCAACTTCCCCCCGAAGCCGAGGGCGGAGTCAGTTCGAAAACCGTGCCACAGCCAGGAATGCCGGAATAATTTCCGCAGTTTGTTCCCGTGCCGCCATTCGGCGTGGTGCCGTAGAGATGACCTTGGCTATCGGTGATCAGGCTTGAGGTTGGGTCTGCTCCATCGGGTGCGCCCTGAAAGTTATGAAGCACTTTTTCCGTCGGAGTTGCGGCGAAGGTAGTTGCTGCCAAGAGAAAAACGAAAAACAGCGGCGCTGCAACGAAACGGCTTACGGGCGAGGGCATAGGCGTCATAACATCTCCAAATTGTCTGCAGGTTTGATACGGAGCGATCGAACCGAGAATCCCGGCCGAGCAGCATTCCGGGGACTATACCCGATAGTTGTAATAGTGTCGATGTGAAGGATTTTGCACAGTGGCGAGATGCTTGTTCCTTAAGGGTTGAGGCCGGTCCGTTGCTTGACCTTGATCGCCTGGGTCATATCTAATCGAGCACGTCGTTTTTCACGTTTTCTTCAGGAACGTTTCAAGAAAGCTTAAGGAGAAGTCCGCATGCGAGTTGCATTTATGGGATTGGGCATCATGGGGCACGCCATGGCGACGAATCTGGTCAAGGCCGGCCATGAAGTGACTGTATGGAATCGCACACCGGGGAAACTGGTGGAGGGCGCAGGACTGGCTCCCACTCCCGCGGCGGCGGCGCAGGGCGCGGAAGTGGTGTGGATGTGCGTCTCTGATACGGATGCGGTCGAGAGCGTGATGTTCGGAGCGGATGGTGTGCAGGCGTCGCTGACCGAAGGCATGATCATTGCGGACTCGAGCACGATTTCTCCGTCAGCCACGGTGAAATTCGCGGAACGCGTGAGCGCGAAGGGCGTGACCTGGGTGGATGCGCCGATGACAGGATCGAAGATTGGGGCGCGCGACGGGACGCTGGTATTCATTGTGGGAGGAAGCGAAGATCAGGTCGACCGGCTCAAGCCATTGTTCGCAGCGATGGGGAAGAAGATTTTCCGCATGGGCGATACCGGCAAGGGACAGGCTACGAAGCTCGCGATGAACTTGCAGATTGCGATGATTTTTGAAGGCTTCGCTGAGGCGCTGACTCTGGCTACCAAGCTCGGGGTGGACACGCAGCAGTTGCTGTCTTTGATTGATGCCACGATGGTGCGGTCGGGGGTGGTGGATTATAAGGGTCCGTTCATCTTGCAGCGCGACTTCACGCCGAATTTCCCGCTGCGGCTGATGCACAAGGACATCAAGTTGACGCTAGAGGCGGCAAAGGAAGCGCGGGTGAAGTTGCCGGCGCTGGAGACCGTGGAAGAGGTCTACGAAATGGCATCGGAAGAAGGAAACCGGGACCTCGACTACGCTGCTACTCTGATGCTGCTGGAGAAGTGGGCCGGCGTGCAGGTGAAGGGCAAGGCTGCCTAGGACGCTCGGTCTAGCAAATCTTTCAGCGGATCCTTCGACTGCGAAGCAGCTTCGCGTTCGCGAAGCTGCTACTTCGCTCAGGATGACAAGACGAGGTTGGAATAGGTAGCAAGGTAGTTCGGCGGATCAAGCCTGATTACTCGTCCGTTACCGTCGTAATCCCCGAAAGATTGCTATTACACAAGTATTACAGTGAACTTGTGCCTCATCTTGGTAGGTTAGCTATGGGGCTGATCGAACTTCAACAACCACGAAACGGGGATCTTCCTTGGATACGGATATGGACCTTAAGGATCTGGAAAAACGACAGGCGGAAAAAGGTGAAGTGAACTGGGTCACGGCGACCTTCATGTTGGCGTTTCATCTAGGGGCGATCGCCGCTCTCTTCTTTTTTACCTGGAAGGCGCTGTTTGTCGCAATGTTCCTGTGGTGGGTTTCGGGCAGCCTGGGCATTGGGATGAGTTATCACCGGCTGCTGACGCATCGCGGTTATAAGAGTCCGAAGTGGGTGGAATATTTTCTGACGGTTTGCGCCACGCTGGCGCTTGAAGGCGGGCCGATTTTCTGGGTGGCGACGCACCGCATTCATCACCAATATTCCGATCTGGATGGCGATCCGCATTCCCCCGTCGACGGCAAGTGGTGGGCGCACATGGGATGGATTCTCATGGGTAAGTCGATGCATCATGACACGACCACGCTGGCTCGTTACGTTCCCGACCTGGCCAAAGACAAGTTTCATGTCTGGATCACGAAATATCATTATGTTCCACAGGTAGTGTTGGGAGTTGCGCTGTATGCCATCGGGGGGCTGCCGTGGCTGTTGTGGGGAACGTTCATGCGCACCGTGGTTGGATTGCACGCGACCTGGCTGGTAAATTCGGCGACGCACTCCTGGGGCACGCGGCGTTTCGCGACTCGCGATCTTTCGACCAACAGCTGGTGGGTCGCGCTGCTGACATTCGGCGAAGGCTGGCACAACAATCATCATGCGCATCCCACGGCTGCGCAGCATGGCTTCAAGTGGTACGAGGTCGACATGAACTGGTACGGCATCTGGGCGCTGAAGACGCTCGGCCTGGCCTGGGACATCAAGCGGGTGAAACTGGACGAAGTGGAGCGCGGTCTGGTGCCGACGCCGAACGGACGGCTGATTACTGCGGCCTTGCCGGAAGCGGCGGTCGCGGGCGATTAACGAGTCAGATTTGGTTGAAGAGACATCGAGCCCTGGCCTTTTCGGCCGGGGCTTTTTCGCGAAGCTGCAGCGCCTGAAGGCGCGATTTCATAAGGCGGACGGTTGCGGTATGCCTGAAGGCATACCCTGATACGAACCCTGAGGGAATGCCTTGATGCGAATCCGGAAGACATACCCTGTGCGAGTCCCTCAGGCGCGTCCTGATGCGAATCCAGATTTTCACACGCGAATGATCATTACTTCGGTGGCTTTGATCAAGGCTGCGGCGGTCTGTCCTTTCTTCAATTGCATTTCGCGGGCTGAGGTCGCCGTGATAATCGATGTGATCTGCTGGCCGCCGATCGAAATCTTTACTTCGGCCATCAGGCCGCTGATGCGAACCGAATCGATGCGCCCCACCAACTGATTACGCCCGCTGACCCGGCGGATGATCTGCCCCAGTTCCTTTTCCGCTTTGTCTCGAGTTCTGTACAAGAGCTTATCCACTTCGCTCTGCGGGATGCGGTGGTGACCTCCGGCGGTTTGAATGCTGCGAATCTTCTTCTTGTAGATCCACTGCTTGATGGTCGGGAAGCTGATGCCGAGCTGTAAAGCGGCGTCGCGCAGATGGAGCAACTCTTTGACATGTACTGCGGCGTCTGCTGCGGACTTAGCGCGGGCTGGCATCGGAACGAAATGCTACCGTTAGCGCGGAGCATGGTCAACTACGCGGAGAAACGCTGTTAGCTGTATGGGTTTAGACATAGAAACCGTATTTAATGTACACTTCGAATTTCTTAATCACAATTTTTGAGATTTGGGAGAACTGAATGCGTTCTACTGTCCCTTTTTTGGCGCTGCTCGTTTTCTGTCTTTCATCAATATTCTGCCCGGCGCAGAGCACCCCCGACCCATGCGCCAGCGGCCACGAGTTCGCCACCACCGATTGCGCGCTGACCTGGCACGGCATCACGGTGTACGGCGCGTATGACGTCGGCGTCGGCTACGTCAGCCACGGCTTACCGGAAAATGGCTATAACTATGAAGGCGAATCGCTGGTGAACCGAAACGGCTATCAACATCGATTCCTCGTCGCACCGAACAACCTGCAGCAGACGGGTCTGGGCATCCGGGGCAAGGAAGAGTTTCTGCCCGGCTGGTCCGTTGTGTTCAACGCTTCCACGGGCATCAATCCGCAGTCCGGCCTGCTCGCCAATGCGTCCGCCACCGACATCATCAACAACGGCCTTCCCAGGAGCAGCTATTCGATCGCCATCGACGGCGCGCGCGCGGGCCAACCCTTCAATGACGAATACTATGCCGGTATATCATCCGCGCATTTCGGCACGCTGACCTTCGGTCGTCAGCGCGCTCTCGGCACCGATGTGATGCTGCTTTACGATCCGGCCGGCGGCGCTTATGCGTTTTCCTACATCGGGTATAACGGCACGATGGCCGGTGGCGGCGACACCGAGGACTCGCGTTGGGACGACGCCGTGAAGTATCGACTCACTTATGGCCCGGTCCATTTCGGCGCGATGTATAAATTCGCCGATGGTTCTGCCGGCTGCTACTCGGCTACCCCCGGCTGGACGGCCGCCACCTGTACGCCGGAACAGGCGCATAACAACGCCTACGGATTCGACCTCGGCGGAACTTCCGGCAAGTTCTCCGCCGACGCCGTCTTCCAACATTACAACCAGGCGATCAGCGTATTAAACCCCCTGCTGGGGCCTCAGAGTCTGTCGGCGTCTTATCAGTCAACCACGGACAGCATCAATACCAACCCCATCAACGGGGGGGCCGGCATGGGGCCCAATCTGATCGACCCGAACAACACCGTATATGGCATCGTCACCGACAACAACGCAATTATGGTCGCTGCCAGGTATACGCGTGATCCGTTCAAGTTTTTTGCCGGCTACGAATACATCTGGCAGAATAACCCGTCGAACCCGCTGGGAGTTGGCGCCTCGGACCAGGGCGGTTATTTCATGAGCGGGGTTGAAGACAACAATCTTGATTCTGAAAAGTTGGTGAACATCTGGTGGACGGGCGTGAAGTACACCTACCGCAGCAAAACCGACGTCACTTTTTCCTGGTATCAACAGCGGCAGAACGACTTCCGTTATCCGCAGGCCTGTTCGGTCACAAGCCCCCCCGGTTTCCGCAGTTCCTGCGCGGGCACCCTAAACGAGGGGTCGCTCTATGTGGATCATCACTTCACCAAGCGTTTCGACGCTTTTGCCGGAATTGCGTACTCCTGGGTGAGCGGCGGTCTGGCCATCGCCATTCCTCATGGCCCCGGCGTTCCCTATAACTACAACAACAACTGTGCTCCGACAGTTGGTAGTCGTTTCATCTTCTGATGCTTTCCGCGCCATCGCAAAAACCCGCCCTTCCGGACGGGTTTTGTGTTTGCGGAGAGTACAAACTTACTTCGGCATCTTATTTCGGCATCACGACGACTTCATCTTTCGGCATGGCGTCGAGCGTGGCCTTGTCGATGCCCAGGTGTGCGAGGACGAGATTCGGTGGAAGATGGGTCAGCCACTCGGAAAGCGCAAGGTCCTGGTAGACGTTGCTCTTGAACATCTCCAGAAATTTCAGGTCGGTGTCGCCGGTATTCTGAACGTAGTGGGGCAGCGTCTTGAGCACGTAGCCTACGTCTCCGGCTTGAAAGTCCATGGTGCGGGCGCGGCCCCCAGTGGCGAACACAGTCATTCTTCCCGTACCGGCGATGTAGTATTGCCATTCGTCGGCGTTGGGATGCCAATGCAGTTCGCGAATGCCGCCGGGATGAACGGTGACGATTGCTGCCGCGATCGTCGTGGAGATTTTGAATTTGCTGGAATCGACGATGCGTACTTCGCCTCCCCTGGTGCGTCTGGCTACCGCCTGCTGAGTGGCGCGAAAAGCAAAATCCAGCGGAGATGCGCCGAGCGAGCCGGCGGCCGCTTTCTGATCGTCCGCCAGCGGGCCGGGAACCGCAGCCTGGAAAATAAACTTCTCCCGGCGCGGCATTTTTTCCATTGCCTGCTCGCTGACGCCGAAGTTTTTCGAGAGCACGTCGTGGGGAGTATGCGCCATCCAATCGGTGAGCAGCACGGTCTCGTATTCGGAGAAATTGCCATCGTCGAAGACCAGCAGAAACTCACAGCCGTCGGGATTCAGGCCTTGAATGGAATGTGGAATTCCGGTGGGGAAATACCAAAGATCGCCTTCCGTCACGTCGCTGACGAAGCTCTTCCCGTCGGCGTCAAGCCCCGTGATCCGCGCGTTTCCGTAGAGCATGAAGGCCCACTCTGCAGCCGTATGCCAGTGCAGCTCGCGGACGCCGCCCGCGGTCAATCGCATATCCACGCCCGCAATCGATTTGGAAACCGCCAGCTCCCGCACCGTAACCTCGCGCGACCATCCACCCTCCTGCATCCGTTTGTGCGCGATTCCAAAGGGATATTTGAATGTCTGTACGCCGCCCGCATCGGTCGGTGGTGGCAGGAAGGAGTCTGGATTCTGAGCGTCGATCGGTGCATTGCCGGGGCCGGGCGCGCTGGCGCTGCGATCGTTCTTGGTTGGGTACGGTTTCTGGTCTTCTTTCTGAGCTTGTCCCACGGCGTCGGCGGCCGATAGCATCCCAGCTGCCAAGGCTGCCGAGCCCGCTCCCAGGAATCCACGCCGTGAAAACAGGTCCTTCATCGCATCGTTGTTCATGGGCCATCCCTTCGCATTATGAGCATCCCAAGACGGCCGATTCCGGCTCCCCAGCTGCGCAAAACGATACGGTAGCAGCGCTGCACTGTCAACTGACCGCGAGGCGTTACCCGAACGCGGTAAAATCGGGCAGAGTCTGCCATGCGCATCTCAAGCCGCCGCGGAACCATCGTTTTCTTTCTCTGCCTGGGCGTAGGCCTGGTGGCACTGGCGGTTGCCCTCAACGTCGGCTGGATCATCCTGAACTGGCGCGAGGGAGTGCTTCTGTTTTTCGGCATCGTCTTTTTTGCCCTGATGATTGCCGGGATGGTGGTGAATACGATTTTTCTGGTGCGCGAACTGCGCCGGAGTGAGCAGCACGACAGCTTTATAAACGCAGTTACTCACGAACTGAAGACGCCAGTGGCCTCCATCCGCCTGCACCTGGAAACCTTGCAGCGCCGCGAACTGCCCGAAGCGCAGAAGCAGGACTTCTACCGGCTAATGCTGAGCGATACCGACCGGCTGACTGAGACCGTGGAGCAAGTGTTGCGCGCGGGTCGGGCCGGGGACAAGAAAGCAGGACGGGAAAAAGCGGAAGTCGATTTCGGACAACTGGTGCGCGAGTGCATGGATGCCACGCGCGCGCGCCATCATCTGCAACCGGAGGCTCTGCGCTTCGAGGAGGCATCGAGTAACGGGAACGAGCTGCGGGTGCGGGGCAGCGCGGAAGACTTGCGCACTGCGGTTTCCAATGTGCTCGACAACGCGGTCAAATATTCGGGCGAAAGCGTTGATGTGCGGGTGCGGCTGGAAACGCCCGACGAAAAGCGCATTGTGCTGCGGGTGCAGGATCAGGGAGTGGGGATTCCTCCGGATGACATGAAGCGCATCTTCAAGCGCTTCTATCGGGTTACGCATCGCTCCCTTGCGCACGTGAAGGGGACCGGGCTGGGCTTGTTTATCGTGAAGGCGATCGCGCAAAAGCACGGCGGCAAAGTTTTTGCTCAGAGCGATGGAGAGGGCCAGGGAACCACGATCGTGCTCGAACTCCCGAGGTGGGCAGCATGAGCCGGGTTCTGGTTGTAGAAGATGAAGCTCATCTGGCGCAGGGGCTGCGTTTCAACCTGGAAGCCGAAGGTTACGCCGCCGAAGTAGTGGGCGATGGCGAGGCCGCCACTGATCGTCTGCTCGAGAAGAAAGAGAATTTTGATGCCGTGGTGCTCGACATCATGCTTCCGGGAAAAGATGGATTCAGCGTGGTGTCAGAACTGCGGGCCGCGCGCAATTATGTGCCTGTGCTGATGCTGACCGCGCGCGGACGTCCGGAGGACGTGCTGAAGGGATTTGCCTCCGGGGCGGATGATTATCTGGCGAAGCCGTTTGATCTTTCGATTTTGCTGGCGAGGTTGCAGGGCTTGCTGCGGCGCAGCCAGTGGGTCCGCGGCGGGCACGCGCCGCGACCGGAGGAGACGCGGGCCGATGCTGGCAGCGTGGGAGACTTCGGGACGTTTTCATTCAGTGGCAAAACCATCGACTTCGGGGCTCTCGAACTGCGGTCGGGCGAGAGCACAATTCATCTCACACTAATGGAGTCGGAACTGCTGCGGCATCTGGTACGCAACGACGGCCGCATTGTCTCGCGCAAACAGATTCTCGAAGAGGTGTGGGGGCTGCACGAAGACACTGACACGCGGGCCATCGACAATTTCGTGGTACGGCTGCGGCGGTATATTGAGGACGATCCGGCGAATCCGCGGCACCTGCTCACCGTGCGTGGCGTCGGCTACCGGTTTCTGGCGAAGCCGGAAAAGGAATAAGAATCCGCATGCTTCTCACTCGCGCTGGCAACTACCAAACCAAGATCCCTCCACTGCGCCGTCGCTAGCGCTCCAGCTTCGGTCGGGATGACAATTATTGTTGAGCCACTAAGCACGGCTACTAGGCTCGACATAGCTCTGCCAGCAGCGCCTCTCGGCGTTGAATCGCGATGCCGTCGATGCGGCGCAGAACCATCACGTAAACCGGGATTGAGATCGCCGCCAGCACCAGGAATAGCGCTGTAGCAATCCACAAATTCTTGTAGAGGTGCGCGATGGCGAAGGCCGCAACGCCTATGCCCACGATCACGGCCTGCACGCCCAGGCTCGCCAGGACGGTCGTCTGTGAGGCGTTCTGGCGGCCGAAGGTTGCGAAGTCGCGCTTCTTTGGCGAATAGATCGAGAGCAGGTTGCCGGCGGCGAAGTTCAGGGGCGCCGCGAACAGCAGTCCGGCGATCGTCGCAACCGAAACGGCCAGGTGCGGGGTGCCGTAAAGATAGGTGACGGCGATCCAGGCAAATGCGGTGTTCACGGCGAGGATGCTGGCGTGAGTAAGGTTTTTCGCTAATACGATCTGACGAAAAGTTACCGGCGACGCAAAGAAAAACTGAACTCCGGCGGCGTCGCCGCCGAAACTGTTGAAGACCAGGTTGGTGAGGACCAGGACCGCGTAGGCGGCCGCGCCGGGGAATGCCATGTCGGGCGTGCGGCCGAGGAAGTTCGATTGATGCATGGAATTCATCGGACCCAAACGAAAGATCACCAGCATGAGAATCGGCATGATCAAGGTGAGCAGCATGGGGCCGCTGCGCGCCAGATAGCGGACTTCTTTTTCGAACACCGCCGCGACGGGCTGCGAAAATCCCGACAGGTTCCATCCCACCTGCAAGCCTTGCGGCTGCACAACCGCGGGGCGGGCGGCGGCCTCGCTGAGATTCTCCCCGCGAAACTGCGCGCGCAGACGGATGTGCAGCAGCGATCCAACGCCCGAAGTCAGTGCTCCCAGGAAGAGCAGGGAAGTGAAGCCGACCAGGAACCGGGAGCGTGACATCTGCGCAATGGCAGTGGCGGCGAGGCCCGGAGGCAATACGGCCTGCACCTGGGTAACAACCTCTGCGGCCCGGCTCAACTCGGGACGCGGTTTTTTCTCGACGCGCTGCATCATCGGGCCGATCAACTGAAAGCTGAGCATGACCAGAATAAAAAGAACGCCCATGATTTCGCGGGTGCGGCGCTGCGCCAGCCAACGCTCGAGCCAGGCGAAAACCGTCTGCATCAGGACTAGGTTAAAGAGGGCGAAGGTCAAGAGCACCAGCAGCGCCCCGGGAAACAAGATTGGCCGGGCGACGCTGACACCCAGCAGAACTCCAAGCAAGGCCAGGCAGCCGAGCGCGCTGGCTGGGTCGCAGAGTCCGTAGGCGAGTCGGATCAGAAAATACGAACTGTAGTTGAGCGGGAAGCGCAGCAACTCGCCCGAGTCCGGATTGTTGGTGAAGGCGGTCGCCATTACGGGAAAGACTTCCCAGAAGAAAAAAATCGGCCACAACAGCAACGGGAATAGCTCGGGTGTGCCATGCGAGACGAAAAGCCAGGCGAAAAAAGTGGCGGCGGCGAAACCGACCAGTCCGCCGAAGGCAAAGGCCGAGGTCACCATGATGCGCGAGGCCAGCTCCATTTTGCCGCGCTTGCTGCGCAGGCCATTGACGAACATTCGCCAGCGCAGTTCGGCGATAGCGGCTAGCTGGTCGCGGCGGTGGAGGCTTGAGGTCGAGGTCATACTGGCTGCCCTGTAGCTTTTATTCCAGCCACGAAAGCTCCTGCTCGGGGCGGCGATCTCCGCCGACGATGCGCAGGAAGAGTTGTTCGAGCGTTAGCTTCTCGCCGGACGCTGGCGTGCCATCGCCCGATGCAGCGTGCGTTTGGGCTTCGACGCCCGCGCGCAGTTCTTCAAGCGAGCCCTGCGCGACCAGCCGTCCCTGATGAATGATGGCGACGTGGCTGCACAGGCGCTCCACGATTTCGAGCACGTGCGAGGTCAGGAAAATTGTGGCACCGCGGGCGATCATGCCTTGCAGCATGGATTTCAGCGTGCCCGCGGCGATTGCGTCCACGCCTTCGAAGGGCTCATCGAGAAAGAGAACTTTCGGTGCGTGAATCACGGCGGCGGCGAGCGCCAGCTTTTTCTGCATGCCGTGGGAATAATCGGTGACGAGTTTTTTCGGCTGATCGGCGAGTTGCATGAAATCCAGCAACTCGGCGGCGCGCTTGGCCGCTGTGGTGCGATCGAGGCCGTACATGCGCCCGGCGAAACTGAGGAACTCGGCGCCGGTGAGGCGGCCGAACAGAGCCATGCCTTCGGGCACGACGCCGATCTGGCGCTTGACGTTCACTGGATCGGTGTTGAGGTCGAGGCCGAGAATTTCGATGCGCCCCGAACTGGGCGCGAGCAGCCCGGTAAGCATCTTGATGGTCGTGGATTTTCCCGCGCCGTTGGGGCCGAGGAAGCCGAAGAATTGTCCGGGTGCGACGCGCAGGTCCACGCCGTCCACGGCAAGGAGTTCTCCGAAGCGGCGGGTCAGGCCCTGGGTTGAGATGGTGGGTGAGAGGTCCATGAAACCTCTGAATCTAGCACACCGGCGGGGATTCTGGGATGTTCGCTGGGGATTGCGTGGCGTCATCCCGAGCGGAGGAGCCGCTTGTCAGGCGGAGCGAGGGATCTCCCTGAAAATGGTCCCTCGGGAGATCCCTCCCGCGGCTAAAGCACGCCGCGGTTCGGGATGACGCAGGGACTAAAGATTCAAACTGAGAAGTAGCCGAAAGCAAAACGCCCCGGATTTTCGACCGGGGCGTCTCGCAACATGTTTTGGCAAAACCAGCAGTGGTTTAAAACAGATTCCACAGGAACTGGTTGTAGACCTCGTGGTGGAACTGGACTTCCGGTGCTTTGACGAAGGTTCCCAGGGCGCGCGGGCAACGATCGGCAGCGGCTTGTTTCAAGTCTGCATACCGGGTCTTGACATCTTCCCCGAGCAGAGTCGTGGTCCACTCGGCTTTGCGGAAGTTATCCAGCGCGTCGTAGATGTTGTCGGGCAGGTAGCGCTCGGCCTGGCGCAGGTTCTTGATCTTCGCGGTCTCGCCGTCGAGGCCGGTCTTGAAGATCGAATACATGACCATGTAAGGGTTGGCGTCGGGCGCGACCGAGCGAACTTCGACGCGCATGCTCTTCTCGTTGCCGATCGGGATGCGGATCATGGAACCGCGGTCCACGGCGGACGCTTTGATCTGATTGGGCGCTTCGAAGTGCGGATCGAGGCGGCGATAGGCATTCACGCTGGCGTTGAGCAACAGGCAAATATCGTTGCCGTGGGTGAGGATGCGGTCGAGGAAGGCCCAGCCCATCTTGCTGAGTTTTTCTTCGCCCTTTGTATCCCAGAATAAGTTCTTGCCGTCTTCGCTGATGGAAACGTTGGTGTGCATGCCGCTGCCGTTCACGCCCACGACGGGTTTGGGCAGGAAGGATGCGGTTAGTCCCATGTGGGTCGCGACCTGGCGGCAGATCAGCTTGTAGAGCTGGATCTGGTCGGCGGCGGCGACGACTTCGCCGTAACCGTAGTTGATTTCAAACTGCGAAGGCGCAACTTCCGGATGGTCTTTCTCGTTCTGGAAGCCCATGGCGCGCTGCACTTCTGCGGTCGTGTCGATGAAGGTGCGCAGCGGGTCGCCGGGAAGCGAGTGGTAATAGCCGCCGGTATTCACGTATTCGAACTTGCCGCCAGCCTCGTGATAATGGCGCTCGGCATCAGAGCCTTTGAATAGGAAGCCTTCGATTTCATTGGCCGCGTTCAGCGTATAGCCTTTTTTCTTGTGCAGCTCGTCGGCGTAGCCTTTGAGCACGCCGCGAATGTCGCCCGCGTAGGAAGTTCCTCCCTTGTCGATGACTTCGCCAAACACCAGCACCTTGCCGGAACCAAACACGTCCGCCGGCGCCCAGTAGAACGCGCCCCAGTCGATGCCCAGGCGCAGATCGCTCTCGCGCTGCGCAGTGAAGCCGCGGATGGAAGAGCCATCGAAGGTAAGGTTGTCCCAGCTCTTGAGCAGAAACTTCTTGTCGTAGTCGAGCATGTGCAGCCGACCTTCAAGATCGCTGAAGAGCACGGTCACGGCCTTGATGCGCTTCTCGTCGGTTAGGTACTTGAGACGGTCTTCCTGCACTTTGTGAGCTGCGACGCGGTTCTTGCGTTGCTCCTTCGCTTTCAGGTTGAGTTCTTCCAGTTCGTCGTATGAGAGTGCCAGGAAATTGCGCAGTTCGGTGGACATGGATGTCGTTCAGTCTCCTTCGCCTAGAAGCATATGATTTGGGCAAAACCGCATCACGGACACAGGAAAGTTGAAATGGCTGGTTTCAACCGGCTGACTCTAAATTCGCTGACTTGGAACACGCTGATTTGGAACACCGAAGAATAGCGCGGCAGCGCAGCACCCGCCAATCGAAAAAGCTGATGAGACGCATAAAAGAGATTTATTCGGGAAGGACTTCGGATGGCGCGGTCATCGGTAAGTCGGTGTGATGGCAGACACCATCCACTCGTTTATGGGATGCAGACGGCCACAGTCAAGGCACTTGGTCTGAGCGTACTGAGTGCCACAGTGAGGACATGCGGCGTGGGTCTGAAACGTGTCAAACGCCTGCCCGCACTTTCCGCACTTCCAGAACTCTCCCACCGGCGGCGCCGTGTTGCACGTCGGGCAGGAAAAACCATCGCGGCGCGGCAGCTTGGCCAGTTTCAACAGCGCTCGTGCGTGTTGCAGGCCGCCCCAGCAATTCAGCAGCATGAATACGGCGAGCGCCCCGTACCAGACGGATTGCTGCCAAATGGCGAGACCGATGAACCCCACGACTCCAATCAGTCCCAGGATCGTGGCTACCATCAAACTGCGCGCACGCCCCATCACAAACCAGAGCAGGGAGCGAAGAATCTGGCCGCCATCCAGGGGATAAATGGGAAGAATGTTGAAAACCAGCAGTCCCACGTTAATCCAGAAGACCGACTGCAGCAGATGGAAGACGTCGGGCGCAGTAGCGGCCATTCCAGTGGAGCGGCTCATGGTGACGGCGATCCACAAGATCGGGATGAGCACAACGTTGACCAGCGGTCCGGCGGCAATGCTCCAGAGAGTCGCCCCGGGCCGTGGTGGCGGGTCAACATAGGCCACTCCGCCGAGCGGCCACAACACGATCTGGTCCGCCCTTCCTCCGACTTGCCGGCAGGCGAGGGCGTGGCCGAACTCATGGGTGGTCACGATCAGGAACAGCGCTAGATACTCCAATACATTCCACGTGACGGACGAATAGCTGCCTTTTCGAGTCTGGATTTCGTAGGCTGCTACAAGAAACCAGGACCAATGCAGAAATACGTCAATCCCGAAAAGGCGGAACAGGCGGATTGACCCTTGGCGGGCGCTCGGCATGTGTGAAGTCTACTGTATTTGCCGGAGGATTGGGCTTGTGACGGCCCACTTCTCGCAAAAGACGCGAGAAATGGGCACCCTTTCTAGATCAGTGGGCACGACTACTGGTGAACGATTACTGCCGGTGGGCGGAAGCGCCTGCGGCTAATTCGCGCAGGGTGGTCAGGAAGCCTGCGGCGGTGCGCGGATCGTCCAGGGCATCGAGGGCGATGGTGGCTGAGAATTGCGGAGATTCCGGGCGGAAGCGGACTTGCAAAACGTCTTGCTGGCGCACAGTCATGAGGGTGTTGAGTTCAGATGTGGAATCCTGCTTCCAGTGCGTGCGGGTGGTAAGAATGACCGGGCCGGGTTCGTAGATGTCCCACTCGCGTTCGTCGCGGCGGCGGGCCGTGACGCCGCGGCTGTGCGCGCACCAGCGATGGCGCACCACTTCCAGATGGAAACTGGGTGAGCCGCCCAGGTCGGCCTCGAAAGTGAGCGTTTCTTTCTGCTTGTGGTACCAGCTCAGGAGCCAGTGCACTGGCATGGCGCGCGGGCGGAACCGCATGGTGACGTTGGCGTTTTCAAAGCTGCGGGAAGGGAATTGCAAGCGGGCATGCAGGCGGGAACTGTTCAGCCAGCGCGAGTCGAGGACGCGTCCTTTGCCTGCGCACGCGGACTGCACCCAGCGCAGCGCCTCGGTTCCCCTGCGACGGTTGTAGGCAGCAAAAAGGAAGTACCAAGCTGCCAAGAGCGCGACCGCGCCGACTACGTCAATGGCTAGAAGGCGAACCACAGGGTCTTCCCTATCCTAATGATGCTGACTCTGATCCAGATGTTACTTCCGAAGTTGTTGTTGGGGCAAGAGGACAATGGTCCCCAACAGAGATTTTCTCCGGGAATTGGCTGGGTGGGCTGTGGAAAAGCGGCCTGTCCGGGGAATGCTTGCGGGCCGTTTCCGCCCCTCAGCCTGCTTCGACCAGCTTTGCCCGATACAATGTCGCCGTGACCTTCGTCATCCGAGAGTTTAAGCCCGCGGACTTTGAAACCTTATGGCGCGTGGACCAGGAGTGCTTCCCGCCGGGAATCGCCTATTCGAAACAGGAACTCAAGTCCTACGTGCGCCACCGGGGGGCATTTACCCTGCTGGCAGTCGATGCCGGTGTAGCCAGTAGCGCAGGCAAGGACGCGGCGGCCAAGAACTCGGGCAACGCGGCTGGGTTCATCGTGGTTCACGGCGGCCCGGCCGGGCACGTGATTACGATTGACGTAGTCGCAGCGGCCCGCCGCCTGGGCGTGGGATCGCTGCTGCTGCAGGCTGCGGAAGATCGCCTGCGGGCCGCCGGATCACGCGCCGTAAGTCTGGAAACAGCGGTGGATAACCTCGCGGCGTTGGCGTTCTACAAGAGGCACGGCTACAGCGTCGTCCGCACCTGGCCGCGTTACTATCCGAACGGTGTCGATGCGTTGGTGATGAAGAAGGATCTGCCTTGAGGCGGCCAAGATGCATTTGCGCTAGCCTGCCTTCTCCGGATAACTTGCCCTAGTCTGGGGAAGAGAAACAAAAAAGCGAGGTTTAAGGGTTGCCATCATGAAAGTCGCGATTCAGGGAGAACGCGGTTCCTTCAGTCACGAAGCGGCGGAGCGGATGTTGCCGCGCTGCACGGTGGTGCCGTGTGCACGGTCGGCGGAGGTGTTCGATCAGGTGGAGCGGGAATCGGTAGGTGCAGCGGTCATTCCCATCGAGAACACGCTGGCCGGAACGGTTGCGGAGCATGCCGACCTGATGCTTACACGCGCGGTTTTCATTCAGCAGGAATATCTGCTGCGCATCGTGCACAACGTGATTGCTGCGCCCGGGGTGCGGTTGAGTGCGCTGCGGCGCGTGCTGTCGCATCCGGTGGCGCTCGACCAATGCCGCGACTTTTTCCGCAGCCATCCGAAAATCGAGGCGGTGCCGTTCTACGACACCGCGGGCAGCGTGAAGCATGTGATCGCTGAAAAGTTGAAAGACGCGGCGGGAATCGCCGGAAAGCTGGCTGCGGGCGAATATTCGGGCGACATTTTGAAGTCCGGCATTGAAGATGACAAGCGCAACTTCACGCGCTTCTTTTTGATTCGCAAGCTGGGTGGGGCATCAGGAAATCGGATGGCCGGCAAAAAGAAGGGAAACGCCGACTATCATCGCCTGATTCCGCGCGGCGCGAATAAGACTTCTATCGTGTTCCAGGTCAAGAACGTGCCGGGAGCGCTGTTCAAGTCGCTCAGCGTGTTTGCCCTGCGGGATATCAGCTTAAGTAAAATCGAGTCCCGGCCCATGCGGGGGCGGCCCTGGGAGTACGTCTTCTACGTCGATTTCCTGCGCGGCGACGACGAGCCAGCGCGCAACGCACTGCGGCATCTGAGCGAGGTGGCGGAGTTTGTGAAGGTGCTGGGAGTTTACCCGGCGGTGTGAAGTGACACGACAAGAATCACGGAGCCCCGAACGCCTCGTCCGGGGCCAGTCTCACGGTCGCCTCCATCGAGAGTTGTGCTAATTTTCCGGCGGACGAGGGCGTCCGCCGCTCCACAAATTGATTTCCCAATTTAGGGCTTGGCAAGAATGGGTCTTCCGCGTTAGCCTCTGCACCTTAGACACGTTTCAATCCGCTTGTAAGAGAATAGAATTCAGGCTCTTGCGCGAAGGCCTCCGAGGGGCTTCTGAAACCTTTCCCCGAGGAGTATCATCTAAACTTGAGCGAGTTACACTCAAGGAGACATAATGAGCCAGCAGTCGCCCGTCGAGCGCGCTCCTAAGATTAAGGAAACAAAGGAAGCAAGCGAACAAAAAGCGCTTCCAGTGCTTCCCGTACGGGACACCGTATTATTCCCGCACGCCGTTTTGCCCCTGACCGTGGGCCGGGAAAGTTCGGTTCAACTCATCAATTCCCTCGGGGAAGACAAGACCATCATCGTGGTCGCGCAGCGCGAGGCGCGCGTCGATTCCCCGCAACCCACTGACCTCTATACGGTGGGGACGTCCGCTGTGGTGCACAAAGTCGTCAAGATGCCCAACCAGAGCCTGTTTGTGTTTGCCGAGGGCCTGGAGCGGGTGAAGTTGGGCGAGTTCACGCAGTTGACTCCGTTCATGAGCGCCCATTATTCCGCGCTGCCCGAGGGCACCGCGCCGGTCGTGACCTCTGAGGTCGAAGCGCTGCAGCGCAACGTATTGACTTTGTTCCAGCAGATCGTTGCCGGTTCACCCACGTTGTCAGATGAACTCTCGACCGTGGCGATGAACATCGACGAACCCGGCCGCCTGGTCGATTTCATCGCGTCGTCGCTGCCATCGCTGTCAACGCCCGATAAGCAGGACACGCTGGAAACTCTCGACATCCACGTGCGTCTGGAAAAAATCAACCAGCACCTGGCCAAGGAACTGGAAGTCCAGCAACTGCGCAACAAGATTCAAAGCGAAGTGCAGGACCGCGTGCAGCAGACCCAGCGCGAGTATTACCTGCGCGAGCAGATGAAGGCTATCCAGAAAGAACTGGGCGAGCAGGACGAAGGCCAGCGCGACGTCGAGGATCTGAAAAAGAAAATCGATGACGCGGGTATGCCCGAGGAAGTAAAGAAAGAGGCCTTAAAAGAGCTCGGCCGACTCTCCCGCATGTCGCCTATGGCAGCCGACTACTCGCTCACCCGCAACTATGTCGAGTGGCTCGCTGTGCTTCCCTGGAATAAGACTTCGGGTCAGGAGATCGAGATTCCCAAGGCGAAGGAAATTCTCGACACTGACCATTACGATCTCGAGAAAGTGAAAGACCGCATTCTCGACTATCTCTCTGTCCGCCGCCTGAAGCCGAATATGAAGGGGCCGATTCTGTGCTTCGTCGGACCTCCGGGTGTGGGCAAGACTTCGCTCGGCAAGTCGATTGCGCGCGCGTTAGGCCGCAAGTTTGTACGGTTGTCGCTGGGCGGCGTCCATGATGAAGCGGAAATTCGCGGGCATCGGCGCACTTATATCGGCGCGTTGCCCGGACAGATCATTCAGGGTATTCGCCGCGCGGAAACGAAAGATCCGGTCTTCATGCTCGACGAAATCGATAAAGTCGGGCGCGATTTTCGCGGCGATCCGGCATCGGCGCTGCTTGAAGCGCTCGATCCCGAACAGAACTCGACATTCCGTGACAACTATCTCGACGTCACATTTGACTTGTCGAAGGTGTTGTTCATCACGACCGCGAACATGCTCGATCCGATTGCGGAGCCGTTGCGCGATCGCATGGAGATCATCGAACTGCAGGGCTACAGCGAAGAAGAAAAAGTTCACATCGCGTTTCGCTACCTGATTCCGCGCCAGATCGAGGAGAACGGCATTACCAACGAGCAGATCGAGTTTCCGGAAGAGGGCGTGCGCTATACCATTCGCCACTACACGCGGGAAGCGGGCGTGCGCAGCTTGGAGCGGACCATCGGTACGATTTGCCGCAAGCAGGCGCGACGCTTGGCCGAGGGCAAGACTGACAAGCTGATCGTCACCAAGGAAGTGATTCAGGAATTTCTTGGTGGCATCAAGATTCGCAGCGAAGGCGAAATCGCTGAGAGAACGGAACGGCCGGGAGTGGCTGTCGGTTTGGCATGGACTCCGTCAGGCGGCGACGTATTATTCGTCGAAGCCAATGCCATGAAAGGCAAAGGTGGATTCACTATGACCGGGCAGATTGGCCAGGTTATGCAGGAGTCGATGCAGGCGGCGCTGACCTGGGTGCGATCCAATGCGGACCGGCTGGGGATTGCCGAGGACTTCTTCGCCAGCCACGACATCCACATGCACGTGCCGGCCGGTGCAATTCCGAAAGATGGGCCCTCGGCGGGAGTGACGATGGCCACTACTCTGGTATCGCTGCTGACCAAGCGCCGCATCACGCCATTGCTCGCTATGACCGGCGAAATCACGCTGAGTGGAAACGTTCTTCCCGTGGGCGGGATTAAAGAAAAAGTACTTGCTGCGAAACGCGCCGGGGTAACCGACGTGATTCTGCCGGCGGAAAACAAGATGAACGTCGACGAAGATCTCACGAAGGAACAGCTTGAGAACCTCACGGTTCATTACGTGAAGACCATCGATGAGGCTCTGCGAGTCTCGCTGCCTCAAGTAGAGGACAGTGCTGCTGCGACGATGCTCTCTACGCCGACCGTGAAGGAGCCGGAGGCAGTTCACTATAAGGTGCTGACGCAAGCCTGAATAAAAGCCGGAAGAAAGTTGAGAACCGGGTGCCCCATTTCTCGCGGCTTTTGCGAGAAGTGGGGATTTTGATTTTTGGGCTATAGGTGCTACATCGCTGACGGCAAGCGATGCCCCGGCCACTCGGGTTAAACTGAACGCCCATGCGAGTGCGCGTCCTCTTTTTCGGCATATTGAAAGATCTCGCCGGAAAGTCCAGCGACTTGCTGGAGCTTCCTGAGGGCGCTTCGGTCCGCGATGTGCTTGCAGCGTATGAGTCGCGGATTCCGCGCCTGGAGGAATCTCTGCCATCTCTTGCCATGGCCGTGAACCAGCAATATGCCGGGCCCGATACCAAACTGAATCCCGACGACGAGGTCGCGCTGCTGCCGCCAGTGAGCGGCGGTGCGCCCGAGTCCGACGAGACGCACGCTGGACAGCCAGCAGGACGACGGCGCTACGCTTCGATTGTCCGCGGAGTCATTGACGCGCAGCGAGTCGTGGCCGGTCTGAAACGCGGGGAAGATGGCGCCGTTCTTGTGTTTGAGGGTATCGTGCGTAACCAGACCCGTGGTCGCAAGACACTCTATCTCGACTACGAAGCCTACGAAGAGATGGCCCTCGATCAGATGGAGTCGCTGGCCAGTCACGCGCTGCAGCAGTTCCAGGTGCGCGACGTGGCCATCGTTCATCGGCTGGGGCGCCTCGAAATCGGCGAGACCAGCGTGCTGATCGCGGTTGCGTCGGCGCATCGCGCGGCCGCTTTTGACGCCTGCCGCTGGCTCATCGACACGCTCAAACGCACCGTGCCCATCTGGAAGAAAGAGCACTTTGAAGACGGCGCGGTGTGGGCCGATGGAGAGCCCTTCCCAGCGGAGATTCCACGCGCAAATTCTGGAACCTGAGGCAGCCCGATACGGCAAGGCGCATCTAACTGCACGGCCAAACTTGGGCGCCCTTTGCCTTAAGATTCTCGTGGTCGCGGGAAGCGCTGCCATTGGCAAAGGTATAATTCCATTACTCGATGAGAAAACCCGCCACGATTCTGCTCCTGACGGGGCTGCTGGCTCCCATGTGCGGATTATGGGCGCAGCAGACCTTATCTCAATCCCAGCGCCCGACCCCGCAGACTCCGACGCAACCGAGTCCGGCACAGCAAAGCTCGACACAGCAAGGCTCGACGCAGCAAAGTCCGTCTAACTCGGAGCGGCAGTCCCAGCCTACCACCACGCTCCGGGTCGACGTGAACCTGGTCAACGTATTCGTGACCGTGACCGACGCGCACGGCGCGCCCATCGGCGGTCTCACGAAAGAGAATTTCATTCTCAAGGAAGACGATCACGAGCAAACAATAAAGGTTTTCGACAGGGAATCGGCATTGCCGATTTCGATTGCCCTGGCCATCGACACGAGTTTAAGCACGCGCCACGATCTGCCGCTCGAACAAACTTCAGCCAAGAAATTCGCTCATGCGATTCTGCGCCCGGTCGACGCGCTTTCGGTCTACGGTTTCAGCGAAACCGTGTACGAGCCCACGCATGGATATACTTCCGATCTCAAGCGCATCGACGAGGCCATTGACCACATTCGCCTCGGCGCCGCCACCGCGCTCTATGATGCGATTTACGTCGCGTCGCGCGCTCTGGACCGTCGTAAGGGGCGAAAAATCATCGTTCTGATCACCGACGGCGAAAACGTGGACAGCAAGATCGACTACCCGGAAGCGCTGCGCGCCGCGGAAGAAGCGGAAGCGCTGATTTACTCGATCATTATCGTTCCCATTGAGAGCAGTGCCGGCCGTGAAATCGGGGGCGAGCATGCTCTGATTCAGCTGTCCGAAGACACGGGCGGCAAGTACTACTACGCAATCTCTCCCGGGCAACTCGACGATGCATTCCGCAAAATCAGCGACGAACTGCGCACGCAATATCTGCTGGCCTACTATCCAGCGCAGCGGACATCATTCTCGGAGTTCCGCCGCATCGGAGTTCAAATAACGGGCGTGCCGGATGCGGCGTCCGATCATGTTCGCCACCGGGCGGGCTACTACACTGTGAAGTCGGAGTTTTGAGGGCGGCGGCCTGCGCCGCCGAAATATCCAGCGACGATCTCCGGGCTGGCGCGCTAATTTGCTGTAGGCTAGAGGATTGCATTAATTGTGGCTGAGATCCAGTTGGCTATGAAAATAGCTGGGATGAACCCAACCGCCCCTGGCGGTGAGAAGGAATATAAGGAAGGTCGATGATGCTGAACTTGAATTGCCCCGCGCACTGCAAGTGGCGCAGGCTGCTGGGCTTGATCCCTGTTTGCATAATATTCATATTGTTGTCTTCCGCACTTCTACTGGCTCAGTCCACCGTGGGCACGGGCAGCATTCAGGGAGTTGTCAGCGATCCAACCGGCGCAGTGCTCTCCGGCGCCAAGATTACGATTACGAATAAGGCTACGGCTGGGGTCATTCGCGTAACGACTTCCTTTACCGGAACCTACACCTCCGGCGCTATGCAGCCGGGAGACTATAAGGTGCGGGTCGAGGCCAAGGGTTTCCAGACGGCTGAGTTTTCTGTGACGGCGCAAGTGAGTGTGGTTTCCTCCGGCAACGTTCACCTGCAACCCGGGCAGGAGAGCCAAGTAGTACAGGCTCCGGAAGCGGAGTTGGCCGTGAACATCGAACAGGGCACGGTGCAGGCCGTTGTCAATGGGGACCAGATCGAACGGCTGCCGATAAACGGGCGCAATTTTATTGACTTGGCGCAACTAGAGCCTGGGATCCAGCTGCAGGACGGAAGCGTCTTTGAGACCAAGAACGGTTTATCGTCGATCTCATTTCAGGGGCGGTTTGGCCGCGCGACGCGTTTTGAAGTGGATGGAGTTGACATCTCCGATGAGACTGCCGGGGCCGCAACGCAAAATATTCCGGCTGGCGCGATTCAGGAGTTCAATCTCTCCCAGTCCTCGCTCGATCTTTCGACGGAACTGACTTCCTCCGGCGCAGTGAATGTAATCACACGTTCCGGCAGCAACACCTTGCACGGCGAGGGTTTCGGATCTTTTCTCGGCAACCAGACGGCGGCCGCATTGCCGGGTACGTTGCCTGGTAACAAGCCCCCAACCTTTCAGCGCGAACAGTTTGGCGGACGGGCCGGCGGATCCATCATTAAGGACAAAGTGTTCTGGTTCGTCGAAGGGGAAGGCAGCCTGCTGGACATGAGGGCTGGCGAGCCCTTTAGCGTGCCGTTTAATACTTTGAATACGGCTCTCGCGCAGCCCTTCCGTGAAGCGCAGGGCGACGGCAAGCTGGATTGGCAGGTTCACGACAACGCGCACGCCTTTCTGCGCTTCAATTTCGACCAGAGCAGCGATGTCCGCCCCTACGGTTCGGCCAGTTCTGTGCAGGGGTTCAAGAATGAAAACCACGCGCCGTCGCTCACGCTGGGCTACGACTTCAGCACTGGCCCTTACAACCATAGCGTCCGTTTCGAATACCTGAAGTTTCGCAACAACATCGCCGACAGCACAAGCATGATTCCGGCGGGCATCGATAACCCGATTCCCGGGCTCGGCATTAACATTGGAGCGCCGGTGGTGGGGAGTTGCCAGTTCAGCAGCGGCGGCGCGTACTGCGGTGGACCCAACTTTTTGGCGCCCCAGGCGACCGTGCAGTCCGACTATGACTTTAGGTACGACGGCAGCCGAGTCTTTGGACGTCACATCGTCCGCTATGGGGCGACGTTGAATCGCATTCAGGCTGGAGCATTTGCCGGCTTGACGACCTATCCGCAAGTCGGCACGACCACTATCTGCGTGGTACCGGGACAAAGCGTTTCAAACTGCACCACTAGCGCTGACCCGACGGCGTATCCGGCTGAGTTCGTGCAGTTGGGCAACGGGATCGGCTTCTCCACTCCGCAGCATGCCTTTGGCGAGCCGGGCGGAGGACTGAGCCCAGACAACCGCTTTGAAGGGTATGTTGGGGACAGTTGGAAGGCCAGAAAAACTTTCACCTTGACCTACGGGCTGCGCTACGTCCGCGATACGGGACGCGTAGACAGCAACCTGGGTGCGGAGCCTACTCTCAATCTGTGGGCGCCTGGGCTGGGAGATCAGGTGCGTACGCCGAACACAGACTTCGCGCCGATAGCCGGCTTCGCTTGGGATCCGAACGGCGCGGGCAAGACCGTAATCCGTGGTGGCGGCGGACTCTATTACGACAATTCACTCTGGAACTATCTGGTGCATGACAGTCCAGTACGTCAGAAAACGGGCGTATTCTCCTACACCCCGGACGTTTGTTCATACGGTGTCGCTACACCATTTACCTGGCCGAGCAGTCCCGGGACCGTGGGATCTCCGGTGGCGGGCGGAGCGGGAGTTGTCGTCGCCGGAACCGACCAGGTGCAGCCGACTTTTTGCGGAGGCTCGATTTCTAACGTCGCCAGCGACATCCTTGCCCTGAGCAGCGCCTTCAAGGCAGCTGCGGCGAACGCTTCTGGCCAGCCCAACGGAAACTATATCGGGACCACACTCAGCGCCGCCAACGCCAACGGCTTCGATGTGTTCGACCCCCATTACCGCACTGCGCGCTCCTACCAGATGAATCTTGGTTTCCAGCAGGAATTCAGCAAGGGAGTGGTGTTCAGCGCGGACTACATCCGCGACATTGGAGAGCATTACCTGCTCGCGGTTGACCGGAATCACAGCGGCGCGGCGCGTTCTTACAATCTGGCCAATGCTCAAGCGGATCGTGACGCAGCCCAACTGGCGAACGGCTGCCCGGTAGGATACGACGAGGCCAACTGCATGGTGCTCAAGCTGGGTCAGGCGGGCGCCCAGGCCGCATATTCCGCGGCGGGGCTCGACTCCAACAACGCTGTTACCGGCGGAGGTCCGTGTCCGACCTGCGCCTTCCCAGGCATTACCCCGACTGGGATCAACAACACGGGCAATGGATCTGGAAACGGCACGCTGGGAACGCTCGACATGCTGGAACCCGTGGGCCGCTCAGTGTACAGCGGCTATCTATTCAAGTTAGTGGACAACGTTTTGAAACCGTGGCCGGGCGTGAAGTCGGCCAACTTCCAGATCTCGTACTCCTTGTCGAAATTCGTCAGCCAGGCGCAGGACCAGGACTTCATCAACCTCGCTACAAACAATGACAACACGCTGCAATTTACGGGACCGAACGCGCTCGACCGCAAGCACCAGGTTTCTTTTGGGGGAACTTTCGAGTTACCGTTTTTTATACGGGTGAGCATGATCGGGCATTTCTACAGCCCCCTGCCGCAGAACCTGCAACTTCCGGAACTGACGAACGGAGGCGAAATTTTCGCTACCGACTGGCTGGGCTCCGGCCTCGGTTCCGGCGCAGCCCCCGAGCCCTTGCCGGGCACGCAGATCGGCCAGTTCATGCGGGGAACCGACGTCAGCAACCTGCACACCGCAATCAGCAACTACAACACACACTTTGCTGGCCAGTTGACGCCTGCCGGTCAGTGCCTGGTGGGCAGCCAGTCTTGTCCGGGAGTCGGACCGATTCCGGTGATGACGCAGAATGACATGAATGCCCTGGGCTGGGTCATGCCACAACTGGCGCAGGTTAACCCCGACGCACAGAACTTTCCCTGGTTGAAGTCGCTCGACTTTAAGGTTGCCTGGCCGGTCAAGATCAAGGTCTGGGACCAGAGGTTGACCGTCGAACCCAGCGCCAGCATCTTCAACGTGTTCAATTTTTCCAACTCATTCCTGCCCGGCAATCTGCCTTTGGCGTCGCTGCTTCCCGGAGGACCGAACGGAACTTTAGCGCCCAATGCGGTGGGCGGCGTGACCGGTGCGAGCCTGACGCCGTTCCGCGCCGGCATGGGGTCCGGAACCTATGCCCTCGGGGCTCCGCGTCAGATCGAATTTGGACTGCGCATCGTGTTCTGATCTTCGTTCTGACGTGGCTGCGCCACCGCGCCGTTGAGACTGGTGCTTTGTGTACAATGCCTGAATGCCGCTCCGCGCGCCCCACGGGAATCCTAAAGCCGCCAAGCACAGCCGGACGCCTCCTCCCGAAGACACTTTCGAGGAGGCAGCATTCCTTAAGGCGCTGGGAGAGAAGCAGAAACCAGTCTCAGTCAAGCTCCTGGACGGCCAGACTTTCTACGGATGGATCGAGTATTACGACAAGAACATGGTCCGGCTGACGCGCGAGGGCGCGCCCAATCTCTTCATCTTTAAACACGAGATCATGTATATCGCGGAAGATGGCGGGAAACGGAAGTAGGGTCGGTTCCCGGCTCGCGAAATGTACATGTCATCCACCCCACAAAATCCCGACAACTTTCTCCCCGCCATGTCGGCCATCGCTCGCGAGGCCGGGGCGCTGCTCATGCATTATTTCCACCAGGGACTCAAGATTGAGTACAAGGGCGATGCCGACCTGGTGACGGCGGCGGATCGGGCGTCCGAAACATTGATCCGACAGCGCATCAGCCAACAGTTTCCCGGGCACGACGTGCTCGGGGAAGAGCAGGGACTCAACGATCAGGGAAGCGACTACCGCTGGTACGTCGATCCCCTCGATGGCACCACGAACTTTGCCCACGGATATCCCGTGTTCTGCGTGTCGATGGCGCTAGAACATCGGGAGCAGAAACCCGGGCAACGCATCGCCGGCGTGATCTTTGATCCCACGCGGGACGAACTATTCGCCGCCCAGCAGGGAAGAGGCGCGCACCTCAACGGCCAGCCAATCCACGTCTCGAAGGCTACGCAGTTGAAGGAATGCCTGCTGGCGACCGGCTTTCCCAGTCACAAGCGGCACAAGAATCCGAACATTCATTTCTACCATCAGATCACGCTGCGCACCCACGGCGTGCGGCGCGCCGGATCGGCTGCGCTTGATTTGTGCAACGTGGCCAGCGGACGCTTCGACGGTTTTTGGGAATTCAATCTCAATCCTTGGGACACGGCCGCGGGCGTGCTCATCGTGGAAGAAGCCGGCGGCAAAGTCAGCCGCTTCGACGGATCTGAGTTTGCAATCGACAGCCGCGAAACGTTGGCGTCGAATGGCCTGGTGCATGACCTACTGTTGCGCGAATTTCAGGAAATCTTCGCCGGCCGCGGACTCGATCCGTTGCCCGACCCGCGTGAATATAAGAAATGATTTCCTCTGTGTCCTCTGTGGTTCAAGATTTTTCTTACGGCAGACGTTACCTTAACAGTCGCCGAACGCGTCCTCCGCGGCGTTACAATAGTTAGGGACGACCTGCCAAAGTTCTTTCTGGCCGTCCCCATTTCTGATTCTGGCAGGGTCAACGTGATCAACTCACTCCTCGAACGCAAAATCGAAAAGCGGCCCGACAAAGTCCAACTGCAAGGGCGCATCCTTTTTCTTACCGAAGATCCGGAACTGATCAAGCGGCAACTCGCGGGTGAAGACCTGCCCTGGGACACGAAGAATCCGGCCAACAATCCCAAACTGCGCGACGACATTTCAACCGACGAAATCACTCCGGCGCATTATTGCTTTTACTTTGATGAGACGCTGGGCGAGATTCCGTATCTAGGCTTGAAATGCGGCAGTGTCACGCCGATTGGCCGCGGCGATGTCAAGCGCGGGGGATTCGTTTGCGCGGTCAGCGGCAAGCGCCGCGGCAAGGGTTCGAGCCGGGAGCAGTCTCCTTATGCCGAGATGTGCGCGGGCATCCGCGTGGTGATTGCCGAAAATATTGAACGCATTTACAAGCAGAATTGCCAGAATCTGGGATTGCTAACCTCGACCAACTTTTCGCTGATCGACCGCATTCGCAGCGGAGAAGAGATTGCGCTGAGCGAATTTACTGTTGGCGAGGATGAGATTACGCGTCAGGTGATCGAGTACGGAGGACTGTTTCCGTTTAACGTGGCGCGAATGCAGGGGAAAGTTTTTTTGCCGCCGATCGTATCTTCTTCATCCCAGAGCACGGGTGCGCCCGCACCATCGATGACGCTGGCGGAGAAGATATTTGCGCGGCACATGATTAATGAGAAGGGCGAAGTGGGTGTGCCGTCAGTGAAGCCCGGCGACACCGGCTTCGCCCGCGCCGACTTGCGCTTCAGCCACGAATACGTCACGCCCATGGCGGCGATTTTCTTCGAACGCTATGTCGGTAAGGACGCGAAAGTCAACGATCCTGCGAGCATCCTTTTCTTCCGCGATCACCTGACGTTTCTCGACGAGGTGATTTCCGAAGAAAAGAAAAAGCTCGGCTTGCTCGATCTGGCGACCCAACTCAAACTCAAGCAGCAGGATTTCGCCGCCAAGCAAGGCATTCGCCTGCACGGAGAATTAACCGACCGCAAAGGTTCCGAGGGCATCTGCCACTCGATCGTGCTCGAAAGCTATGCTCTCCCGGGGCAGTTGAATATCGGTTCCGACTCGCACACTCCGCACGTAGGCGCGATCGGCTGCGTGGCTTTCGGCATCGGCACCACCGACGTGTTCAATTCCTGGATCACGAAGGATGTCCGCGTCAAAGTTCCCGAGTCGGTGAAGATCGTGGTTCGGGGCAAGAAGCATCCGAACGTCACTGCGAAAGATTTCATCCTCAAGATTCTGAGCCTCGACTACGTGCGCAGCGGCAAAGCGTTGGCCAAAGTAATGGAGTACGCGGGCGAGGCAATCGAAGAGTTGAGCGTCGACGAGCGCGCCACCATGACCAACATGGCGGCGGAAATTGGCGGCTTCACGGGCATCGTCGCACCCGACAAGAAGGCTGTCGACTTTCTGGTCGAGCGCCGCGGCATGGATCGCGCCAAAGCCGAGTCGATGATTGAAGGCCTGTACAGCGATCCTGGCGCGCAATATGCACACGTCATCGAACTCGACGCCGCCGAGATTACCCCGATGGTGGCGACTCCGGGCGATCCGGGAAACGGCAAGTATGTGCGCGACCTGAATACGCCTGTCCCGGTCGAGATTGCCTACGGCGGCACCTGCACCGCGGGCAAGAACGAAGATATGGATATGTACGCCGCCGTACTCGCCGACGCGCTCAAGCACGGCAAGCACGTAGCGGATTCGGTGAAGTTCTACATCCAGTTCGGCTCGCAGGAGACGCGCGAGTACTGCCTGCGTCGCGGATACCTTGAAGTCTTTCAGAAATCCGGAGCACACGTGATCGAACCCAGTTGCGGAGCCTGCATCAATGCCGGCCCGGGAGTTTCGACGCGTCCCGACCAAGTTGTGATCAGCGCCCAGAACCGCAACTTTCCCGGCCGCAGCGGCCCGGGGCAGATGTATTTAGCGTCGCCATTCACGGTTGCCGCCAGCGCCGTCGCCGGCTATATCGTCGAATATGAGCCGAGCGAGAAGAAAGAGTTGGTAGGAGCGTAGCTGCACTAAACAGCGTTAAGAGAGTTTCGCAAAGCTCTAATCCATTACCAGACAGAATTTCCTCCCCCGACTAGCAAAAATGGCGTCCGTTATATATCTAAAGACAGGCAAAGGCGGAGGCCATGACTAAGTCAGGCAGGAAACCAGAGGCGAAGAACGAACTCCTATGGTGTGAATGCGAATGCGCCAATTGCGAGATCGGCGCCCACGAGCGCTGCCACTCACCCAAATGCCATATGCCGAAGTGGAAGGACATTCAAGGCAAGCCGCCCAAACGCGGCCGTTAGCCCAGATGCTTCTGCGCAAACTGCCGAAACTGGAACTCGAATTCTTCCGGCGAATAGATGCCCTTTTGAACGAGCAGGGTATTCATGGCATAAACCGTCGATCGGAAACGCTCTTCGCGAGACAGCCTCTCCATTGCCTCATTGAAGCTGATGAGTTCCTTTTCCTGAGACGTCGCCCGCTCGGACCGACCGACCTGCGTAGTCGCCATAGTATCCCCCTGAAATCAGTATTCTATCTTGTCAGGCCCTGTTCTGCTAACCGTGACTGAACTCGGGAGTCTGACCTGTTCAGGAGGAAGATATGACTCGCTCTCGCCTGTTTCTCGTCGCCCTCATCACCGCCAGTTTCGCTCTCGCCGCCACGGCGTTCCGAGCCAGCTCGTCTTTCCCCTCTTCCGCTGCGGCGAATGCCGGTTCGTTGAGCCCCGGGGCTCCGATGCTTTATCCGCGCTCCGGCCACACCGCAACCCTCTTGCCCGATGGCAAGGTTCTCATCGCCGGGGGCATGCGGCGCAACCGGGATTTCTACAAATCTGCCGAGCTCTACGATCCAGCGACCGGCAAATTCCAGCCCACGGGCGAGATGAGCCTGGGACGAGTTGGCCAAATCGCGGTGCTGCTTCCCTCTGGAAAAGTTCTGATCGCCGGAGGCTGGGTGGGCGGGGGCGGAACGGATTCCGCGGAGCTGTACGACCCAGCCACCGGCAAATTCACGCTGATCGCGAAGATGACCACGCCGCGGGGGCGGCCGAGTGCCACTTTGCTGACGAACGGCGACATTCTGATCGCTGGCGGAGAAGAACATACCAACGAATCCCTGGCCTCGACCGAGATTTTCCATGTTCGCACGGTGTCATTCGAGCAAACCGGCCCGATGCATCACGCGCGCGTCTCACATACGGCAACACTCCTTAAGGATGGGCGCGTGCTTATCGCGGGAGGCTATGCGGGCAACGTGGAATCGGGCGCCGAACTTTACGATCCGAAAAGCGGCACCTTCATGGAAACCGGCAGCCTCGACACGGCGCGCTGCAAACATACAGCCGGGCTTCTGCCCGATGGAAGAGTGCTGATTGCTGGCGGTTCCGATTCGCGCGGCTGGAACGGCAACCTGAACAGCGCCGAGATTTACGATCCACATACTGGGAAGTTCACGGCAGCATCCTCCATGAACGATAGCCGCTTCAAGCTGCCCGATGAAGCCGTGCAGCTGCCTTCCGGCAAGCTTCTGATCGCCGGGGGAAGCAAGCAAGTGGAGGTATTCGATCCGGCCAGCGGGAAATTCCTGATAGCCGCGGGCCAGATGAACGACCGATGGCATTTCCTGTCGGAAACCAAACTGCGCGATGGCCGCGTGCTCCTGGCTGGCGGCTATCCCGATGGTGATCAGACCACGAACCAGACCTGGATTTACCGCCCCTGAGCGCGCTTCTTAGGAAGGATCGGGCCGGGCTAGTGATTCCACTAATGTCCCCTAAGTGGCTGATTTCAAACAGGATGGCCGAAATCAGCCATTAGCTTTTCCGCAACTTTTTCATCCCTGTACTGTTCAAACTTGTAGAGGATTTGGAAAGGGCTTCTGAACCGGCAGAGGTGAACGGATCGGAAGCGGGAGGTGATTATGCGTTACTTGAAATATGTTGCGATGTTGGCGGTGCTGATGGCGATGCCGCTTGCTTATTCGCAAGCGCAAGTTAGCGTGGGAGTCGGAGTAGGGCCGGTCGGCGTGGCAGTTGGTGCGCCGGCCTGTGCGTATGGATACTACGGATACGCTCCGTATGCCTGTGCGCCTTACGGCTACTACGGTGCTGACTGGTTTGCGGGCGGCGTCTTCGTCGGAGCTGGCCCATGGTTCCGCGGTCCTGGGTGGCTGGGGCGCTGGGGCGTGGCTAACGGTTGGTACGGACGTCCGTGGTACGGTCATCCGGGCTGGGGTCGCGCGTGGGGTGGTGGACGCGGCTTCGTAGCGCGCGGTCGGGTCGGTGGTTTCCACGGCGCGGCTGTGGCACGTGGTGGATTCCATGGAGCGGCAGTGGCTCACGGTGGAGGTTTCCACGGTGGCGGACGCCGGTAAGGTGTTCCGCGGGTGGAACGATGACAGCGGCTGGCAGCCCTTAAAGCTGCCAGCCGTTTTTCTTTTGCTCTTAATCCCATCAGAATGATCAACCCAAAACGATCAACCCAGAATGATCAACCCAGAATGATCAACCCAGAATGATCAACCCAAAACGATCAACCCGCGCAGCCCGGATTATTGACCCCGAGGGGCGAGTTAAATACAGCCTAAAGTAGTGAGCTTACACGCCATAACGGCTGATTCTCGTAAGTGGTTGAGTTTAGCCAGGATGGCTGAAATGAGCCACAGCGAATGCTGCAACTTTTCCGCGCCTGCCGCGTTCCAATACATAGAGAGAGTTGGTCAGTGGTTGGCTTCACGGGCGACCACCAAGACCGGGGGGTTTAAACGTGCGATACATGAAACATCTTGCATTAGTGGCTGCGCTGGCTTTGCCGATGTCCTACTCGCAGGCGCAGCAGGTTGACGCGCAAATCAGCGCGGGAACCGATCCGGGCTACGCCAACCAGGGGCAGGGGCAAGCCGACCAAGGCCCGCCATATCAGGGCCAGGGCGATCAAGGCCAGTACAATCAAGGGCCGCCCAATCAGGGTCCGCCTCAGGCTCAACAAAATCGAGGCTATTCCGACCGGGACTATGACGATCGAAACTATGACGATCGAAACTACGACCAAAACTATGGCTATGCGGCCGCACCTCCGGTGTGTGCGTATGGTTACTACTCGTATTATCCCTACGCCTGCGCGCCCTACGGCTTCTACGGCCCGCGGTGGTTTGTAGGTGGAGTGTTCATCGGCGCCGGCCCGTGGTATGGCTGGGGCTGGGGTCACGGTGGATATTGGGGCCGCGGCTTCGCTGGTGGACGTGGCTTCGTCGGTGGACGTGGCTTCGTTGGCCCGCGCGGCTTTGCAGGGCGCGGATATGCGGGTCGTGGCTATGCTGGGCGCGGCTATGCAGGACGCGGTTACGCCGGGCGCGGATTCCACGGCGGCGGCGCAGTGCGCGGCGGCGGTGGGTTCCACGGTGGTGGCGGACACGGTGGCGGTGGCCACGGCGGTGGACACCGGTAACTGACTATAAGCGCGAAACGCGCAACTACGGCTGGCAGCAATCGCTGCCAGCCGTTTTTCTTTCCCTGAAATGAGATCTGTCAATTTTTGCCGCAATCTCAATTGCGGCGTCTATGACGTACGCGCCGCCTGACCACGCGCTTTCTGCAGTTCTTGCAAAGTTGGAAAGGAACTGGAAGAAACCACCGTGCGCTCCGGTGGTTGGGAACCAGCCTCGAGGGCTGCGGCCAGCAACTGCATGGCGTCGCCGACGAGCGGCGGGCAAACAACGGTGGCGGCTAGCCGCCCCTGGCGAACCCATTCCTGGCCGGAGCGCGGAACACCGTCGCATCCGGTGATAGGAAGTCGCAGCCACGCGTCGCGTTCCTGCAGGTCCCCCAGTTCTTCAAAGGCCCGGCGCGCGCCGATGGCCATGTCGTCATTCTGGCAGGCGATCATGCCGACATGAAGTTGTCGCGATGTACTCAGCGACAACCACGACTTGACCGCGTTATAGCCGCTGTTCTGAGTCCAGTCGCCCTTCAGGGTTTTTACCACGACACACGGCGGCTTGGTCGAGAGCATGCCCCTGGTGCGGATTTTCGCCACCTCGCGGACCGATGGGCCCTCGAGATAGAGGACGCATCCCTGCTCACCCAGGAACGCGCCGATCTGCTGGCCCTGAATCTTGCCGATGGCCTCGTGGTCCGACAATATGGCGAAAACCGGGACCGAAGCGCGCTGCCGCAGCTGGGAAATGTAGTCTGCGTCGCTATTGATGATTGCCCAGGCAATGCCGGCCCCTACCGCAGCCTTTGCAATCTGAGCCATACCTGTGCCTACCGGCTCGGCCAGAATGGCATCGGGACGTTTCGATGGGTCTTGGATGAATCCGAGAATCTGCTGTGTCTGCTGTACGGCGTCATTGCCGGAATAGATGATCTGCAGACTGGCCCCAAGTTTGAGCGCGGCTGCCCGGGCCGAGGCCGCTTGCTCGAGTTGATAATCGTTGTCTTCTGTAATCAGAGAAACCAGAATATTGAGTTTGTTCATGGAAAGTGAGACTTCATGGTCCGCACTGCACTTCTGCGTTCATTAAAATGCCCACAGACGAGCGTGACAAATTACTTCGGTCATGAAAGTGTCCCGCATCGGGCCACGATGAGCCATAGTGGCTAACCCCGGGGACCAGCTCGGGTCACAACTGCGCTTGACTTTCTGCCTGTAAGCTGTCAATCCTATTAGCTTTTACCCGCGTCCCAATTCCACGCCGGCTGCGTGGCTTTCGGCCGGCGGGAATCTGTTGTGCGATTGGGGCAATCCTTGCGAGTTCGAGTTTTCTATCACGACAAATGTTTTGACGGAGCTTCCTCCGCTGCACTGTTTTCCCGCTTCTATCGCGAGCGCATCCGTGCCGACGCCGAGTTCGTCTTCACCGGCCTGGTCCACCGCGCCGGCGCGCTGTTCGACGAGAAGGAATTCGACGGCGACGAAAACGCCATCGTCGACTTCAAGTACTCCAGCTCGCCCAAAATTACCTGGTGGTTCGATCATCACGAGAGCGCGTTCCTCTCGCCCTCTGATGCCGAGCACTTCGAGCAGGATCAGAGCAACCGCAAGTTCTATGACCCGGATTTCAAGTCCTGCACCAGTTTCATCGCCATGATCGCGCAGCAGCGCTTCGGCTTCGATCCCGCGCCCCTGGCCGATCTGGTGCACTGGACTGACATCATCGACGGCGCCCTTTACCCCGACGCCAAGACCGCGGTCGCCATGGAAGCGCCCGCCATGAAGCTGACCATGGTCATCGAATCGGCGCCTGATCACGGCTTCGTCCCCAACCTGATTCCGCTGCTGGCCACGAAATCCCTGGGCGAGATTCTCGAAGAGCGTTTCGTCGCCCCGCTGCTTCCGCCCTTGCTCAAACGTCATGAACTTTCCATCGGAATTCTCGAATGGCGCACCGAATGCAAAGACGCAACAATTTTCTTCGACGTCTCCGATCACGACCTTGAGGGCTACAACAAATTCATCCCCTACTACCTGCATCCCGAGTCGGTCTACAGCGTGGGTCTCAGCAAAAGCAGTTTCCGGGTGAAGGTTTCGGTGGGATCGAATCCCTGGGCGCCTCAGGAACCCGAAGTAAATCTGGCCCGCATCTGCGAGCGCTACGGCGGCGGCGGCCACGCCCGCGTGGGAGCAATTTCCTTCAACGTGAACCAGCACGCCGCTGCCATCAAAGCGTCGCAGGAAATCGTCGCAGAACTGCGAGCTGCCATCCGCCAGAAAAAGTAGCGTCCGGAACTGGGTGACCCATTTCTCGCGTCCTGCGCGAGAAGTGGGTCTGTCACTGTATCTCCGATCTCAACCGTGATACTCTGCCTTGAGTCAACGCCAGCATTCATGCGCCATTCCGGAACCAAGCATGATCCACACCGTCGCCAGCGGCGCGTGCTCCGGGCCGTGGCCGCGATCGAATTCTTCAAGGGCATCTTCGTGGTGCTGATGGGACTGTGCGCGCTTGCGCTGGTCCACCGCGATGTCTGGCTCTACGCGGAAAGCCTGCTCGCTCTCCTCCACATCAGTACCGATCGCCGCTCCGCTCAGCTCTTTCTCGACTTTGCCGACAACGTCACCGACGCGCGCCTGTGGGCGGCGGCCCGCATCGCCTTCACCTACGCGGCGCTGCGTTTCACTGAAGCCTACGGTTTGTGGAAGGGACGCACCTGGGCTGAATGGGTGGCTCTGGTTTCGGGCGCTCTGCTGCTTCCTTTTGAGATCCGTGAACTCATGCGTGGTTTGACCACCTGGCGCTGTGCTTTGCTTATCGTTAACCTCGGCGTTGTTGTTTACATGCTCTACATCATCCGCGCCAACCGCCGGGAACGAAACGCAGCCTCCCTGAACGCAGCAGGTTAGAAATTGTCTCGAAAATCTGCCTTCAAAGTAGTTGCCGGTAATGCCCGCCAAAGGCCGGGAATGACCACACCAGCCTCGGGAAAAACTTTGGGCACGTTACCACCGTGCCAACCACAGTCGGGCCATTTTCAACACGCCTTTCCTGTAGGAAACTGTTCTCGCACCATGGCAGCCGAATCCAACACGCGCACGGGCAAAGACTCCTTGAAGGTCGAGAAGCTGTCGCTCCTCGTATTGACTCTCTGCATTGTAGTTCTGGTTTACGTGCTGGTGGCCCGGCCTTTCTAGCCAAGCTCCCTGACTATGTCTGGCATGCGTTTGACGCGCGCGAGTCGCAGGCCACACACACCTTTCCACTTCTCGATGAACTTGGCGGCGTCAAGGCTCTCGAATTTGCTGTTCGGGTAGTCGCTGTTCGGGCAGTCTAAGTTACAATGCTCGCAGCGGCGAATGGCCGCGGCCGCACCTTCCGGGCAAAACCTCGCAAACGAAGTCATGAAAATTGCCGTCATCACTCTCCTTCTCGGAGCATCCGCATTTGCCCAGGCTGCGCCTGCAGGTCCTACCGCGGCCTGCGGCCCCGCGAACGTCGACTTTAAGGTGAAGCTGGACCAGTCTCAACACATGGTGACTCAGCCCGAGCCCGGAAAGGCTCTGGTTTACTTCTTTTCGGATGCCGGTACAACCGCCACTCTGGGATACCCCACTGAGAAGCTGGCGATCGACGGAGCCTGGGCAGGGGCAAACCATGGCAATTCCTATTTCTCCGTCCCCGTCGATCCGGGAGAGCATCATGTATGCGTCACCCTGCAGTCCTCTCTGGTCGCACCGCGCGTCGAACTCGCCCACTTCACAGCGGAGGCCGCGAGGGCTTATTACTACCGCGTTCGCCTGGTCGCGTCGCGGAGTATCGAGCTGTTAGAGCTTGATCCGATCGACAGCGATCAAGGCAAGTATCTGATTGAGACCTTTCCGTTGGCGGTCTCAACTCGCAAGAAGTAGGCGACGCGCAACCCAACTGCCGATAGCTTCTCGACCCCTGCCGTACTCCGGCTTGCAACCTCCGAAACCCGCACCAGAAGCCAGAATTGGAGTCTAACGACTCTGGCAAGTGACCCGCTTTCGGTTCATAATCAAGGCCGAAAAGCGATTCTTCCCGGAGGCCCTATGCGTCTTGCGACCTTGTTCTGCTTGTTTTTTTCGCTGGCTGGCATCAGCGCCGCTCAAGATACAAATTTTTCGGCCGGCCCGCAGTATCTGATCACCAGCAGTTCGCCCATGTTCCTCCACTCCATTGCCACGCCATCCCTGTCGCTCGAGCCCTCCCTTCCGGAATTGCAAAGCCTGCCACAAATCGGACCGGCTGTCGAAGATCAACCCTTCGTAGCGAATCCCGAACTCCCGCGCGGCGCCGACCTCTTCCCGATCTATTACGGTTCCCCGGCGCCCAGCGTGGTCGAGATTACGTCGACCGAGCTGCCCCAGGAGTTGCCTGCAAGCATCGCCGACGCCGGCGTGACGGGAATGACCACTGCACAGTCCCTCCGTGAGCGCGGATACGGTGTGCCCCTCGGCGACACGGCCGCGTTCTGGAAGGCGCACAAGCATCCCGCCGCCCACGTCTACACCAACGCCGACGTCCAGCGCCTGCACGCCAGCTAGTTCGCACCGGCACATTAATTGAGCGCGGGCGCCCAATCGCGTCGCTTGCGAAAGCCTGTCCTGAGCGAAGCCGAAGGGTGGGGATTTTGCTGGAAGATTGCTATGAGTCCTAATTTTAGAGATTGAGCCGTTTCACCGCCCTGCTACGCTCCGTGTTAGCCTGTTCCTTCTCGGTTCCTCACAGGGAGTTCATGCCCAACGCCAATCCTTCTCATCTCGACCTGCAGGCGATCGCAAAAGAAGTCATGCAGCGCCACGGTTTCAACCCAGACTTTCCTCCGCAGGTTCCGCAGCAGCTCGCCGACCTGAAAGCCCACCCGCTGCAAATCGCACCCGCGGGCGCCATTCGCGACCTGCGCAATCTGCTCTGGTCGTCGATCGACAACGACACTTCGCGGGACCTCGACCAGATCGAAGTTGCCGAGCGCGCCTCCAACGGCGACGTGAAAATCATGATCGGCATCGCCGACGTCGACTCCTTCGTTTCCAAGCAATCCGCCATCGATCAGCACGCCGCGCGCGAAACCACCACCGTCTATGCCGGAGTTCGCAATTTCCCCATGCTGCCCGAGGAACTTTCCACCGGCAAAACATCTCTGCTCGAAAATCAGGATTGCCTCAGCGTAGTAGTTGAATTCGTCGTCGATTCCACCGGAATCGTGAACTCACCCAACGTCTATCGCGCCGTGGTCCACAACAAGGCGCAACTGCAATACAACTCCGTCGGTGCGTGGCTGGAAGGGAAGTCTCCCGCACCCCCGAAGGTCGCAGCTTCCAATGATTTGCAGGCCCAACTAAAGCTGCAGGATGAAGTTGCGCAGAAACTGAAGAACCAGCGCTTCCAGCACGGTGCACTCAGCCTGCAGACCGATGAACTTCAAGCTCTGATGGTCGACGATCGGGTCATCGACGTCGTGAACCAGCAGAAAAACCGCGCCACCGAATTGATCGAAGACTTCATGGTGGCCGCCAACGGCGTGGTCGCTCGTCTGCTTGAGAAAGTTTCGTCGCTGCGCCGCATCGTACGCACGCCCAAGCGCTGGGACCGCATCGTGCAGCTCGCCGCGGCTAGCAAAGAGAAACTTCCGGCCCAGCCGGATTCCAAAGCGCTCAACGATTTCCTGCTGCGGCGCAAGGCCGCCGATCCCGATCACTTCGCCGATCTTTCCCTGGCCGTGGTCAAGCTCATTGGTCCTGGCGAGTATGTTCTGGAACGCGCGGGCGATGTCGCTCCCGGACACTTCGGCCTGGCGGTGCGGGACTACACCCACTCCACCGCGCCCAATCGCCGCTTCGTCGATGTCGTCACCCAGCGTCTGATCAAGGCTCTGCTGGCCGGCCAGAAGAATCCTTACTCCGACGACGAACTGACCGCCGTCGCCGCCAACTGCACGCAAAAAGAAGACGCCGCCAAGAAAGTAGAGCGCGAAATGTCCAAGCGGCTCGCCGCCGTAGCCATGCAGAACCGTATTGGCGAGGTCTTCGACGCCATCGTCACCGGCGTCACCGCGAGCGGAACATTCGTGCGCGTTTTCCAGCCTCACCTCGAGGGACTGCTGGCGCAAGGTGAACAGGGACTCGATGTCGGCGACAAGCTCCGCGCCAAACTTATTCGCACCGACGTGCAGCGCGGATATATCGATTTCGCGCGCGCCTAGGTTTCCCTTTCGGGCCGCATCACGTCTCCTGCCAACCCACCACCGATGCACCATGCGAGCCAATAGCCGCTCGCAAAGCCGCAGGCTAAGCTTGCGATAGTCCATTCCTGCGGAACTGTGGGGCGTATTGTTGTCCAAATGGCGATATTTCGTTTGCCTGCCCATGATCGCGATTCTGCCCGTGTCTCTGCTGGCGGACGACGCAGCCGCCATGTTGCGCAGCAACGGAATTGGCGTGCTGGTCAACAACTCTCCCGCCCCGGCTTCGATCGCCCTGTTTTCTGACGCCTTGATCGAAACTCAGGCATCCTCTGTCGCCCGCATCGAAGAAGCCGGCTCGACCGCCGACATCAATCCGGAGACCATCGTGCAGTATGAGGTCGACGAACTGGCTCTCGACCACGGAAGCCTGTCGGTCAACACCTCGCGCGGATTGAGAGTCCGCGTGGGTTGCCTGACGATGACGCCCGTGAACAGCGCCGAATGGACTCACTATGATGTTGCCGACGTTGACGGGAAACTCACCGTATCGGCGCGCAAGAATGATGTTTATATCGACATCCAGACTGGCAGTCCCAAGCAGGCCAAGCAACCTGCACACTCCAACCGGATCACCGTACATGAAGGCGAGCAGAAGTCGCGCGAAGATAAGTGCGGAGCGGCTCAGTCTCCCCGCGCACCAGTAGCTAGGCCGTTTTTGGATTCGCCCTACGCCATAGGGACGGGTATAGGCATCATCACCGTACTGACTTGCTGGGCGTTGTGCCGGAACCCTGCCCCCATTAGTCCCGAGAAACCCCAGCCATAGCCGCGGTCCATTGTCCTTGAATCACTCGGTGACCACGGCCTTCACCAGATTTCGCGGATGGTCCACGTCATATCCCTTGTTTACCGCCACGTGATACGCGAAAAGCTGCAGCGGAATCACTTCGACAATGGGCAGCAGCAGTTCCGGAGCCGCTGGAACGTAGAACACATGGTCAGCAATCTTCGCGACGTCATTGTCGCCCTCGGTCGCGACCGCAACCAGCGGCCCGCGGCGCGATCTCACTTCTTTCATCACCTCCAGCGTCCGCCGGTAACGCAGTAGGGAATCCGGATCACCGTGGTCGCACGTAGCCAGCACGACCACCGGCAGTGTCTCATCCACCAGCGCATTAGGGCCATGCTTGAGTTCGCCTGCGGGATAGCCTTCCGCGTGCGCGTAGGAAATTTCTTTAAGCTTCAACGCGCCCTCACGTGCGATCGCGTAATGCACCCCGCGCCCGAGATAGAGGAACTTTTCTGCCTTGAAGTGTACTGCGCCGAATTCTTCGGCAAGACCATCCCAGGTCACGAGGTTCGCTTCGATCGCTTCCGGCAGGCGCATCAGCCGTTGCAGATACGACCGCGTAACTTCCGACGTCATGCGTCCGCGCTTGCGCGCCAGGAACAGCGCCATCAAGTAGAGAATCGTGAGCTGCGTAGTAAAACTTTTCGTCGCAGGGACCGACAGCTCCGGGCCGGCTCCTGAGATCAGCGCAGCACCCGCTTCCCGCACAATCGTTGTGTCAGGAACATTAGAGATTGCAATCGTCTTCACACCCCGCGTGAGCGCCTCGCGTTGCGCCGCAATCGTGTCCGCGGTTTCCCCCGATTGCGTAATCACCATCACAATCGGATCTACCGCCGCGTGGGTTGAGCGATAACAATATTCGCTGGCATACTCGACATCGACCGCCACGCCGGAAAGATCTTCGATCATGATTTCGCCCGCCAGTCCCGCATGGCGGCTCGATCCGCTGGCCGCGATGATCAGCTTCTCGAAGGTCAGCAGCGCGCTTTCAATAGCGTCGAGTTCTCCAGGAAAGATGATGTCATCCTTCAGATGCTTGGCGACGGTCTTGGCGATGGCCGTAGGTTGCTCGTAGATTTCCCGCCGCATAGCGTGGGAATATTTCGGGTTTGCGGAACCGTTTTTCTCGGAAGGAGTCATGTGGCTAGGGACGAGAGTAAATTATTCCCGCTCCAACGGGCAAACGCCGTAATTGGCGGGTGGGATCTTAAATAGTATTTGAGACACTACCATCGGCCAGGGTGCCCCATGTCTCGCGTCCTTCGAGAGACGTAGGAATTCGGCTGACTACGCCTCAATTCCCGCGCCCTCAAAGTGTGCTTCAATTTCCTCCAGCGTTTTGCCTTTCGTTTCCGGCAAGAAAAATGCCGCAGTCACGAAATAGATGACGGTGCCCCCGGCAAACCCGAAAAACATCGTCGAATACCCATACCTCCCGACGGTCGGCAAAAAAACCGCCGCAATGGTCGTCGCAACACCCTGATTCAGAAGAAGCGCGATGCTCATGCCGTTGGAGCGGATGCGCGTGGGCATGAGTTCGGAGAGCGCGAGCCAGACGCATACGCCTGGGCCGACGGCGTAGAAGGCCATGAAGATGAAGAGAGTGATGGCGATGGTCCATCCGTTGCTGGGGCTGGGCACTGGGCTGATGAGGGCGTTTTCGATTTTCAGCGGTGCGATGCGGGCGGCGTCGAGGTCGCCGAAAGGGTTGGAGAAAAACGCGATCACTTTGTTGGAAGGAATGCAGGCATCGCGAGTGACTTCGATGGGTTTGGTGGCCGTATCGTTGGAGCGAACGACCTGGCTGGTGGCGTGAAAGTCGCCGTAGGAATAAATGACCACCAGCGAAGTGGCGCGACCGGCAGGCGGATTGCCGCTTTCGTGCAGGAGTTGATCGGCAATTTCCGGCGTGTAATTAAGAGTAAATGTCTGGCCGGCGGTGACGCGGGATTGGATCGCCGCTTTGGTATCGACACGTTGTTTCTCGTTGCCGAGAAAAAGAACGCCGGTACAGATGAGCGAGAGGATAATGCCTCCCGTGCCGACGGAGAGAAGAAATTTGCGGCCCTTGCGATCAACCAGCAGGACGCCGATAAAGGTCACGAGAAAGTTGATGATTTGAAAGAAAAAATAGGCCCAATGCGCGGCGAAGTCGGAGAGACCGCCTTGCAGAAGGATGTTGGCGTTGTAACCGATGATGGAATTGATGCCGGTCGCCTGATTGCAGGCGAGGATGATGCAGGCCAGAATGAAGGGGATCACGTATTTGCGGCGAAGAAGAGATTCGCTCGACGCCGACTTTCCTGCTGATGTGTTTTTTTCGGCGGCGAGGGTTTCTTCCATCTCTTTGAGTTCGAGATCGGCCTGCGCGGGAGTTCGGGAGCGAAGAAGCGCGGCGGAAGCGGCGGTGTTTTTGCCGTGGCGGAGCAGCCAGCGCGGCGATTCGGCCACCATGAAGCTGCCGATCACGAACAGAAGGCCGGGTGGCAGTGAGACCCAGAAGATGCTGCGCCAGGCGGTATCTTTGAACGCTAGCAGCCTGGCGGCGTCGCCGAGTTTCGCTACCTGGTCGACGCGAAAACTGAAATAAAGGCCCAACCCGGCAGCGACGACGAGGCCGAGCGTCAGCAACCATTGAAAAATTCCAGTGCCTTTGCCGCGGTCGGAGGCGGTGAGGCACTCGGCGAGATAGAGCGGGACCACGACGCCGATGAGACCGCCGCTCACGCCCTGCAAGAGGCGTCCGAAAACGAGCGAACCGTACCCACTCGAAAGCGCGATCACGGGGATGCTGATGACAAACATCACGCCGCTCAGCGCCATGAGCGTGCGGCGGCCCATCCAGTCGGCTAGCAGTCCGGCGAAGAGTGTGGAGATGACGCTGCCGAGCAGAACCGCTGCCACCACGGTGGAAAGCTGGCCTCCAGTGAACCCAGAGGTTGCTTCGAGATACGGCAGGGCGCCGGCGACGATGCCGACATCGATGCCGTAGAGCAGGCCACCGAGGCCAGCGACGATGAGGAGAAAGCGATTATAGAAAATTTTCGAGCTATCGTTTTTCGAGACATCGGGGGCGGATGCGAACTCAGCGGTCATAGTGGGCGTGGTCTCAGGGATGCCGTCGCCATCGAAGCGCATCGGCAAATCGCACTGATTGTAGCCCACGGATACGCCGCAGCCGAGGCTGACGAAAAATATTCTGAGCTTCCCTTGGCCGCAAACCAAGGTCATAAACCCATCGTCGCGACGACTCAGCTACAATACTTGGTCCTTCGCGATTGTGCTCCGCCGTTGCCCGGACCTTCAGCTTTCCGCATGCGATACGGGTTCATCATCGATAACCGCAAGTGCATCGGCTGCCACGCCTGCACCGTCGCCTGCAAAACCGAGAACCACGTTCCGCTCACCGTAAACCGGACTTGGGTGAAGTACGTCGAGAAGGGGATCTTCCCCAACACCCGGCGCGTATTTCAGGTGACGCGCTGCAATCATTGCGAGAATCCTCCGTGCGTGACCATCTGCCCGGTCACGGCGATGTATCAGCGCAAAGACGGCATCGTCGATTTCAGTTCCGAGCGCTGCATCGGTTGCAAGGCCTGCATGCAGGCCTGCCCTTACGATTCCATTTACATCGATCCGGACGAAGGCACAGCGGCCAAATGTCATTTCTGCGCTCATCGCACTGAAGTCGGGCTGGAACCATCGTGCGTTGTGGTCTGCCCCGAGCACGCCATCATCGCCGGAGATCTCGACGCGGCTGATGGAGAGATCGCGCAGCTGCTGGCGCGCGAGCCGGTGCGTGTGCGCAAGCCCGAGCAGGGCACGCGCCCGAAGCTCTATTACATCGATGGCGACGAGAGCGCGATCGTGCCCACGGCCGCGCGCCACGAATCGATTTACATGTGGGCGCAGCGCAATGAAAGCGTGCATGGCGGCGGCGCGCTCTATCCGCCGGACAGTCCGCTACTGCAGAAGCATGCGCTGGCGGCCTACGACGTTTCACACGCGCGGCCCTGGGGCTGGCAGGTTCCAGCCTACTGCTGGACGAAAGCGATCGGCTCGGGTGCGCTCGCCGTCCCGGCGATCGCCATGCTGCTCGGACGATTAGGCGCCGATCGCTGGCGCGACGTGGCGCTATCGACTATCGCTCTGCTATTTACCGCGATCACGACCGTGCTTTTGGTTTGGGATCTCGAACACAAAGCGCGATTCCTGCGCGTCGTGTTCACCCCGCAGAGCAAGTCATGGCTGGCGCGCGGCGCGTTCATATTAATCGGATATAGCGGGCTGAGTGGCCTGTTCTGGCTGGCGTCGGTGCTGGGGTTTTCCGCGGCCTCGACAATTCTGCTGTGGCCCACGGTGCTGGCCGGGTTCATGGCGGCGGCCTACACCGCGTTTCTTTTCGGACAGTGTGAAGGCCGCGACCTGTGGCAGACTCCGCTGCTGCCGGTGCATTTGATCGTACAGGCGTTGATGTGCGGGGCCGCGGTGCTGGCATTGCTCCCGGCGGCGATCGGAGGGTCGGAGACTATGCTGGCAGTTGCGAAGGTTGCATTGGGATTCAGCTTGATTGCTCATTTGCTGATCGTGGTGGCGGAATTCATGATGCCGCATTCGACCGACAACGCGGCTTATGCGGCGCGCTTGATCACGCACGGACCGTTTAAGAATTGGTTCTGGGGAGGCGCAGTCGTGCTAGGTGGAGTTCTGCCAGTGTGCCTCTTGTGGCTGGCTCCGTTTGATTTTTATAACACTGCGTTTGCGGGCGTGCTGGCTTTGGCGGGATTGCTGATCTTTGAGTGGTGTTTCATCATGGCCGGGCAGAGCGTCCCCAACAGTTGAGCAGGAGTGAGTCGCATGCGGAAGACCCACGTTCGCAAAACACGCGTGAAATGGGGCCCGGCGTCAGGAAGCTGGAGATTCTGAATGAGTAATGAATTCAAGCGCGACGGGAGCCATCTCGCATATTGTCCGCCGGTGGAGAAGTGGGATGACTGGGTCGAACTCGATCCTGAAGCCTGGCCGCGCCGCGTCGAGAAGCACTACGACCTCGTTCCCACGATCTGCTTCAACTGCGAATCCGCTTGCGGAATGCTGGCGTACGTAGACAAGCAAACCGGCAAGGTCGACAAATTCGAAGGCAATCCCATGCATCCGGCGAGCCGCGGACGCCTCTGCGCCAAGGGCCCCGCGACCATCAATCAGATTCACGATCCGGACCGCGTGCTCTATCCCATGAAGCGCGAGGGGGCGCGCGGGGCAGGGAAGTGGAAACGCACCTCCTGGGACGAAGTGCTGGAAACTTTCGGAGGTCGCATCCGAAAGGCGATTCAGGAAGGCCGCGGCGAAGAAGTCATGTATCACGTCGGGCGCCCGGGCCACGACTTCATCATGGAGCGCACGCTGCAGGCGTGGGGAATCGACGGGCACAACTCGCACACCAATGTTTGCTCGTCGTCGGCGCGACTCGGTTATTTGCTCTGGCATTATGCCGACCGGCCCTCGCCCGATCATGCCAACGCGCGCTTTATTCTTCTGCTTTCCGCGCATCTGGAGTCAGGCCACTATTTCAATCCGCACGCCCAGCGCATCATCGACGGAAAAATGGCTGGTGCAAAGCTGGCGGTCATGGACCCGCGGCTCTCGAACACGGCCAGTATGGCCGATTATTGGATGCCGACTTATCCTGGCACCGAAGCCGCCGTTCTTCTCGCGATGGCGAAGGTCATCCTCGACGAAAACCGTTTCGATGCCACATTCGTGAAGAACTGGACGAACTGGGAAGAACTGGAAGTCGACGGTTTCAAGGCCAAAGGCCAGAGCTTTGCTGTGCTCATCGAAGCGCTGAAGAAACACTACGCAAAGTTCACGCCGCAATTCGCCGAGAAAGAAAGCGGAGTTAAGGCAGATGTCATCGTCAAGACAGCACGCGAGATCGCGACGGCAGGGAGCCGTTTCGCGTCGCATTTGTGGCGCGGCAGCGCCTCCGGAAATCTCGGTGGATGGCAGCCGGCGCGGGCCTTGATGCTTCTGCATGTGCTGACAGGGTCGGTGGGAACCGAAGGCGGACACAATCTGAATGCGTGGAATAAGTTCGTCCCTAAGACTTTCAAGGTTCCGCCTCCTCAGAAGCGGTGGAACGAATTGCTCTATCCGCAGGAATGGCCACTATGCACTCACGAAATGTCCTTCCTGCTGCCGCACTTTCTGAAAGAGGGCCGCGGTCGCATCGAAGCGTATTTCACGCGTGTGTTCAATCCGGTGTGGACCTATCCTGACGGGTTCTCGTGGATCGAGATGCTGCGCGACGAAGAAAAAGTCGGCCTGCACGCGGCGCTCACTCCCACCTGGAGCGAGACCGCATGGTTCGCCGACTACGTGTTGCCCATGGGATTCAGTTCGGAGCGTCATGACCTGATGAGCCAGGAATCGTACGCGGGCAAGTGGATTGGTTTTCGCCAGCCCGTGCTTCGCGTGCTGCGCGAACGCGCCGGTGAAAAATTCGAATACACTTACCAGGCGAATCCCGGCGAGGTTTGGGAAGAAGATGAATTCTGGATCAACCTGTCGTGGGCGATTGATCCCGATGGGTCGATGGGCATCCGCCAATATTTCGAGTCGCCGTACCGCCCCGGACAGAAGTTGACCGTCGATGATTACTACGGCTGGATTTTTGACAACTCCGTCCCCGGTCTGCCTGAGACTGCCAAGAAAGAAGGGCTCACGCCGCTGCAGTACATGCGCAAGTACGGCGCGTTCGAAGTGACGTGCGACGTTTACAAACAGAACGAGAAACCTGTAGCAGCCGCCGATCTAGCCGGCTCGCAAGTCGAGACGAACGGCGTGGTCACGAAAAGTGGCAAACCGATTGGCGTGATGGTCGAAGACAAGGCAGTCGTCGGCTACAACACCCCGTCGCGCAAGCTGGAACTGTTTTCGAAAACCATGGCCGACTGGAAGTGGCCAGAGTTCACGCTGCCCGAGTACTACCGCAGCCACATTCACCGCTCGGCGCAGGCCGCGTCCATTGGACAATCAGCGGAAGATTTCGACCCGAAGTACACGCCGGTGGTCGAGTGGCCGAAAGAGGCGCACGGCGATGTCTACACGCTGCTGCCAATTTTCCGGCTCCCGAATCTCATTCACACCCGCTCGGGCAACGCCAAGTTCCTCTACGAGATTTCGCATAAGAATCCTTTGTGGGTGAATCCCGTCGACGCGAAGAGACTCAGCGGCGTGCGCACCGGGGACTTGATGAAAGTACACACGGAGATCGGGTATTTCGTACTGCACGCCTGGGTCACGGAGGGTCTGACGCCTGGTGTGGTCGCATGCTCCCACCATCTTGGCCGCTGGCGCATCAATAAAGAGGATCAGGTCGAGCGCATGTCGAGCGCGTGGGTCGACCTGAAAGAAGTGGGCAAGGGCCAGTGGAAGATGCGGCAACTCGAAAGCGTTTCACCGTGGGAGAGTCTCGACCCCGAGACCAAGCGCGTATGGTGGAGCGACGCTGGCGTGCACCAGGACATTACGTTCCCCGTGCACCCCGATCCCATCAGCGGCATGCACTGCTGGCATCAGATGGTGCGCGTGGAAAAGGCGGGGCCGGACGATCGCTACGGTGACATTTTCGTAGATACGAATCTGTCCTTCGCCGTGTATCAAAGATGGAAGGCGCTCGCGCGGCCCGCACCAGGCCCCGGCGGCCTGCGCCGCCCGCTGTGGATTCCGCGCGTAGTGCGTCCCGAGGAATCTGCGTTCTACATCAAGAAATAATCCAGGGGTGCCCCATGTCTCTGGGTGACCATGTCTCGCGGTTTTTGCGAGACGTGGGGATTTTCTCTTACGCCCGCAAACTCTTCTCAAGCGGCAGACTGAACGAGAACACCGACCCGCTGCCCAATTGGCTGACCACGCCAATGGTTCCGCCGTGAGCCTCCACGATCACCTTCGCGATCGCCAACCCCATGCCCGTTCCCGGAGCGGCGTAACGCTGGTTTTGGCCGCGATAGAACTTCTCGAAGATGAGCGACTGTTCGAACGAATCGATGCCGGGACCTCGATCAGCCACGCTGGTCACGAGCAGGCTGCCGTCAACCTCGCTAGTCACTTTGATTGGAACGTCCGTGTCGGAATACTTGCCGGCATTTTCCAGCAGGTGCATAAGTACTTCGCGAATGCGCGCCACATCCATCGGAACTTTCGGCGAATCCGCCGCAATGATCACTTCCACGGGATGATTTTCCAGTGACGCCTTGGCGTCCTCCAGCGCAGGCTGAAGCGCGTCTCGAATCGAATGCGGCTGGAAATCGAGTTTGAACATTCCCGAATCCAGTTGCGCCATTTCCGCGGCCTCGCCCACCAGGCGGTTCAGGCGATCGGTCTCTTCGTCGATCACGGTGAGCAATTCGCGCCGTCCCTGATCGTCGAGTGTCGCTCCCGACAACAAAGTCGTGACGCTGGCCTTGATGGAAGTGAGCGGCGTGCGGAACTCGTGTGTCACCGAATCAAGCAAGGCCGTTCGCAGCCGTTCGTGCTCCTGCTCCGCGCGGTTTTTGCTGAGGGCTTCAAGAGCGCGGGCGCGCTCAATCGCCAGCCCTGCCAGGCTTCCCAGTGCATCCAGCGTTTCGCGTGAAAGTTCATCTCCAGCCACGCCCAACGCTCCGACGGTGCGCATCCCGAGGCGCAGTGGCACGTAGGAGACGCCGCCTTGTGTGATCGGCTCCCCGCGCAAGAGCGTGGAACGCAATACGGTCTCTTCGAATTTGGCGTCGAGCGACGAACGGTAAACTGTTGGATGGTCCGCCGCCATCACAACCACGCTTCCCACCGAGAATGTTTCCTGCACATACTTCGGCAACGCGTTCAGCAGTTCGAGGACGTTCTCCGACGCCAGCAGCCGTTGGCTCAAACCGAAAAGTCGCTCCACTTCGCGGCGGCGCTGTTTCGCGCCTTCCGCCTCGCGACGCGCGCGTTCCGCCAGATTGCTAGCCACGAGCGCGGTCACCAGGAAAGCAAACAAAGCCACCCAGTTCTGAGGATCGGCGATGGTGAACGTTCCGACCGGAGGTAGGAAGAAAAAATTAAACGCTGCCGTGGCCCCCACCGCCATGACTACGGCGTAGCGCAAGCCCCAATAAGCCGAGGTCAGTAGCACGGTCACCAGGAACATTAAGGCGACGGTTGTGTGATTGACGTGCAGCTTGAAGTCGACTGCCGTGATCAGACAGATCGCCGCGACCACAAAGCAGTAACGGACGGCCTGCGTTCTAGCCCCGATTTTCACTCCCGCATTGTACGATGGAGGTGACAATTCCCGCGCTGCCAAAGACAATAGCTGCGGTGACCAGGCATGATTACCCACCAATGACCAAGACGCCCGAGGAATGGCTCAACGAAGTTTCGCCGGAGAAGCCGCGGGGAATCTTCAAGCTCTTCCTCGGCTACGCTCCCGGCGTGGGCAAAACCTACGCTATGCTGAGCGAAGCGATTCGCCGCGCCAGCCGCGGCGAAGATGTGATCGCCGGCGTGGTGGAGAGCCACGGCCGCAAGGCCACCGCGGAACTTGCCGCCAAACTCGACCGCATCCCGCCGCGCAAACTCGAATACAAGGGCACCATGTTCGAAGAGATGGACGTTGACGCCATTCTCGCCCGCAAACCGGCCGTGGTCGTGATCGACGAGTTGGCTCACACCAACATCGAGGGCAGCAAGCATGCCAAGCGTTACGAAGATGTGATGGAACTGCTGGAAGCCAAAATCGATGTTCTCTCCACTATGAACGTACAGCATGTCGAGAGCGTCGGCCCCACGGTTCAGCAAATCACCGGCGTGCAGGTTCGAGAAACCGTTCCCGACTGGGTGATGCAGCGCGTGGATGAAATCGTGCTCGCCGATCTGACGCCGCAGGCCCTGCAGAAGCGCATGCAGCGTGGAGATATCTACCCCGTGGACCGCGCCCAGCGCGCGCTCTCGCATTTCTTTCGTCCCGGCAACCTGATCGCGTTGCGTGAACTGGCTCTGCGGCAGGTTACAGGAGTGGTCGACCGCAGTCTCGATGCTTTTTTGGACAAGGACGCGACCCAACCAGCGCATACCGTGCGCGAGCGCATCGGCGTCTGTGTGAGTTCGAATCCCGCGGCGCAATATCTGATCGCCCGCGGCTCGCGCATGGCACAGGCCATGGGCGGAGAATTCTACGTTTTTTACGTCGATGTGGGCCGCGACACGCGTCCCGAGGATCAAAAAACTTTGGCTGAGAATATTCGCTTTGCGGAAAATCTGGGAGCTCGCGTGGTGCGCTGTTCCGGCAGAAGCATCGCCGACGGGGTCGCTCAACTCGTGCGCGAAAATCACATCACCCAAGTAATTTTTGGCCGGTCGGCGCGTACCGGCTGGCAGCGATACCTATATCTTTCGGCTATTCAACGGTTTCTGCGCGATTCGCCTTCGGTTGATGTCCACATCGTCACCCAGGAGGCCCGCTGATGGCGGACCGCCCGCACATTCTCGTGGTCGATGATGAACCGCAAATCACGCGCGTACTGCGCACCAGTCTATCGGCGCAAGGCTATGACATCCGCGTCGCCAACAGCGGCGAAATGGCGCTGGAGATTATGAAAGACTGGTCGCCCAGCCTGATCATCACCGATCTGTCGATGCCCTCGGTTGACGGTGTGCAACTCTGCCGAACCGTACGCGCCGTTTCACAGGTGCCGATCGTCGTGCTCTCAGTGCGCGACCAGGAGCGCCAAAAAGTGGAAGCGCTCGACGCCGGGGCCGACGATTACGTCACCAAGCCATTCGGCATGAATGAACTGCTGGCGCGCGTACGGGCGAATCTTCGCCGTGTCCCGACAGAGAGCGAGCCCGCGGATGCCGTGATTGAGGTTGGAGATTTTCGCATCGACACCGCCGCCCACAAAGTGACGGTCCGCGGAGGCGAGGTTCGCCTTACTCCGAAAGAGTTTGATCTGCTCGTCTTCCTGGCGCGCCGTCCTAGCAAGGTCGTCAACCATCGCACTTTGCTGGGAGCTATATGGGGCGGACAAAGCACTGAGCAGGTGGAATACCTCCGCGTCTTCGTGGGCCAGCTCCGCAAGAAGCTGGAGCCAGACGCCTCCTCGCCGCGCTACATCGTGACCGAGCCTTGGGTCGGATACCGCTTCGAACCGGGCGAGTAACGCGTCACCACACCACCGAATACCTCAAGGTCTTCTTACGAACATTCTACGAACCCTTTATTCAACCTTTATGCCTTTCATCATCAAATTGATCATGCGTGGGACGGACTTGAAGACCACGGAAAGGCGGGAAACTAGAATGTCGACAATTCAAGATGTCTCTGCGGAACAACTGGCGAAACTTTTCCATCATTACCGGGAGGCTTTAGCGCATAACGGCGGCGATCACGGTATCAAAGAAGAATCCTCAGCCTGGGATCGCGCCCCCCAGACCGAGCGCAGACTGATGGTGGCGGCAGCCCGCCTGGCGCTCATCGAATTGGCGACGACTCCCGTGGAATCCAGACCGAGCCGCAAGTACTACGCCAAGCCGGGCGAAGCAGATTGGGGCTGCTAAACCGTAGATTCGGCGAGGGCCCGTTGGCGGAAGGTCTCCGCCATGACTAAATCGATTTTCCTTACGAATTCTTTATGAACTCTTGATCCCGCTCTTACGCGCGGAGTTGTCAAATAGTTATAGATTTTCTGCGATAGGTGCCGGGTGAAGTCGGGAAAGCGATGAGAGTTGCACTGGCAATCCTATGTATCGGCGCTGTGATATTTCTGCTGCGCGTCTTGGCGGCACTGGTGAAGGAATGGGTAAGCTGGCCTTCCAGCGCGATACGAGTTCATTTTGAAAAGTTCGAACCACCCCGGCGCCAGGGAGAACTCATCGAAATGACTCCGGCAACGCAGAGTCGAAAAGCTCCGGCCAGAACTGGCCAGCGGATAGCGCTCTGACTTTAGCGGTGCGCGACGAATCGGCAGAGGAGATTACCCATGCAGGATGTTCTTTGGATAGCCGTCACCATCGCATTCTTCGCCGCATCGGTGGCGTACGTGCGCTTCTGCGACCGCATGAAGTAGGAGCAAGTCGAAGTAGGAGGAGCAATGGACGTACAGTCTCTCATCATGCTCATCATCAGCGCGCTCGTGACCGTCTACTTGTTCTACGCGCTGTTGCGGCCGGAAAAATTTTGACCGGAGAAAGTTTGCAATGACCCTCAATGGCTGGCTGCAGATCCTGGTATTTCTGGCTCTGATCTTCGCCGTCACCAAGCCGCTCGGCATCTTCATGACGCGCGTGTTCGCCCGCGAGAAGACGTTTCTCGACCCCGTGCTGCGGCCGATCGAGCGGTTGCTCTATCGCGTCACCGGCGTTGATGAAACCCACGAGATGCGTTGGACCGAATACGCGATCACCATGCTGCTGTTCAGCGCGGTCTCGATGCTTGTGCTTTATCTGATTCAGCGAATCCAAGGCGTACTGCCATTCAATCCACAGCACTTCGCGGCCGTTGCGCCCGAACACCTGGCCTGGAACACGGCCGCGTCCTTCACCACCAACACCAACTGGCAAGCCTACTCCGGCGAGACGACCATGAGCTACTTCACACAAATGGCTGGCCTCGCCTATCACAACTTTACTTCGGCGGCGACCGGCATTGTGCTGGCCATCGCCTTTATTCGCGGAATTGCCCGGCGCCAAATGCAGACCCTGGGAAATTTCTGGGTCGACTTCGTGCGCTGCTGCCTCTGGGTGCTGCTTCCGTTTTGCGTGGTGGGATCTCTGTTCCTGGTTTCGCAGGGAGTAGTGCAGAACCTGAAGCCTTACGATACCGTGAAACTGGTCGAGCCCCAACAGGTGCAGCACGTAGGCGCGGACGGCAAGCCCGTGGTCGATGCCGCTGGCAAGCCGGTGATGGACACCGTCACCACCCAGATCATCGCGCAAGGCCCAGTGGCCTCACAAGAAGTAATTAAACAATGGGGCACGAACGGCGGCGGATTCTTTAACGCGAACAGTGCGCATCCGTTTGAGAATCCCACGCCTCTGACAAATCTCTTTCAACTGTTTTCCATTTTCGCCATTGGCGCCGGGCTTACGTATACGCTGGGCCGCATGGCCAACTCTCCAGCTCATGGCTGGGCGGTCTGGTCGGCAATGGCTCTCTTGTTTCTTGTCGGCGTAACTGTCGCCTACTGGGCAGAGGCGCAAGGCAATCCCTTGTACCCCTCGACCATCGCGCAACATGCCTCGACCATGCAGCCGGGCGGCAACATGGAAGGCAAAGAAGTTCGCTTCGGCATCGCCAACTCGGCTCTGTTCGCAACGGTAACCACTGACGCCAGTTGCGGCGCCATCAACGGCTGGCATGACTCGTTCACGCCTCTGGGCGGGATGGTTCCACTGGTCAACATCATGCTCAGCGAGGTCATCTTCGGCGGCGTCGGCTCCGGAATGTACGGTGTTCTCATCTATGTTGTCCTCGCTGTGTTTATTGCCGGCCTCATGGTGGGCCGCACCCCGGAATATTTAGGAAAGAAAATTGAAGCCTACGACGTCAAGATGGCCATGCTCACCTCGCTGGTCTTCCCGCTGATTATTCTTACGCTCACCGGAATCTCGACGGTCAAAGGCTTTGGCACGGCAGCGATCTTCAATCCCGGGCCCCACGGCCTCAGCGAGATTCTCTACGCGTTCACCTCGTCCGCCGGCAACAATGGCTCCGCCTTCGGAGGCCTCAGCCCGATCAACACACCTTGGTACGACTCGGCTACGGGCATGACGACGCTGCTGGGCCGCTTTTTCATGATCATCCCCATGTTGGCGATTGCCGGCAACCTGGCGCAGAAAAAATATGTGCCGCCGTCGGTCGGAACATTTCCCGTTACCACGCCGCTGTTCACTCTGCTGCTGATTAGCGTCATCCTGATTCTCGGTGCGTTGACGTTCTTTCCGGCGTTAAGCCTCGGCCCAATTCTTGAGCACCTGCTGATGCACGTAGGAAAGACTTTTTAGGACGCTTCTTAGGAAACTTTTTAGGAAAATATGGCCAGCCATCGCAAATCGGTTTGGGATCTGAATCTGGTTCGCAGCGCCGCCTGGAGTTCGCTGCTCAAGCTCAACCCTCGAAATATGATGGGCAATCCAGTCATGTTCGTGGTCGAAATCGGCAGCGTGATCACGACCGTGCTCTTGATTCTCCATCCCCACGAGGCATTTAGCTTCAATCTGCAAATCACCCTGTGGCTGTGGTTCACGGTGTTATTTGCCAACTTCGCTGAAGCCATGGCGGAGGGCCGCGGCAAGGCCCAGGCGGAGACCCTGCGGCGCGCTCGCTCGGAAACCATCGCCAAGCGCATTACCTGCGACGACAAGATCGAAGAAGTTCCCAGCGCACAGTTGCGCTCCGGCGACATGGTTTCCGTCGCAGCTGGCGAACTCATTCCCGGCGACGGAGAAATTGTCGAGGGCGTGGCCTCGGTCGACGAATCGGCCATCACTGGCGAATCCGCGCCGGTGATTCGCGAAGCGGGTGGCGACCGCTCGGCCGTGACGGGTGGCACGCGAGTGCTCAGCGATTACATTAAAGTGAAAATCACTTCGAATCCCGGCGAGACTTTCCTCGACCGCATGATCGCCTTGGTCGAAGGCGCTTCGCGCCAGAAGACTCCCAACGAAATCGCGCTAAACATCCTGCTCGCGGGACTGACGATTATTTTCTTACTGGCCGTGGTCACGCTGCAGCCCTTTGCGATCTATTCCGGCTCACCGCAGACCGTGTTTGTGCTCGTCTCATTACTGGTCTGCCTGATTCCCACCACGATCGGCGGCCTGCTGTCCGCGATCGGCATCGCCGGCATGGACCGCCTGGTCCAGCACAATGTGCTCGCTATGTCAGGCCGCGCGGTAGAAGCCGCGGGAGACGTGAACACGCTGCTGCTCGACAAGACAGGCACGATTACTTTCGGAAACCGCCAGGCCACAGAATTCATACCCGGTCCCGGAGTGAGTGAAGCCGAAATGGCCGACGCCGCGCAGCTCTCGTCGCTGGCTGACGAAACTCCGGAGGGCCGCTCTATCGTTGTACTGGCTAAAGAAAAATACCAGCTGCGCGGCCGCGAATTCGCCGCGCACGAAGCCGAATTCATCCCGTTCACCGCGCAGACCCGCATGTCCGGTGTCAATCTGGATGGCCGCCAAATCCGCAAAGGCGCTGCCGAATCCATTGCGAATTATCTCGAACAAAATAACGGTTCCATGCCCGCGGAAGTGCGCGCGGCAGTGGAACGCATCGCATCTTCTGGCGGCACACCGCTCGTAGTCTCGGAGAACCGCCGCGCCATGGGTGTGATTCACCTCAAAGACGTGGTCAAGGGAGGAATCCGCGACCGCTTCGCGCAGCTGCGTGCCATGGGTATTCGCACGGTCATGATCACCGGCGACAATCCCCTAACGGCTGCGGCCATCGCCCGTGAGGCCGGGGTCGACGACTTTCTTGCGCAGGCAACGCCCGAGGACAAACTGAAATTAATTCGCAGCGAGCAAGCCGGCGGCAAACTCGTCGCCATGACCGGCGACGGCACCAACGACGCTCCCGCGCTGGCTCAGGCCGACGTAGGCGTCGCCATGAACACCGGCACGCAAGCCGCCAAGGAAGCCGGAAACATGGTCGATCTCGATTCCAATCCCACCAAACTCATCGAGGTCGTAGAGATCGGCAAACAGTTGCTCATGACGCGAGGCGCGCTCACGACTTTTTCCATCGCCAACGATGTCGCCAAATATTTCGCCATCATTCCCGCCATGTTTGCCGTAACTTTTCCCGTGCTCAACGCGCTCAACATCATGCATCTCAAGACGCCGCAATCAGCAGTGCTTTCGGCCGTCATCTTTAATGCGCTGATCATCATCGCGCTGATCCCGCTCGCGCTGCGCGGCGTGAAGTACCGCGCCATGAACGCCGAAGCCTTGCTGCGTCGCAATCTTTTTATCTACGGCGTGGGCGGACTGATCGCGCCCTTCGTAGGGATCAAACTCATCGACATGCTGATCACGGCGGCCCATCTGGCCTGAGGACTCCAATTCCGATTCTTAATGCCTATGAAAAAACATCTCACCACCGCGTTCCTCATGACCATCGCCACCACGATTCTGCTGGGCGTGCTCTATCCGCTGCTGATCACTGTCGTGGCGCAGGTTCTATTCAAAGACAAGGCGAACGGCCAGATTCGTTATCGCAACGGAGAAGCCATCGGCTCGCGCATCATCGCGCAGCCTTTCACCTCCGCGAAGTATTTCCATCCCCGTCCCTCCGCTGCCGGCAACAACGGATACGACGCTGGCAACTCCGGAGGCACCAACTTCGGTCCCACCAACCAGAAACTCATCGACCGCATTCAGGTCGATGCGAAAACTCTGCACGACGAAAATCCATCGCAACCGATTCCCGTCGATCTCATCACCACGTCCGCATCCGGCCTTGACCCCGAAATTACCCCCGCCGCCGCCGAGTTTCAAATTCCCCGAGTCGCCCGCGAGCGTGGTCTGCCCGAATCCACGATTCGCGACTTGGTCCAGAAGCATACCGATCAGCGCGATTTGGGCCTGCTCGGCGAGCCGCGAGTCAATGTGTTCGAACTCAATCTCGCCCTCGACGATTTGTCTGGCCAAGCGCAGAAGTGAATCGGAGCCGCTCGTCGAGCTAGAGGTACGTCATCAGCGGGCCCTCATCCACTGATACGTCATCCAGAGAGCACAGCCGCTATTCAGGCGGAGAGAAGAGCCTGCCCCTTCGACAAGCTCGGGGCAAGATCTGAGCCAAGTCGAAGGCATCTCGCGGGGAGCAAGATGGCCACTCAGTTCTCGCCCAGCACACTTCGCGAGATGTTTGTACCCGCAAATCCACGTGAGATAATGGGGCGATTTCCCACTGGCCCCGTAGCTCAGATGGATAGAGCAGCGGTTTCCTAAACCGAAGGTCGGCAGTTCGACTCTGCCCGGGGCCACCATCCCATTCCAATGAAAAGCACCTGGTTAACGGCAGGGATGCCGCTGCCTTCCACGTGTCGGCCGGAGTGAAGAGTGATAACAAAAAAAGAAGCCACGACCAAGGCCGTGGCTTCCTCTTTAACAGCAAGTGGTTCTGTACTCCACTTCCGATCCACAACGAGTTCTCAATCTCACGTCATTGGATTCAACGCCCCGCCAAGGATTAGAAGTTGACCTTCACCGTCAACTGGACCAACCGGGCCGAAGAGTCTCCGCCCAGGAACGATCCCAAAATACTGGTTGGCGTGTTCACCGTATCCAGTACATGGCCGAAGTTTCCGTTGTTGATATCATTCACCGGACCCTCGAAGTTTGGATGGTTGAACAGGTTGAAGAACTGAGCGCCAAGTCCCACCTTGGCTCCCTCCCAATGCGGAATCAGGGTGTACTTCATAAGGGTCATGTCCGTATTGAAATAGCGAGGACCGAAGAACTGGTTACGCCGCTGATTCTCGGTTCCCGAGTCCAACTGATTCTGTCCAACGTTCCCGCCCGCAGCTAAATCGGGGAAATCCGATGCCGATAGGCAAGGCCCTGAAGTGATGCTGCTCGGGCTGTTACAGCCCGGGAATGAGGCTCCAGAGAAGTTGGCGTAAGCCGCCGCTCCGTAGCCAAAGCTGCTCAGAATACCGGACGCACCACCGTTCACAACCGTATACGGCAGACCGCTACGTGCGAAAAGCGTTCCGGAGAGTTGCCAGCCTTTCAAGACCGGTGTGGGCCCCTTCGGGATCTCGTACACGTAATTCGCGCTGAGATAGTGCCGCGTGTCGTAGTCCGCATTGCCATAGTTGTATTGGCGGATGTTGTTATCGTTGATGGGGTTGGCCAAGCTGCCCACCCGGCCGATGGAGGCGTTGTTCGCGATGAAGGGGTTGAAGCCGCCGTTGGAGACTTCATCCAGCGCGTGGCTCCAAGTGTAGTTGACCTGCATCTGCAGCCCGCGGCTGAAACGATGCTGCGCCGTGAATGACAGGCCGTTGTAGTTGGAAATTGCCGCAGTCTCGATTTGTTGCACTTCTGAGAAGCGCTGATCGGGCTGGGTTGCCGGCAAGCCGATGAAGCCATTCGGGCAAGAGGAGGCCGGGCAGTAGGCGTTCACGTTGTTGAAGAATGCCGTTTCGTGATAGCCGTGATTGCCCACGTAGTTGAGGGTTATCGAGGTATTGTTTCCAATCGAATGCTGCACCTCGAAGTTCCACTCCCAGTACTCAGGGGACTTGATCGCGCTCACGTTGTTGAATCCCGGGGTGGCAAAAACTCCCCCCGCCGTGGCTGCAGCAGCTTGAATCTGAGCCAGGGTTTCCCCACTCTTGAATCCGTTTGCCAGGGCGGTGTTAGATACGGCAGCGGTCGTAAATATGTTGCCGCCATTCGCCACCTGCTGCGGCGATGTGTTGCCAAAAATAGCAAACGGGAACTGGTTATACACCGGGGTATTCTCGGATATGGAGTCTGCAATCTGACCCGGGAATGTATCCATGAATAGACCAACGCCGCCACGCAAAACCGTGTTCTTTAACACGGGCGGAGTCCAGGCAAACCCAAAGCGCGGCTGCCACGCGATTGTCGTAAACGACGGCATGGCTTGGCCAAGGCCGGTCTGGATGGCCTGGTTGTAGGGCGTGTTCACGTCGTGGCTGATACTGCTGAAGTTCCCCGCCAACCTTGCGAAGCAGTCTGCCGCGCAGGAAGGGATGGAGTTGTGATCCGCGCGTAAGGCGAAGGTGAGTTTCAGGTTACTCTTTACCTTCCACTCATCCTGCGCGTACAAGCCCAACTGGTAGAGCTTGATGTTTTGCTCGAGCGCTGTGGGGAAGACCTGGTTGTCCAGCAGCGACACGCCATCATAAAAATTCGTCAAGCTGAGCGGAAGCGCAAGACCGGTGGTGAACGAGCCGTAGTCCTGATCGCTAACGAGGTTCCTGTGGAAGTAGAGCCCAGCTTTCAGAGTATGGTTACTGCCGAGGCTGTAGGAGTAGTCGTCAACCAACTGATAGCCGGTAACGTTGCGTCCCTCTGGCCATGCGAAGTCGTCGCCGCCGAGTCCTGTGAAGGCTCCGTCGTTGTCAATCACGGTAGTCGGGAACACGGCCAGGGAGGCTGCGAGATTGGCGGCCGAGAAGATTGCGCTGTAGTACTGATCGGAAACGACCAGGTTGTTGGCCGCTTTCGCGCCAAACGCGCGGTTCCAGCTGACCTGTGCCTGATATTCAGGCTGGGTGCTGACTGCGTCAAAGATTGAGTTGATTTCGTCGGTGTACGTCGCCTGGACGCCTTTGTCTTCCTGCAAGCGCACAAATACCTTGTCATTGTTGGTAACGTTGAAGTCAAATCGGCCCGAGGTCAGGAACTCGTGCGTGAAGTTAGGAGCCGTTCCGCGGTAAGAGTCGGCGCAGGGATTCGCCCCGGCGCCGAATGCCGCCCCGGTTACGGGATCGGTGAAGGTTTGTCCCACGCAACCGCTAATATCCGCGGCGTTTGGCACGCCTTTCACAGCGCGGGAGATGCCCGGCGCTCCATTGTAGAGCGTAAACATCTTCTGGTAGAACGGAATCGACTGGCTGAGGCCGCTGCCAGGGATGTTGGCGTTGAATGGCTGGCTCAGGTTGTTAATCAACGCAGTCTGAAATAGTGGGTCGGGAACTTGTACCTGCTCGCTCGTCGGCAGGATCACCCGCAGTCCTTCGTAGTTCCAGAAGAAGAATGCCTTGTCCTTCTTGATCGGCCCGCCGAAGGACGCCGCATATTGGTTGGCGTTTACAAAGGGCCGGGGTGCGTCGTTTCCAACGTTGAAGAAGTTGTTGGCATTCATGGCCCGGCCATCCCACCAGTAATTGGCGTTGCCGTGCCAGTTGTTGGAGCCAGACTTGGTGATGTAGTTCACGTTCGCGCCGGCAAAACCTCCGTACTGCCCCGAATAGCCGTTGGTCACCACCGTTGCTTCCTGCACTTCGTTATTGCCCAGCAGCAGGTTCGTAGCGCCCGAGTTGTTCACGTTCAGGAACGGATCGTTGTCATACATTCCGTTCAGAGTGAACAAGTTGGAACTTGCCGACACGCCGAAGCTCGAGAAGTTTCCAAAGCCCATGCCGGTGTTCATTACCGATCCCGCAGCCGTCTGTGCCACAAAGCTCAGATCGTTGCCCGGGTTCGGCACTTCCGCAATTTCGCGCGCGTTGAAAGTGGTTGAAATCTCGGCGCTCTCCGTTTGCAGCAATGCAGCTTCGCTCGTGACTTCCACCGTGGTCCCGGCTGCCCCCACTTCCAGTTTCGCGTTTACGATCGCGGTCGAACCTACGCTTACCGTTGTGGTCGCAGTTGATGTCCTAAAGTTTGGGGCCGACATTGTGATGGCATACGTTCCCGGCTCGAGCAACGGGAACTGGTAGAAGCCCTGCCCGTTCGTCTTTGTCGAATTGGTGAAGCCTTTCTCAGTGCTCTTCAGGTTTACGATGATATCGGGCAGAACCGCACCTGTGGTGTCGGTTACTGTTCCGCTGATCGCGCCGTTGGTTGTGCTCTGCGCCGCTAGCACGCCCGGCAGCAATAGAGCCACAAGCGCTATCAAGACGAGCAGTTTGGTCAAGTTCAGTCGCATTTTTTTCCTCCAGTTACCGGTCGTGTCTGATGCATTCGCATCGCCACCTATGCGGGGATTGAAGGGATGAGTTACAGTTCGACAGGTATACCGTGCGGTCGTACAACCGCGAACGGCGTGCAGACGCGATCAGGATTTGCGTTTTGACGCAGCCTGACGGCGTTGCTCCGCAGAAACGGTGAGCATCTACCAGAAAAGGAATTCGCCGACTAGAGATCTACGAAAAAAGGGATAAGCGCAGCGGCGACGGCTGTTCCAGTACATACATACTGGTTGGTATGCTAGATGCTCGATGCAACGCCCAAGTGGAATGGGCGCATCATAGGAGTCGGATCGTACTAAAGTCTGTCCCGAAGGGGGAAACCAATGGGCCAAAGGACACTCAAGATAATCGCTTTAGGAAGCTCCGTGCTTGCGGTAGCGCTGGGCGCGGTCTCAATGCAGGCGCAATCCCAAACCCCGTATCCCAGCATGGTCGCGCTTGACCAGTATCTGATGCCGGATCGAAATGCCGAAATAGCCCTGGCGCGAAGCGCGGCTCCGGAGTCCATATCCAAAGATGCAAAAGTTCTGGTTCTTGGGCCGCATGGCTATGAAACCGCTGTCGAAGGCAAGAATGGTTTCGTATGCGCCGTGGAGCGAGGCTGGATGGCTCCATTCGATAATCCAGAGTTTTGGAACCCGAAAATTCGAGGCCCGCTCTGTTTCAATCCGCCCGCGGCGCGTTCCATGCTTCCGATGACTTACAAAAGGACTGAGATGGTATTGGCGGGTCAATCCAAGACTCAGATCATGGAAGGAATCGCGGCATTCGCCAAGAAAGAACTGCCGCCCCTGGAGCCTGGTGCTTTCACCTACATGATGTCGAAAGAGGCGTATCTTACCGATCGCGGCGACCACAACATGGCCCATTTGATGTTCTATACCCGAGTCATGGACAGCGCGGTTTGGGGCGCGGATCTGCCCAAGTCTCCCGTCATGCTGAATCCACAATTCGCCCGGGAAGGAATCGACGTATTCATGGTTCTTACCGGCATGTGGTCGGATGGAACGCTCGCCGAAGTGAATAATTAGGTCAATAATTAAGTCAATAATTGACGATGCAATAATGTAGAGGAGCCGATTATTCAAATTTGTAAAAAGGGCGGGCATGCAAATGAACCGGGAGAAAGTCAAGAACTTTGCTTTAGGAGGCTTCGCGCTGGCCGTCGTGCTGTGCGTGGCGTGGCAAGCGCAAGCACAGAACCCCCAAGCATCGTACACGAGGATGGCTCCGCTTGATCAATACCTGATGCCGGATCGGAATGCCGAGATAGCCCTGGCTCGGAGTGCGGCCCCGGACTCCATCTCACGCGACGCCGAGGTCTTGGTGCTTGGACAGCATGGTTACGAAACCGTAGTCAAGGGAAAGAACGGTTTCGTGTGTGTCGTGGAACGATCGTGGATGGCCCCCTTCGACGATCCAGAGTTTTTGAACCCCGATCAGCGAGCTCCGCTTTGTCTCAATCCGCCAGCCGTGCGGACCCACCTGCCGCTCACTTTCAAAACGACAGAGTTGGCAATGGCTGGACTCTCCAAAACTCAGATGTTCGACAGTATCAAGGCCGCATATGACAAAAAGGAACTGCCGCTGCCGGAACCGGGGGCGATGTGCTACATGATGTCGAAACAACAGTACTTTAGCCGCAAGGTTGGGAACGCCGACCCCCATCTGATGTTTTGGTTTCCGCAGAAAGACCATCTGAGTTGGGGCGCGGAGTTCCCTGGCTCGCCTGTGGACATCCATCAGTACTCTCCGCAGCCAATTACGGAGTTCGATATTTCGGTGTCCAAGTGGTCGGATGGAACGCCCGCGCCAGCTCAATAATTGACGACGCGCGAATGTAGAGGAGCCCAAATCACGCAATCATGCGCGTCGGAGGAAGCTTCATGGAGTTCGAGATTGCCAGCAGCAATAGCGATAGTGATCTTACTAGTAAAGTCAGCTATGGACGTCTCGCGAATCGCGTCGCCCCGGATGTTCAAGTGGTCTTCAAGGCTGCGCACGATGAAATGCGGCGGCTCATCCAACAGCGCGTCGAGATCACGCAGCGCATTGGCACTATCAAGCAAGCGATCGTCGGGCTATGCAATCTGTTTGGCGACGATGGACTCAGTGATGACTTACGCGAATTGGTGAATGGCAAGGCCGCGCCACGGCGACCGGGAATTACCCAGGCATGCCGTAAAGTGCTGACGGACGCGCGCTGCCCGCTAACCGCGCGAAATGTGTGCGAACAGATTCAGCAGACCATGCCAGATCTGCCGTGCGCCAAGAATCTGCTTGCTGAAGTTACGACAGTCCTCAGCCGGCTTGCGCAATACGGAGAAGCCCGCATCGTCCCCTGCAACGGTTCCCGCGCCTGGGTGTGGGTTTCAGATGTTAAAGATGGAAGTGTTGAAGATGAAAGCTTTCATCCCGTGGTTCCGGCACTGGACTCTCAGGCTTAGGGAGCAAGTAGCTTGCCGAGCCATGAGGTACGGCGTTCCTCGAAGAAGGGAAAAGGAGTTGCAATCGTGATGGGACTGGCACCGCAACTAGAAATTGCCACGAAAGAACCGGCATATCGGATACAGGAGCAGAACCAGCCGTCGCCGCGGGTTGCCATCAAGGTGAAGGGAAAAATTCTCTTCATCAATCTCAGCAATGTGGTTGCCGTTCAGGCGGAAGGAAATTATGTATCGCTGCAGCGGAACGGGAGTTCCTATCTGTTGCGAGAGTCAATTTCAGCGGTGGCCGAAAAACTTGAGCCGCAGGGATTCATTCGGATCCATCGCTCGATTCTGGTGAACACGTCTTTCGTGGAAGAGATCAGGCCTTACTCAACCGGCGAATACGGCCTTCGGGTGAAAGGTGGAAAGGAATACACCGTTACCCGCACCTACAAGAAGAACCTCAAATCCCTCGCGGAATTCTGGATTGGCGCCGGCGCCTTCTTCCGCGACTGAAGGCTATCCGCGGCCTGCCACTCGCCTCCGGCCTCGTGCCGGGCGTAGCGATTCAAGGTGACCGCTCACCCTTCTCTGGCCGGATTGCATCATCCGTGCATCCTGCGAATTCTTGGTTAAAACCACGTACCCCTCATACGTCGCGATCAGGAACGTGGCCGTTTCATTCGCGTCTATATCATCGCGCACTACACCGCGTTGCTGTCCTTCACGCAGTGCCCCCGCCACAGCGTCATGCCAGTCCCTAAAAAGTTTGGCCGTCCTTTTGCGGAATCCCTCATCAAGACCTGACATCTCCTGAGACAAGTTCAGCAAGGGGCAGCCGCGTCGAACGTCTTCTCTTTTCAGCGATTCGGACTGAACAATGCGAACCAGAGCGTCGATGGGGTCCTTGGCGTTCCGTAAAGGCTGCACCCACTTCCGGTGAAGGTCGCTCGTCATGACCTCGTCCAGCACCGCATACCCGAGCGCCTCTTTGTCGTCGAAGTGGTAGTACAGCGCGCCTTTGGTGACGCCCGCTGCCGCCAGGATGGCGTCCAGGTCAGCGCTCCGAAAGCCAGAGCGGTAAATCTCTTCGAAGGCAGCCTGCAACAGGAGCCCGCGTGTGCGCTCTGGATCCCGTGACGCCGCCCGCCCACCCCGCGATCGTCTTTTAACGGCGGACATACCAATTAGTATGCACGTTCCCGCGGGCAGGTGTCGAGCCGAACGTTTTTACGCTCTGGCGGGGCAGTTCGCCGCTATTTCGTCGCGGGAACCGCAGTCGGACGTTCCGGCACTGGCATTGCGCTCTCCATCCACGCCGTGTACCACAGGTCCAGCAGCATCTGCGATCCCGCGGCCAGCCGATGTGTCGTAAAGTCGAAGGCGGCGGGAGAGCCCTTTCCCGTAAAGCCGCCAGCCTTCTCCAACACGTAGACATTCTCCACCATGCCATTCGATTGCCGCAGGTAGGCGACGTAGCGCGCGAACGGATCATCGAGCCGCTCGGGACTCTTCACCAGTCCGGCAAAATCTTTGGCCGTGATGTTCGCGGCCACGTAGGCAGTCTCAAACTGCGCGTGGATGCTGTGCCCGGTCGTGTAACCGTTGGGATTCGGGCCGACCCAGCCGTTGTACTGGACGGTCGTATGCAGCGGCTGCGAGCCATCGCCAACGTAATGGCCCAGCCAGCCCGCATAAAAAATGATCGCCTGTTGCACCGCCTGCGTCGGCTGATGCGCCGCCAGCCGCTGCCGGTACTCGCGGAACGCGGCTTTCAATCGCCCATACACTTCCATCGTGATATAGGGCTGCAGCCCGACGTGCTCGGGCAAATAATCGTCAGGATGCTCCGTGCTCGGGGTTGCCGCACGCTTCTCGTAGAGTTTACGATAGAACTCGTAGCGCCCCGGCGGCAGCGGATCGAGCCACGACACGCGTTCCAAGTCGATGAAGTGGTCGGCCTCCTGCGCATTCTTCAGAGCAAACTCCGAAGGACTGCGCCAGCGGTCCGGTTCCGGCCCTAGATAAGCAATCTCACCCACGGCGCGCCGCAGGAAGCGCGGCATCGAGGCAGGAATTTTCTCCGCGGCCACGCGGTTGATGGCCGTATGTCCTTCATTGCCCCAAGCGCCCGCGACCTGGCTCTGCGCGAGAACGAGGGCGATCAGCACCAGGCTGATCACCCCTCGCCGAAACCGTTCGTTTTTCGATCCGCTCCTCAGGTCCGTCCACCCCCCAGCGCGTGCCATCAGAACGCCAAATGCAGCGCGAGCTGCAGGAAGCGTGGGCTGCCAACCGTGTGCTGGATCACGCCCAGGCTACCTTGCGGGGGAATCGATGGAGGACCAAAGTAAAGGGGAAAGAAGGTCACATCGTTGTTCGGAGCGTCGAAATCCGGATGGTTGAAAACATTGAACGCATCGGCTTCAAACCGAAGTTGGAAGCGTTCTTTGAATAGGAACTGCTTGGCCAGGCTGGTGTCGAAGCGCACCTGGAACGGACCTCGAAAAGTATTCCGGCTGCTAGTTCCATACAAGGACTCGTAGAGATCGCACCCGGTACTGTCGCAAGCGGGAACCCCGCTGGTCCCCGGAGCCACGAACTGGGGTGCAAAATCAGCGGAATTGAGCTTACAAAGTTCCTTCGAAATTCCCGCACAATTTGCGCCAGGATGTGCGGCCTGCTTGGAAGTTACGCCCGGCACCAGCGGCACAATGGGGTTGCCAATCTCGTCGTCGGTTCCGTAATACAGACTCGCAACCGAGCCCGTATAGTCGTAGATGCTGTAGGGCTGCCCGCTTTGCGCCACAGTCTGGCCGCCAATGGTCCAGCCATTCACCAGATAGCCCAACGCCCCGCTGTCCACGAGCTTCGGAATCGTGTAGCTGTAGTTGATCAGAAAAACGTGGGTCTGATCGAAATCCGACGAGCCGTAGTTTGCCAGGGGAGTGAGCGGATTGTTTCCGGTGACAAAGAGTCCCAAGCCGCTCTGCTCGTCCAGCGAATGAGACCAGGTGTAAGACGTGGTGAATTGCAGGCCGTTGGACATGCGCTTGTGGGCCTGCAGCTGCAGTGCATCGAAGAACGATATGCCCTCCGCCTTATACGACACCGAGTTCATGTCGTACCCGGGATAGGGCACGCGGATCGGCGCATTGCCTGCGTATTCGTTCGTATAGATAGGCTCGGTATCCAGGGGCGGTGGGGTCCCGCCGTAATAGTTCTGGTTCGCCAATGGACTGGTACCGCCGTAGGAAGTGGTCTGCCCATTCACCACATTCGTCGCCGTGGCGATAAGTGGTTGGTTGAAGGGAACCGGCAGTACCAAATGCGTGCCGTGATTGCCGACATAACCGAGCTCGAACACCCACGTGTTAGAGGGCTGAAATTGAAGATCGAGCGTCCAGTTCTGCGTGTAAGGCAGTTTGTTATTGATATCGTAACCGCCAAACAGGAAAGGACCATAAAGATTGCCGGTCGGCCAGCATCCCGGGTAACCGCAAGCGGTCTGCTCAAGGTTCGGAAGGTAAGCTTGGAAGGCTGCTCCCGTGGCCGGCGGCGGTTGTGGCAGAGTCGTGCCGAACGGCTGAGAGAGCGTCGCGCTCTTCGCGACCGAGATCGGTTGCACGAACGGAGGCGCCAATGTGACGCCGAACGGGCCATTGAATCCGGCCCCCGCGCTCGGCGACAAGTAGCTGAATATTTCGCCGCGGTCGTAGTAGATACCGTACCCTGCACGCAGGGTGACCTTAGACGTCGGAGCCCACGCGATGCCAATGCGGGGCGCGAAACCCCACTGGTGATTTTTCATGAGCGAATCGTTGGCTCCTGGCGTGGCGCCAGTCTTGTTATTTCCAGCGATTTCAAGACCAGAGCCGGTAATCACGTCAGTCCCTGCATCGCAACTGCCATAGTTGTATTCGGTCAAAGCCGGGTCCGCCGGAACTCCATTGACGGTGCATTGCACGTAGCTGTATTTCGAAGAGTCAAAACCTGTGAGCTTGCCATATTTTTCCGAGAGCGGTCCGTCGATGTCCCAACGCAACCCCGCGGTGATCGTGAGGTTTTTCGTCACTTTGAAGTTGTCGTTAATGTAGGTGCCGACTGTATCAGAGCGATAGTAACGGTTCGCTGAACCAGCGAACTCATCGCCGCCGTGCAAGCTACCTTCTATAAAGTCGAGGAAGGTCTCGAAGTCAAGCGTATCGGTATCGGTGTTGTTATTGAGGATATTGAGCTGGATGTGGTCCCACGTTGTCCCGACACTCAGGATATGTTTTCCTTTCACCCAACTCGCGGAGGTCCCATATTCCCATTGATTCTGGAACATGCCACCATCGCCAAAGCTGGTGCTGGGACCAAACTCCAAACCAGAAGCGATCGTTGGATCCGCGGTGGAGATGTCGAACTGAGGAAAAGTCGCGGAGCCCGGCAGGGTAATGCCCACCGAACTTGGGGTGAATGCTTTTGTCGTATTTGCATAAGCTCGCAGGCGGGTGAAACCCGCATGCTGTTCCCAGGTAAGGTTCGGGGAGAGCACGACGGAGTTAGAGAGGGAAAACACCTGGCTGCCGGCGGAAAGCTGTTGTGCAAATCCCAACAGTGAACCGACCGCGCCAAAAGGATTGTTGGTGGGATTGCTCTGAATGTAATATCTCGCAGCCAGGCGATCCTTGGAGCTTATAACATAATCGATGCTGGCGATCCCTTGGGTTACCGTGGCTTGCGTATTGGGACCTTGCACGATGGCATCGTAGCCTAGCGTTTGGCCCTGCGTTGCGTTGTATTGCGCGTTTGGCACCAGATACTGCCCGTTGGGAAGTTTGGCATTCAGTATTTCCGAGGCAGCATTATTGATCTGGCTCGACGTAATGGTGCTGCCGTACGTCGCCTGAATCATATTAATGATGCCCTGCGTACTGCGGTCATTGGTCAACCCCAGAGGCACAGTCACATCTTTAGTGGAAGCCGCCGCATCGGCAATGCGCACTCCCTGAAACGACCCAAAGAAGAACAATTTATCCTTGATGATCGGCCCGCCGATTGTCGCGCCAAAAGCATTCCGGTTCAGGAAAGGACGAGGCAGATAAGGCTGATTGGTGACAGGATTGATGCCGGCGGCATTGTAGAAATACCAATTGGCGTTCATATCGCTGTTCTGCCACTGTTCCCACAGTGATCCGTGCAACGCGTTCGTACCAGATTTAGTCAGCACACTGATGTGCGCGCCGCTGTTGTTGCCCTGCGTGGCGTCGTACTGCGAGGAGTTGACGGCGATCTCCTGAATGGCATCCGGGGGCGGCGTGGGAAGAGCCTGGCCAATCGCCCCATATACCGACGTGCTGGTTTGGATCGTACCCCCCGCACCGAAGTTCTCACCGGTGTTGAGCACGAAGCGGTTCTCACCCACCTGGCTGGTGGAATTGCCGTTAAAGATGTTGTTGGTGCTGACACCGTTCAAGGAAAAGCTATTGCTGGTGTCCCGGTTTCCGTTCGCGAAAATGGCCTGATTGCCCAGGCCCGTGTTGGCGCCGCCTCCACCCAGGAAGTCCGCATGAACCCCAGGGCTAAGAATTGCCAGTTGCGTGAAGCTGCCGGTGCCCAGTGGGGTCGTTTCGATGGTGTTGGTGTCGACGACATAGCCGATCGTGGTGTCCACCTGATTCATCAAGGGCACGGCGTTCACTTCCACCGTGGTTCCGGTCGAGCCCAACACCAGAGCCGTGTCCACTGTAGTAGTACGGTTACCGAACACCAGGATTCTCGTGTGTGTTTCCGTTTTGAAGCCGTCCATCGTGACGGTGACTCGATACGTTCCGCCGGGAAGATCCGGGATCGAGAAAGAGCCGTTGCTTTTGGTATGCGCAGCAACTTCGAGGTTGGTCGCGATATTGACCGCTGTCACCGTGGCGTCGGCGACGACAGCTCCCGTCGGATCAGTCACCGTGCCAGTGATGGCGCCCAAAGTTTGCTGCGCGGATGCAATCTGCGTCAGCAACACGAGCGAAAAAGCAAAAATGAAATGACTGCGGTAAGACTTCAAAGCAGAAATGACGACATCGAAACGAAGGAAGCGCATTCTAAAACCTCCCCATAGTCCGGTTTTTTTCAATCCGGCCCTTATAACAAAGGTAATTGGCGGGATTCAAGGCAGGTGGGTCCCAAAAACGATGAAAATTGGATGAATTTTTCTTCAGGCGTTCAGCAATAGGCGCCCAGCAATCTTGCCGCGGCTGAGGAACCCAAAAAAACGAAGCCCCGCGCGCATCGCGGCCTCACGCTGCCGGCGGTTGCCCCGAGTCCACTTCCTCTGCCTGGTGACTCTCTACTGACAACTTCCGTAACGACAATCGTTCGTGGTGCGCCAACAACAGACCGACCGGCACCACCGCAGCAAACGTGACCAGCCACAGCAGAATGCCGCAACTGGCGGCCATCTCCGGAGGCACATCGAATACGCTCGAGAGCGTTGCGATCGTCGCCATCTGCGATCCGCCGCCCACGGCCGGCAGCTGCAGCATCGAACCGACCATGCTCGATCCCATCAGGATCAGAATCTGAGAAACCGGAATATCCAGCGCATCCACGCCATAGGAATGCGTTACCGCCTTGTACGCCAGCGCGATCACGTACCACATCCCCACTGACACGAGCATCAGCCATAACAAAGACGCCGGCCCATGAATCGTGTTCAGCCCCATGCCAAACTCACGCACCTTCTGCCCCAGTTTGTGTCCAAAATTCGAGGGCAGCCCGGAGAACCGCTGCTCCACCCACTGCGCCGTTTGTTCTCCCTTGCTGCCAATCAAAATCGCGCCCACTGTCATCGCCACCACGATCGCAATCAGGAAAAATCCCGCTTCGCGGAAGCGTACATAGTACTCCGGGTGGGGAATCGAGGGCAGCGCGCTCGGCAGAAAAATCGCCAGCACCATCAGCACGGTGAACGCGCCTATATCAAAAATGCGTTCCACCGCCCACACCGCCAACTGCGAGGAAAACGGAAGCTCGGTCCGCCGCGCAATCAGATACGGACGAATAAATTCTCCGGCCCGCCCCAGCAGCGCCAGCCCCGTAAACCCGATCAGCGTCGGGGATACCAGATCCAGCGTCCTCGCCTTCGGTTGCACCGGCTTCAGGAAAATCTTCCAGCGCAGCGCCCGCAGAATATATGCGAAATAGATCAGAGCAATGGCATACAGCACGCGGAACTTATTGATCCGGTGCGTCTGGCTCCAGAACGTCCCCCAGTCGAAGGTTCGCCAGTGCCGGTATTGCAGGTAAACGAGAACGGCCAGGATGAGGAACACCACGACACTGGCCAGAATTCGCTTTTTATCCATGAAGGGGAAGATCTGCGCCGCAGCCCTCGCAAGGCGCGGCGGGAAACGGCAGTTCCAAGGTAAATGACCACGCCGAAGGGGTCAAACCATCCGGCTCGTAGGCAATGGGTGCAATGAGGTATGGCGCAGTCTGAAAAAAGATTCGTATCAGGGCATCGCTTCAGCGATGCCGACAGCGGGTTAGGGATAAACGGTTTTAGCCGCTGGGGGCCGGCCTAGTCGTGCCCCTGTCCAGCATTCGCGCTCGCCTGCGCCACCTGCCCCGAGGTATGCGACTTGGATGCGGAGACCCGTGCCCCAGTCGGCTTGGCAGCCTTTGTCGAAGTAGCAGCCTGCTGCGAGGTTTTCTCCTGCGCCGCCTTCTTCTTGTTGAAGTCCCTCACCACCCGCGCCACATACGCCCGCGTCTCGTAATACGGAGGCACGCCCCCAAACTGCTCAACCCGCTGCGGTCCCGCGTTATACGCCGCCAGCGCCTTGATCAGATCGAAGTCGTAGCGCTCCAGCAGTTCGCGCAGATATTTCGTGCCGCCCTCCACGTTCGCCTCCGGATCGAACGCATTCGGCACGCCCAGTTCCGCCGCCGTGCCCGGCATCAACTGCATCAGCCCCTGCGCCCCTTTCGGCGACACCGCCCGCACGTTAAATCCGCTCTCCGCCTTGATCACGCTGTTCACCAGATCCGGATCCAACCGATACCGCCCGCTCGCCGAATTGACCACGTCGTCCAAATCCACCGAGCTAGTTCCAGGAAAACCCGATTTAGGGAAGACCGACGCAGAGGGTGCCCCATTTCTCGCGTAATTTGCGAGAAGGCCTGCCCTGAGCTTGTCGAAGGGTGGGGATTGCGACTCATCCCCGGAAGTCGCAAGCCGCGAATCCGAAGCCGGCACTTCCGGCGCAGCCTCAAAATGTTCAATCTCCGCCGTGGGCACATCCACAAAACTCGATCCATCCGCAGTCACATACAACCGCGTAGTGTCGCCGATCACTTCCCGCCGTTCATGCCGGATGGAAAATCCATTCCGCAGCACCGCAACCTCGCCCGCAAAGCAGGGAAGCGCCACCATGAGAATCACGAGGACGCCGAGACAGAGTCGAAATGAAGTAAGAATTCGCATCCGCATTTGCTAAGCAACTAACGACCAACGATTAACGCCTAACCGCCAACAACGATCGCCAGCGAACCCAGCACCAAATCCACCGCCGCCGCAATCCCGCAGTCATCATTCCCGCGAGTCACCGTCCAGCCGCGCCCGCGCAGCTCTTCGCAGGCATTCCCCATGATAACCGGATGCCCCGCAAACTCAAGCATTTCCACGTCATTGTGGTTGTCACCGATGGCCATGACCTGCTCACGCCGGAACCCGCGATGCCCAGCCCAGCGCTCCAACGCATGCCCTTTCGAACAGCCCGCGGTCAGCACGTCGATCATCGATAAATCCCGCTCCGGATACTCCGTGCGCAACACGGTCACCGTCCCGTCCATGCCGGCGCGGTCCAGCGCTTGCAGCGCCTGGCTCATCCGCGCCATGGTCCCGCAAAACATCGCCTGCACCGGATCGCTCACCAGCGCGTCTTCAATCGGCACCACAAACTCGATGTACTCCATATTCTTTTCCAGCCAGCGCCGGATGCTCACCCCCATCTCGTCCAGATGTTCGAGCACAATCGCACCTTTCACTTCGGTGTCAAAAGTAAGAACGGTGTTGCCGCGAAATTCTTGCATCGCCCCAACCAGCCGCCGGCAAGTCGCCGCTGGCATCATGTCGCGATGAAACGTTTCCCCCGCCAGCGATCGCGTGACCGCCCCATTCGAGCTGATCAGCCACAAATCGAACCCCAACTGCTCAGCGATGGGAAGAGCAAACTGATGCCGACGCCCGGTCACCAGCACAATCTCAATGCCCGCCGCGTGCGCCCGCCGCAGCGCCAGCAGATCGCCCTCAGAAATCTGAAATTGTGGATTCAGCAGCGTGCCGTCGATGTCGGTCGCCAGCAGCCGGATGGAAGAGGAGGAATTCGTCACTACCTATCGTATCATCGCTCCCGCAGGGAAGCGACGTAGGGAATTTATATGGGGACAGTTGGCCCAGCTGTCCGGTGGAGCGAAAGCTTGATTTCCTTGTTCCGTCCACGAACCGTGGAAAGTTTGGCTCTCCGAGCCGCGAAGCGGCGAAAGAATGCAGCCCACGGCGCAAGCCGTGGGTCCATCGAGGAAAATGAGCAAGCCCCGGAGGGGCGAAAAAATAATGATGTGATTGTTATGCAGCCCGCAGCCGCGCCAGCAGCGCGTCCGCCTTCCGAAACCACGGCCGCTCGCGCCTCCGCAGATATCCCGGCATGGTCGGCCGCTTCTCGAGAATCTTCTGCGCCCACTCCCGCGCCTCGGCGGCCCGTCCTTGCGACTGCAGAAACAGCGCATAGTAGTAATAGGTCTCAGAGATGGTCGAAATCCGCGTCGCCTCGCGAAACATCGCGTCTGCCTTCTCGTTCTGCCCAGTCTGCGCATAAGCCCAGGCCAGCAATCCCTTGGCGCGATGAAAATCGTAGTCAGGATCGGAACTGACAGCGCGCTCCAGATCAGGCACCGCGGCGGCGAAGTCCCCGAGTTCAACCTCTGCAACGCCACGCCGATAGAACGCATCCACCGAGTCCGCGCGTGCGGCAATCGCCTTGTCGTAAGCGGCCCGGGCCTGCGCGAAGTTGCCGTCGTCGAGGTACAACAGCCCCAGCTCTTCGTAATTTCCCGCCGCAGGATTGTCGAGGACGATGCGCTGCAGTTCCTGAATCCGCCGCCGCCGCGGAAACACCTGAAACGAACTCCGGAGCAGCCCCGCATCCGGAATGACTTCCACAACGATGTAGACGAGCGCACCGATCCAGGAAAACAGGATCACCCAGAGCCAGAAAAAGTTCGGCCGCCGCCGGATGAAGTGCACAATCGCCACAATCCGCAGCGCGATCGACCACCACGAAAACGCGAAGAAGAGAAACGATCCCATGCCGAAATCGCACTATAGCATGCGGCCTCAGAGGGATCAGAAAAAGAGGATTAGAAAAAGAGGGATCAGAAAAGAGAGATTAAAGAATGTCACGTCAGTTCTTCGGCGTGGGCGCAGGCGCCTGGCCGTTGCTTTTGTTCTTGTTTTTATCATTCTCATCCCCGCCGGTGAGAACGGTCATCAGGCGGTCGATGGTCTTAATAGTGAATCGTTCGCTGAAGCCGGCCAGGAAGGCGATAGCGTAGGTAACCTGGGGAGTCTTCACGTCAGCTTGGCCCTGCGCCGATACCAGGCCAACATAGTAGACGAGAACCACAAACCAACCGAAGATGGCGCCCACGATTGGCTTGCAGATGTACCACAACCGGAAACTCGCGTCGAAGTCCTTGGCCGCGATGTGGCTGTAGATGCCGTAGATCCCGATCGTAACTCCACCCAGCGCTCCGAACCAGGCAGCCTTCGCGCTGAGGCCGACCAGACCGGCCCAAGCCCAATTGTCCGGGTATCGCTTCACCAAATATCCCAGCGCGAGAATCAGCATCAGGTACGCGGTCTCCAGCGCGAGCAGTCTCCAGGCTGTGGGTTCTGACCGAAGGCTGGCTTCTGCACGATCGGTGGCCGCGGCAGCCTCGACATAGATCGCTTGCGCATCGGCTACCTTGTTCGTCTTCACTAGTTCTTGCGCCTGATGGATTTGGTTGCGAATGTCGGCACAGTTGCCCTGACCTTGCCCCAGTTTTGCCAGCCGCTCCAAAAGCTTGGCGAGTTGTGAGAGCAGATCTTGCGTTACAGATGCTGCGGGCGGTTCGGTGGCCGGATTAGTGGCCTGATTGACGACCGGATTGACGACCGGATTGGTGCCTGATGTTGCGTCTTCTGCCATACGCACCTCACATTGCCGGGAGTCCCAAACGGTGCCCACTATATGAGATTCATAGGCAGTAGACAATCCTGTGGAAAGTTGTTACGAAAAGCGAACAGCCCCTGCGGTTGAGGATCATGCGCTGCCGCCGGTCACCAATCCAATCTCCTTCCAGCCGCGTATCTACCTATGAAAGCGGATCACAGATTAGGTCAGACCGAATCAGTTCAATTCGAAATCAGTCACACGAAATCACTTCACGCGAAGTTAGTTCACTCAAAGGAGACATTATGAAACGCAAATCAGCAATGCTGTTGCTAAGCATCGTTGCCATCGCCTGCACGGCCTTCGCGGCCGATAAAACTCCCGTCGTCGGCGGACAGCCGATGTACCCCACCAAAGACATCATCGACAACGCCGTCAACTCCGCCGATCACACCACGCTGGTCGCCGCCGTAAAAGCCGCCGGCCTGGTCGACACCCTGAAAGGTCCCGGACCATTTACTGTCTTCGCTCCCACCAACGAGGCCTTCGCCAAGCTGCCCGCGGGCACAGTCGAAATGCTTCTGAAGCCTGAGAACAAAGACATGCTGACCAAAATTCTCACCTACCACGTGGTCGCCGGACGCCTCAGCTCCGCTGAACTCAAGAAGGAAATCCACGCCGGACACGGCCAGGCGACCCTGAAGACAGTCAGCGGCGGCACGCTCATCGCGATGATGCAGGGCTCGAACATCGTCCTGAAAGACGAAAAGGGCGGCATGTCCACCGTGACCATCCCCAACGTATTTCAATCCAACGGCGTCATTCACGTAGTCGACACCGTAGTCCTGCCCAACTAACTCGGCCAGAAAGTAAACGCCGGGTGCCCCATCCTTCTTTCGCATTTTGTGCGAAAGAGGGTGGGGATGTTGATTTTCGATACCCCAAGGTGTGAAACGGCGGTCGGGCAGTAAGGACCGCTACCAACCGAACCTGTTACGCCAGTCGAACCCGTTACGAAAGTAAATTGATCATAGTTACTACTGCCCCTAACATCACAAAGATATTGTGCTGCGGGCCTGATTGCTGACTGCGGCCCCGGCCTGGAGAAGGTCTATGCGGGTTCGCCTGTCGAACATCTGTTTGCTCGTTTTTATGGGAGCGGTTTCTTGCTGGGGTCAAACTCAGCAAGCTCAAGCGCAACAAGCTCAAACCCAGCAGGGTCAAGCCCAGCAAAAACCCGAAATAAAGATTGGATTTTCCATCGAGGCCACCAACGGCGAGCGCTGGCAGACCGACCTGGACGAATTCCAAATGCGGGCTCAGCAACTCGGCGCGCAAACCATCACCCGGTCAGCCGACGGCGACGATGAACTGCAGTTCAAGCAAGTTCAGGATCTGCTGCACAGCGGAATCGACGTCTTGGTGCTGCTTCCGCACGATTCCGCGAAGGCAGTTCGCATCGTGGACGCGGCACACGCCAAACACGTCCCAGTCATCAGCTACGACCGGCTCATACCCGATCCGCAGGTCGATCTTTATATAGGATTCGATCTGTTCGCGGTGGGCGTACTGCAGGCGCAGTGTTTAACCGAGCACGCGCCCACAGGCAATTACATCCTCCTGGGCGGTTCGCCGCTCGATCCAAATTCCAAGGTGGTTCGCGCCGGCCAAATGAAAGTGCTGCAGCCCTTGATCGACCGCGGCGATATCAAGATCGTCGCCGACATCTGGGTACCCGAGTGGAATCCTACGCAAGCCTACGTTCTGGTTACGCAGGCGCTACATGGCCTGAAAGCTCCTCTGACTGCAATTCTGGCCTCGAATGACGGCACGGCCGGCGGCGCCATCCAGGCCCTTATGGATAACCATCTCTCCGGGAAAGTATTGGTGACAGGCCAAGACGCTGATCTTACCGCCGTGGCGCATCTGTTCGATGGCACGCAGCTGATGACCGTCTACAAACCCCTGGCCGGCGAAGCCCGCACCGCGGCCGAAGCCGCAGTTACGCTGGCTCGGCACGAAAATGTAGACACCAGCACAACCGTGCCCAACGGCGCCCAGACTACCAAGGCGATCCTGCTCACCCCCATCTCAGTCACGCGCGAAAACGCAAAGACTACGGTGTTGAAGGACGGATTTCAGAAGATTGAATCTGTAAAGCAGGCGTTGCCCAAAGATAAATGGGACGAACTGGATCGCTAAAGCGCATGTGATATACGTGGTTTTCTATCGGAGAGGAATCAAAAATAAATGGAATGCGGCACCAAGGACGAACTGGAGCAACATCTGTCGGACATTCGCAGCCTTGCGGTGACCAAGGGTCTTACCTCCGAGCAGACGACTGCGGCCGCGAGGGCTGAGCGCTTTGCCATCGCTCTGGTGAGGGAACACGACTCTACGGGCCACAAGGGCAAGAGATGTCCCTACGCCACTCGAGTCTCCCCGTCGTTGGAGGGCTAATCGAGCGCGATTTCTGCTAGATTTCTACAGCATCGTGCCCACGCTTTGAACACCGCGAAGCGTGGGGCACGCCGAAGTTTGGATGGGTTTGCCCCGCATTCCTTCATCCGAGCCCTTGCCAAGATGTTTCCCACTCGGCGGGGCAGCTAAGTCGTTGAAAGTACGGCTAGGTAAATTTTATATATGTTCCTGCAGGAACATTCTAATGTACTTTAGTGTACGTACACATATGTATTATATTGTTGATAAGAGGGGAGATAGTGGTTTTGGGATGGGTTGGCGAGTTAGTTAATCGGGCGCAGGTGTGGTGGCACAAATCATCTGTGTCGGAGTGGAGGGTGCCGGTATAAATCTCTTGGGGCTGGTCTACTTCCGCCCTTTTTTGTTGAATTCGGATTTCGTAAATTCCACGGAATCTGGTTTGCTTCCATCCCGTTCTGGAATACACTCGCGCCTTTCGTGAAGTTGCCCAAGCTCACTTAAGTCAATTCGCGAGGCCGGGGATACTTGTATGTCGTCCAATCCTGCTTTATATCCCATTGAACTGCTCAAAGAGTGCGGCCTGCGTCATCCAGGCAATGAGATTTATCCATGTAACTACCACAACATGGTGATTGGTGCGGGAACGAAGATCCAAGGCACGAAAAATTGGTACAGCTTTTCCATGCAGAAAGGGGCGAAGCTCTATGTCGGCGGTTTGAAGAAATCCGAAAAATGGTGGATTAAGGGGCCGCCACAAGGGACGGATACTCGCCGCGGTCCCTTCTTCACGACCGTGATCAAACGTGCCGAGGCATTCAAGGGCTACGTGTTGGAGTATGAGGTCAAGACGAATACTGCTCTCGTCTTTACCGGAGCTGCAGGCGGCTGGGAGACACAGGAAGAGGTCTTCAACAAAGGATATATTGGGTATTTCGCTTGCAAAGAATGTGAGGTTTCGGTCACGAACGCCTATGCTGCAACTTTCGTTGATTGGGAAAACGTTCGCGACATTTCAGATATTGTCTTCGGTGACACGGATTGATCGGTGTGGGGGCTGGCCTACCTTTGACTTTGTGCTTGGCACTCATCCCATTGGCTGCCCCAGCCTTCGCGGTTTTCGAAGGCTGGGATTCGTGCTGAGGGCAGCAGGAGATTTTAGGCTCAGAAACTTCAGCGTCAAAATCTCTAGATTTCTGCAGCATCGATTCCCACACAACGAAAACCGCGTTGTGTGGGCCACCCGCCAAGGCTATAACTTTCAACACCTTAGACAACAGCCCACGTGATCCCGTTCTCTAAGGGGATGGTACGTCGGTTATCTACAAGCGCCAACTCTTGCGCGGTAGAGTACACTGGAATGGAAAAGGATCGACAACACCGCAAACCCTCTATGGCTTCCTCAACCGTGAAGAAGAAAACTGCAATGGACGAGCTCCTCGACAGCTTTGGCGAGGTGATCGACGCCGGTGCCGAGAAGATGGGCTCTTCCGAACTAAAGAAGTCGGAAGAGCGATTCAACGAGATTGCCGATCGCGTTGCTGCCTCTCGTAAACGGCGGCGCGAAACCGCTTAATCAGCTCCTGCAACTTCTCCTTCGATATATCCGGGTCTGCCTCTTTCGCTGCTTGCACAAACTCTGGTTCTGCTTCAATTCCAGCATCTATGAACTCGTGAAGGCGCGCCAGCATTCTCTGTTTGCGCTCGCGCTTCTCTTCGTCGGTGTAGCTGCGACCGGGATCGCGCCGAGTTTTCGTCCATTTGCTCATCAGTGTTTTCTCAAGAGAGCCACCCCGCCTATCTGTAGTTTCGAAGATTCTTAGCTGGCAGATTCTGAATGCCCTTGCCAGCGTACAAACATTGAATTTTTCCGTCTTTCACGCCGTACCGTTCATCATAGGGTCCCCGGCAAAGTTCCTTTGGGAAGGCCAGCCCCTCTTTGGCATAGGGATTCTCATGTAGAACCGCGCGGAGTTGTAGCAAACTCGTATCGCGCTCGGTTCCTCTCAACTCCTCGATTAATGCGGTGTACTCTTCCACGCCGACCTGCTGTTTGCGTTTCTCTTCAAGTTCGTCAATGTAAGCGTCGAATCGAACCCTGCCCACGGGAAGGAAGCTGAGCGCAAGGATCGCACTGATCGTCTGGTTTTGCGGTTGCACTGGGACGCCATCTCGATACCTAACCATCTTGCCGCCAGTGGTGAGAGTTTGTTCCGCTGGCCGATTCCCTTTGAGCTCGTCTTGATCGACATGAAAGCGAAATCCGAGATTCCCTAACATGGCTCCATAAACCATTTGCCAGGACAGATCAACTAAGGGTTTCCCGTCGTTGAACAAGACTAGGCAACAACAAAAATCCTTGAAAGGTTTAAATTTCTCGCGGCCTTGATCAATCTTCTCGCGAATATGAACGTAGGGGTCGTACGCACCACCGCCGGACCGGAAATCTTCGGCAGTCGCCCTAAATTCCTTAACCTCGAATAAAAGGGCTCTTTTGTCGGGAAGCGTTACCAAGAAATCTGGTTTCTGGTTGATCGCCGGAAACTGCGGCTCGAACCTTACGTCAAGCAAGCCGCTCAGCGCCAAATACTGCTCGAACAGAATCTCCGACTTGTTTCGGGCGGGTTCTCTCTTTTCGGACGTACTCTGAATCTCGAATCCCAGAGCGGTCAGGATTCGCGTTGCATCCATGGTGGTAAAAGCGGTTAGCTCTTTTCCTAGGGACTCAGCAATAACTTGTTTGGGCGGAAAGTCCGTATCGTTCACTCGAACTCGATACTTTCCGAGCGGGAGTGGGACCAAATCCTCCATGCTCTGCTCCACCCTTCTCTTCGAGAGCACGTAGTCCTTGCCACCCAAACGGAATGCCTTTGACTCCTCCATGACGATTCGAAATATAATGGACACTACTGTAATATGTCAATAGGTACCGATAAATATATCTCCCGAGGCCCTAATTGTTGCTGACGAAAAAAGCCCCGCTCTTGCGAGCGGGGCTTTTGATCTTACTGACGGCTGAAAGCTGATAGCTGTTTTAGTACATGTCGCCCATACCACCGCCGCCGCCGTGTCCGCCGCCGCCCGCGGGAGCTTCCTTCTTTTCAGGAATCTCCGCTACCAGGGCTTCGGTGGTCAGCATCAGGCTGGCGATTGAGCCGGCGTTTTGCAGGGCGGTGCGCACGACCTTCGTGGGGTCGAGCACGCCGGCCTTGACCAGGTCCTCGTACTCGTTGGAGAAGGCGTTGTAGCCGTAGTTGGTCTCCTTCGCGTCGAGTACCTTGCCCAGAACCACGGCGCCTTCTTCGCCGGCGTTCTCGGCGATCATGCGCAGGGGCTCGGTGATGGCGCGCTTGACGATGTTGATACCGATCTGCTCATCGCCTTCGGCCTTCACCTTTTCGAGGGAAGCAGCGCAACGTGCCAGTGCAACTCCGCCGCCGGGGACAATGCCTTCTTCCACGGCTGCGCGGGTGGCGTGCATCGCATCTTCCACACGGGCTTTCTTCTCTTTCATTTCGGTTTCGGTTGCGGCGCCGACTTTGATGACGGCTACGCCGCCGACCAGCTTCGCCAACCGCTCCTGCAGTTTCTCGCGGTCGTAGTCGCTGGTGGTCTTGTCGATCTGGCTGCGAATTTCTTTTACGCGGCCTTCGATTTCAGCGTGCTTGCCCTTGCCTTCGACCACCGTGGTGTTGTCCTTGTCGATGGTGATCTTCTTGGCCTGGCCGAGGTCGCTGATCTGCACGTTCTCGAGCTTAATGCCCAAGTCTTCGGTGATGGCCTTGCCGCCGGTCAGGATGGCGATATCCTGCAGCATGGCCTTGCGGCGATCGCCGAAGCCGGGAGCCTTGACGGCCGCGACTTGCAGCGTTCCACGCAGTTTGTTGACGACGAGGGTAGCGAGCGCTTCGCCTTCGACGTCCTCTGCGATGATCAGCAGCGGCTTGCCGGACTTGGCAATTTGTTCGAGCAGCGGGAGCAGGTCTTTCATCGAGCTGATCTTCTTTTCGTTGATCAGGATGTAGGCGTTCTCGATGGCGACTTCCATGCGCTCGGGATCGGTGACGAAGTAGGGCGAGAGGTAGCCGCGGTCGAACTGCATGCCTTCCACGACTTCCAGCTGAGTCTCGAGGGTCTTCGACTCTTCGACGGTGATGACGCCGTCTTTGCCGACCTTCTTCATCGCTTCGGCGATGATCTTGCCGATGGTCTCGTCATTGTTGGCGGAAATGGTGCCAACCTGCGCGATCATTTCGCCGGTAACGGGCTTCGACAGTTTGTCGAGTTCGCCGTTGACGCGGTTGCCTTCCTTGTCGAGCTTGCCGGCGATGATGGTGACGGCCTTCTCGATGCCGCGCTTCAGAGCCATCGGATTCGCGCCGGCGGCAACGGTCTTGACGCCTTCGCGGAAGATGGCCTGGGCGAGAACGGTGGCGGTAGTAGTGCCGTCTCCGGCGACGTCGGACGTCTTGGAGGCGACTTCACGAACCATCTGTGCGCCCATGTTCTCGAGCGGGTCGCGCAGTTCAATTTCCTTGGCTACGGTGACGCCGTCTTTGGTGATGGTCGGCGAACCGAAGTTCTTTTCGATGACTACGTTGCGACCCTTGGGGCCGAGGGTGACCTTCACGGCATCGGCCAGAAGGTTGACGCCGCGGAGGATCGCCTGTCGGGATTCTTCTCCGTGAACGATTTGTTTTGCCATTGCGTTTGTCTCCTTGTTGAATTCTGTCGCAGGATTGGCCTGCGGGGTTTTTTCAGCGGCTCATGCTATTCGCTCTTGGCTCTTGGCTTTTAGCTCTTAGCTAAACCGCAAACTGCATAGATCCTTCGCGCAGAGAACGCGCTCAGGATGACAATGCTTATTTCTTCGCTTATCTCTTCGAGCCGGCGAGTTCTTTCTTCGACGGGGTTGCGGCGCCGGTGAGGATGCCGAGGACTTCTTCTTCTTTCATGATGATGAATTCTTCGCCATCAATCTTGATCTCGGTGCCGGAGTACTTGCCGAACAGGATGCGGTCGCCTTCGTGGACGGCCAGAGGGAAAGTCTTGCCCTCGTCGTTGGTGCGGCCTTTGCCGGTGGAGATGACTTCGCCTTCCTGCGGCTTGTCTTTGGCCGAGTCGGGGATGATGATGCCGCCACGAGTGGTAGAAGCTTCTTCCACGCGACGGACCAGAATGCGGTCATGGAGGGGTGAAAATTTCGCCATGTTTGTTACTCCTTTCAAGGATTTAGAAGGTTGACGTGACTGATTGATCTGCGTAAACCTATGATTTGGTTGGGTTAGGCGGTGCTGTTAGCACTAATGCCTTACGAGTGCTAATTGTAGAAGCGATGGGATGGATTTGTCAAGGGCTGGGTGATGTCTTAAATGACGTGGTCCTATTCCTCCGACGAGTCATTAGAAAACTAGCCGAAAGGTCCTGGTGCTAATTGCGCTACCTCTTGTTGGGCTTACACCCGCCCGATCCGCCCTTCAACTCCTGCTTTACGCCCGGGCACGAGGTTTTGGTTTTCCATTCCTATACATAAATTCAGGCCATTGCGGGGCGTGGAATCACACGCGCAAAACGCTCTAACCATAAAGCGTCTATGGATGGTAGCTTGTGCATACCGCATTTATTTCGTAGTTAGGGTAACTTTCCCATGTAGATGTCGCTATGATGGACTGCTCATAGAGGTTGAACTGAGATTTGTTGAGGGGGTTAGCCTGGTAGCTGATCACCGGGGCTTCTCCGCCTTGGCCAGTCAACGGTGTGGGGAACTCACACGAGACGACAAAATTAGAATCCGTATGTTGCTGTGGTAAAGTTACAGTCTGATAGCAGACGTTGCCGTTGGCGAAGGCCGTAAAAGTACATCCTGGGACAGAAACGGTTTGCCTTAGCTCATTCGGAATAACCTCATTATTTGAGTTGGAATGTGTAAGCGTCCCAAGTGCGTCTTGCGGAGAGACTTGTATATCGGAGAAGGTTCCGTTGACGTTAAGGGTGCCGTTGCCAAGCCAATGATTCGTCCCGATGTCCACACTTTGAGAATCGTACACCGTCAAAATCCCCCCTGGCTCGAACGTCTCATCAGAAATACTCACCGCATTTCCACTAATATCATTGATATACAGGCTGGGCACCCCAGTTACGGTTGCATACACATTTCCAGAAAAATCGAAATAGCAACCCGGAGTAGGGGAACAGGCGGAAGCACCCCCACTGATATCAAGTTTTACGTTGGAGTCGCCGCCCGAGGCCGGGGCTGCCTGGAAGTAGTTATCTTTTGTGTGGATTAGGAACGGCAAAACTCCGGAAGCTGGATCTGCGATGATCCTATAAGCTGGGGAACTGCCTGACGCCCCCGGCTCCGTCGCGCTCACATAGTTACCCACCACGGTCCCATTATTTGCGCCGGATATATCTATGCCTACTCTGTCCTGAAAACACGTATTGTTTGCAACCAAAAAGTTGTTCGGCGCATAGCCATCCAATGGGGTTAGACCTATGCACGCATCGCCGCGATTAATGATGTGGTTATCAGAGATTGTAATATTGGATACGTTGCCCTCCAGGTGGATGCCATCACCATTGGTGTACGGTGGCTGCGGGTTCAATGTGTACGGTGGCTGCGAGTTCAATGGAGGCAGCAAGTCATTCGTAATCCTATTTCCACTGATAACAACATCCGTCAGTCCGCTTGCGGAGCCAGAATTGTATTCGATGAGCATTCCCCAGCCGCTGTTATTGATGACATTATTCCTGGCATAGACGTGGTAGTGTGCACCGCCCGTCGAGGACGCCCACAGTATCACAGTGTTACCAGCATAATCGCCTGCTATAGTACTAGCTACATTGATAATCATATTATCCCACGCAACTTGATCGGCATCCGTAGCTACGAACGTGTAATTCGTAGCTGGGTACTTAGCTTGTTGGCTGGGCACAGTAATCACTCCGCCGCCACTGCCATCAAATTGCTCTCCTCCAGACATATTGACCTGCCCCGTCAGAATACAGTTTCCCCCAAAGAAAATTTTGACTGGCACAAGCGTTGAAATGTAGACAGCATGTGCCGCCGCTGCAGCCGCATTGAATGCCGCCAAATCTGCAGTGGCGCTACTTCCCGACTGAGATGGCAATTTGCCATTGCATTCGGCAGACAGGGGCGTTCCTCCTGGGTAAAATGACTGTACATTCTCCGAAGTTTGGGCATAGGCCAAAGGCGTCAACAAGAACATTGCGAAGGTGACGAGTCTCATGGGCGTTCCTTTCATAGATCCAGCCGATATGCGGAAGCATTAGCAGCGTTTAAACGCCCCATTCCAGCGCTGGATACCATCGATAACCGAAGTGATGGTCGCATGATAACCGGGATTTGACAACGTGATTGAACCATGAGCGTCAATCTCCGTTTTCAATCCACAAAACACGGGGGCGGGTGGCCCGGCTTTGGATGACGTGGGTCTGGACCGTCTATGCTGAGGGTGCCCCGTCCTTGCGTTTTTTTGCAAGGGTGGGTAAGGATGCTGCTGGCACAACGTTTTGGCCTTCTGCGCAAAACCGTTGCGTAAGCGTTCGTGGTTCCCGCCCTTCGCAAAGTGCGCGAACGACGGGGCACCCACGGTATTGGTCATACCAGCGAGATCAAGAGTCTGGGCCATCCCCCCGTCGTCAATTATTGACTGGGTCCGGCGTTCCATCGGACCACCAGCCCGCGGGAACCATGAATACGTCGATTGGTTCCGGAGCGCCGCTGAACTGTGGATTCAGCATGATGGGAGATTTGGATAGATCTGCACCCCAGACGGCACCGTCCATGAGCGGAGTGTAAAACATCAGGTGAGCCATCCAGTTGTGTTGGGCGCCATCCGTAAGGTACTGGTCCTTCGACATCATGTAGGACATGGCTCCAGGCTCCAGGGGCGGCAGTTCCTGCTTGATGAATGTCTTGATGCCGTCGATGATCTGAGCTTTGGATTGACCGGCCAATACCATTTCCGTTCTCTTATAGGTCATCGGCAGGATGGAGCGGGCAGCCGGCGGATTGAAGCAGACCGGACCTCGAACTTTAGGATTCCAAAAATTGGCAGACAATTCACCATCGAATGGGCCCATCCAAGCTCGTTCCACCACGCATACGAAACCATTCTTGCCTTCGGCGGCGGTTTCGTAGCCATGCGGGCCAAGAACCAGAACTTTTGCGTCGTGGGATATGGAGTCCGGAGCCGCGCTTCGTGCCAGGGCTATTTCGGCATTTCGGTCAGGAATCAGGTACTGGTCAAGCGGAGCCATACTGGGATACGGGGTTTTGGTTTGCGCTTGGATTTGTGAGAGCGTACCCAGCGCTAGCACGGAGCTAGCCAATACGATCTGGAGTGTCCTTTGGCTCATTCGTTTTCGCCTCCGGCGCAGATTTAGTACGATCCGACTCTTGTGATGCGCTCATTCCGGTTGAGCGTTGCATCGACCGTACCGGCCAGTGTGTATGCCAGTTCCCCCCACTCAAGCCAAAACCGGGCTTGAGTGGGTCCATCACTCATTGCTACTTGACTTCTCTACTTAACCAGGCGAAACACTGGGTAGGTGGAATAGGTGCCGCCGGGGGCGACCACTGTAACTTTGACGTTCTTTGTGATCGCGGGCACGACGGCTGTAATTTCTGAGCTCGACACTATCTTGACCGAAGTTGCGGGAAGAGTGCCGAAGGTGACGCTGGTCGCGCCCGTCAGGTTGGTGCCGAGGATGGTCACGGTTGCGCCGACTTTGGCGGCGGGGGGATTGATTTTGATAAACGGAGCGAGGCCCATCGACAGGCTGTAGACCGCGCCCAAGTTGCTGGTGCCGCCGCTGTAGGTGGTGCCGTAGAAGGTGCCGTTGGTGTCCTGGATTACTCCCGCCCAGGGCTGGCCGCCTTCGGTGTTGTCGAAGCTGTGCAGCGTAGTCAGGACGCCCGCGGTAGTGATGCTGAAGATCGTGCCATGGCCGAAGGCGCCGCCGGAGAAGGTGGTTCCGTAGAGGTTTCCGTCAGTTCCCTGGACGAGCGGGTCTTCGGGGAATGAGCCGTCGGGACAAGCGCTCGACACACAGAAATTGTAGAGCGTGGTCAGCGTGCCGCTGGAAGTGATTTTGTAGACGGTGCCGTAGCCGTTCGCGCCGTCGACCTGGGTGGTGCCGTAAAAGTTTCCATCGATGGCCTGGGTGAGTCCGCCAATGGGTTCGTCGCCGTCGGTGCCGTCGAAACTATGCAGTGAGGTGAAGGTTCCAGTCGAGGTGATCTTGAAGACGTTGCCATAGTAGGTGAAGGCGCCGCCGTCATACGTTGAGCCGTAAAAATTGCCGTCCGTGCCCTGGATCAAGGTTGCTTGTGGAGCGTCGCCGTCGGTGCATTCGCTCAGGGAGCAGAACGAGTAGAGAATGTTGGGAGTGCCTCCGGTGGTCTTGATATCGAAGACGGTGCCTCCGCCGTGCGCTCCGCCGCCATTGGTGGTTCCGTAGAGCAGGCCGTTGAGCGCCTGCACCATGCCTCCGTAAGGAACGTCGCCGTCGGTGCACTCGCTCAGTTGGCAGAAAGTGTAGAGCGTGGTCAGAGCGCCGCTGCTAGTGATCTGGTAGAGCGTTCCAAAGCTGTCGAAGGGACCGCCGCCGAATGTCGCGCCATAGAAATTTCCATTGGTGGCCTGCACCAGCGGGCTTCTGGGGTCGGTGCCGTCGGCGCAGCTGGCGAGCTTGCAAAAGCTGTAGAGAGACTTAAACGTGCCCCCGGTCGTGATCGTGAAAACGGTGCCGCCTTCAAAAGTTCCGCCACCTGATGTGGTCCCATAGAGCTTCCCACCCGTACTCTGGATCAGGCCGGCATACGGGTTGCTGCCGTCTGTGCCGGCAAAGCTGTGCAGTGAGGTGAAGGTTTGGGCGCTCGAAGGAATCGCGGCGGCCAGCATGAGGGCTGGAATAAGTGAGAGCGTGGCGAGCCATGAGGCTTTGGTTGAGTGGGTGACTTGCATTGGAGTCTCCCTTCGGACTTCTTTGGACTTCTCTTCTGACTTCGGCAGGCTCAAGAACTTTACACCTGATCAGGGCGGGCTGGGTAGAGTGAAAAGACTTGCAAATTGGAGAGGAAGATCGGGAGCAGCAAACGGAAGAGTTGGCGTCAAGCCTCGCGGGCACCCAGAAAGGTCCACAAATCCGCTCGAGGGTAGATTGATGGTTCCCATCCTTGCAAAAAGCGCAAGGATGGGGCAGCCTCATTCGTGGTGATCCATGGATGCATGCAGCAAGAATGGGCGAACCCCGTCGCCCCGCCAGTGGTATGGTTGCGCTTGCCTTCGCTTTCAATCCGTCTCAGGTTTGGCACTGGTATGTCTCGCCCTGGCATCCTGTTTGGTTTTGGAGGGCGGCTGTCGAAAATCGAGAACACTGGAGCCTAGGGATCAAGAATTGATTTCGATCTTTCATGCGGACCGCCAGGCGTTCGAACGGCTGCAGAAGATGGCGACGGAGGATGCGCGGCGCGGGTGGTACCTGGGGGGCAGCGACCTAAGCAAACTCGACCAGCCTCGGCGGGACGAGTACAAGAACCTGATATCCCAAATTCGTCCCGGGCTTATAGTGGCAGTGACTGGGCCCACCGGCGGTTTGAGGTTCATGTTTTCGGGAGAGGGCGTGGCGATCGGCCCGGGTTGGGTAAAAGGGATTGAGTACGGGCCGGGCGACTATAGCCCCGACGGGGTCTTTTTGCCAGATTTGGACAAGGCAGCCGGTCTGCCGCCCAATGTTTACCTACGGCAGATTGAGCCGAATTGGTTCATCTTCTATCAGCGCGATGAGTAGGCAGCTCATTCCGCTGCCGAAATCAGTCAGGCACTGACCCTCACATCAGTCGTATTCCCGTGTCTGGCAAAGACGCGAGATGTGGATCCCCGCGCCCATACCCACGGTCCCCTTCCGACCAAATTGGGGTGGTCTTGGGCATGCTAATATGCTCGACATTTATGAGGGGGCGGATATGCGGAGAGCTGGCGTTTTGTTGCTGGCGGGTGTTTTGGTTGCGGCGGGCACGGGCCTGTTGGCGTCGGGGCGTGGGGCTCACTCGCCGGTGCCGGTGCGTCAGCATGGGCCGCGGAGAGCGGTTGGGGTGGTTCCTGAGCGAGTGGTGGATGGCATCAAGGTTTGGGCTAGCGGGAACTGGGCTGGGTATGCGGTGGTCGGAAGTTCTTTCACGCAGGCGAAGGGCTCGTGGATTGTTCCGGCGGTGGATTGTGCGGCGACTCCGGGAGGGTCCACATCGTTTTGGGTGGGGATTGATGGATGGAGCGACGCGACCGTGGAGCAGACCGGGACGGACTCCGACTGTGATGGCGAGAAGCCGCACTACTATGCGTGGTATGAGTTTGCGCCGAAGGGCGGTGTGACCATCGACAGCGTTCCAGTTTCAGCGGGCGATCGAATGTCGGGTGAGGTGAACTATGACGGTTCCGAGTTTACGGTGACTATTACGGACGAAGCCACGGGAGAAACTTTCAGCACGAGTGCGGTTATCCCTGTGGCGCGACGAGCGTCGGCGGAATGGATTACGGAGAATAACGGAATCGGGCTCTCGGATTTTGGGGTCGCGCCGTTTGGCCAGGACTTCACTGGTGTGAGCGATACCAACTCTGCGACTGACGACCGGACTTCGGGCGAGATCCGCGCGTTCGGGAAGCGGGTGCAGGCATCGACGATTGTTAGTCAAGGTGTGGATGATGCGGTGCCGTCGAGTTTGTCGCGGGACGGGAGTAGCTTCACGGTGACCTGGAAGGCTGAGTAAGGACCTTGGTTTTTTGGGGCCCTCTTTCGATGAAGCTCCAAGGGTTGATTGTAACAATCGTTTTTTTGCGTTGGACGGGAACTGCGTCGTCTGGCAACCTTGCCACCGGGTTCCTTGATGCACCTGATGAAGGATGCGAACCGGGCTGTTCAAAACCTGCCAAAGCTTGGATAGATTCCAGGCGACCCCGTCGTTAACCATTCAGTCGTTCACCATTCAGTGGTCAACCATTCAGCGGTCAACCATCAGGAGGACAAATTGGAACTGCGAAAGTGTTTAGGGAGATTTTTGTGTGTCCTGCTTCTGTGCGTAGCCGGGCGCGTGTCTGCACAAACCTTCACCGTGTTAACGAGCTTAAGCTCAGTAGCGCCGCCGGGCGGCGGGGGAAACCTCGTTTGGTCGCCGGTTCAGGGCTTTGATGGGAACTTCTACGGAACCGCCGAGGGGGGTGGGGAGATATGCGCCAACAATCCCTACGCCACTTGCGGCGTGGTTTTCAAAGTTACTCCTACCGGCACGCTGACCGTGCTGCATGACTTTTGCCAGGATGCGTGCACCGATGGCGGCGCACCCTATTCGGGGCTGATCCTGAGTTCCAAGGGAAACTTCTACGGAACCACCACCCAGGATGAAGTCAACCATGGAGGCACGATCTATGAGATCACTCCGGCAGGCGTGGTCACGCCGCTGGTCAGTCTCACGGGGACGAGTGCCGAAGGGATCCCTTACGGATCACTCGCCTATGCTTACGGTGCTTTTTATGGAGTCACCGGGCTGGGCGGCGCCTCTCAGGACGGCACCGTCTATAAGGTGACACCGGGCGGTACGCTGACGACGTTGCATACCTTCAGCGGCAGCGACGGTGAGGAGATCGGCGTTACTGGAGTGGGATTGCTCGAAGGCGCGAATGGGAGTTTTTATGGAGTCACAGCCTATGGGACGGAGAGTTCCAACGGCTGCGGAAGCATTTTTGAGATGACTCCGAGTGGCGTGTTGACGACACTGTACGGATTTTCTAACACCAGTGCGGAAGGATGCGGTCCTATCGATGGCTTAGCACAGGCTCCTAACGGAGATCTTTATGGGACAACGGTTGGTGGGGGAACGGCCAACGACGGCACTATCTTCAAAATGACGGCGGAGGGCACGCTGACATCGCTGTACAACTTTTGCAGCGAGTCAAATTGTGCCGACGGCAGTGAGCCGGACGCTGGGTTGATTCTGGGGACTGACGGGAACTTCTATGGAACAACCGTATACGGTGGGGTGAACGACCAAGGCGCGATATTCCAAATCACTCCTGAAGGTGCTTACAAGGTGCTCTACAGTTTTTGCAGCCAGGCGGGGTGCGCTGACGGCAGATCTTCCTATAGCAGGTTGATTCAGGCGACCGACGGGAACTTTTACGGGACCACCTCAGATGATGGTGGGGGCAACAACGGTGGTACCTTCTTTAAGCTTTCGATGGGTCTGGCTCCGTTCGTCGAAACGATCCCGGCTTCGGCCAAGGTGGGCGCGCAAGTCGAGCTACTTGGAACTGATCTGACGGGAGCGACCAGCGTATCGTTTAATGGCACGGCAGCTGTTTTTAAGGTGCAGGGGCCTACGCTCATGGTAGCTACCGTGCCGACTGGGGCCACTGCTGGCAAAGTTCGGGTAAGCACTCCCGGCGGCGCGCTGGTGAGCAACGTAGCCTTCCGAGTGAGTCCTTAACATGAGTTTCTAAAATATGAGTCTCTAAATAGAGGAACGCTTCGAAAACTGTTCTACCGGGGTGCCCACCCTTCCGCATTTTTTTTGCGAAGGGGTGGGCGCTTGTTGACCGCAGCGGAAACAGACTCTCGCATCGCCCCGATCTTCCAATCCCCCGATCTCCCAATTGCAGGAATCTTCCTTCTCACTTGCGCCATCCCGCTTAGCTGGCGGATCGTAGCTATGACTCAAAGCATCCGGTTCAGTAAGGGAAGGAACTCGTGCAAACTATTTCTTGTCTACGCTGCAGGCGTGATATTGAGGCAGGACACAAGTCGGTGGCGGTGTATATGTTCGCGCAGACGGTGGGAGTGAAGCCGCGCCAGAAGTCGGGGGCGCAGAGGATTTGCTTTTGTCCGCAGTGCGCGGTGTCGCTGGCGATGGGAATGCCGCCGGAGGGCGCGCTCAACCTGGCGGCGTGGGACATGATCCGCGACATTGTCAGCGCGGAGCCTGCGTTGAATCAGGCGGCTTGGGAGAGTTTGCGGCGGGGCGGGGTGGCGCTGCTTGAGTCGGGCGAGGAATCGGAATCGGGCGGGGATTCGAGGCAGCGGTACCGCCGGGCGGGGTAGAATGGCAAGCGCCCATGCCTCCCACGCTTGCCAACGGCAAAGTCTGCTATCTTGAGATTCCTGCGATTGATGTTGCGCGCTCGGCTGACTTCTACAGGAAGGTGTTTGGCTGGGAGATCCGGCAGCGCGGAGATGGAGCGACTGCATTTGACGACGGCGTCGGGGAAGTGAGCGGCGCTTTTGTGACGGGTCGTCCGCCGACATCGGCGCCAGGGCTGATGGTATATATCTGGGTGGAAAGCGCGAGTGCGACGGTGGAGGCGATTGTCGCGAATGGCGGAGAGATTGTGCAGCCGATCGGCGGGGATGCTCCGGAGATTACGGCTAGATTCCGCGACCCGGGTGGGAACGTGATGGGGATTTATCAGGAACCGGCGTGAGGCCGCACTTGTAATCGAAGATGTCTCGCAAGAGAAGCGAGACATGGGGCACCCGGCACCGGATTTGTATCATCCTCAATTGACCAAAATCTTATGAATAAGAAACTGCGCGTGTTTGCTACTTGCGATATTGGAGAGGCGATTGAACTGCTGCGGCGGCGTGGATATGAGGTTGAGGTGTATCCGCAGCCGGAGGCGCCAGGGAAAAGTTTGATTGTCGAAAAAGTGAAGTCGGGGATTGATGGGTTGATCACTACGCTGCGCGATCCGATTGATGCGGAAGTGTTTGAGGCGGGTAAGGGGACGCTGAAAGTTGTGGCGCAGTATGCCGTAGGTTTCGACAACATCAATCGCGCGGATGCCAACCGGTACAAGGTTCCGTTTACGAATACCGCGGACGTGCTCACCGAGGCGACGGCGGAGTTTGCGTTTTTCCTGATGGGGGCGCTGGCGCGGAAAATGTGGGCGGCCGAGCAACTGACGCGCGAGCTCAAGTGGGGATACTGGCATCCTTACTTGCCGTTTTTGGGGGATGAGGTTACGGGCAAGACCGTGGCCGTGATTGGGACGGGGCGGATTGGGCTGGCGTTCATCAAAAAGTGTGTTGGGGTCGACATGAATGTTTTGTGTTATGACCCGGCGTATGAGAATCATGAGTTTGTGAAGACGATTCAGGAGATCAATGATCTCCGGCACGCGCGGGGGCTGACGAAAGAAAAGGCGTGGATCAAGTATGTTCCGTTTGAAGAGGCGCTGCGCGGAGCGGACTTTCTAAGCGTGCATGTGCCGCTGCTGCGGGTGGGGGAGAGCGCGACGCCTACATATCATCTGTTCAATGAGAAGACGCTGCGGCTGATGAAGGCGACGGCGTATCTGGTGAATACTTCGCGGGGTCCGGTGGTGGACGAGGCGGCACTGGCGCGGGCGCTGCGGGAAAACTGGATTGCGGGAGCAGGGCTGGATGTGTTTGAAAAGGAGCCGCTGCCGGCGGATTCTCCGCTGCGCGATCCGGCGATTGCCGACCGCTGCCGGTTGATGCCGCACTTTGCCAGCGCGGCGCGGATCACGCGGCTTTCGACCGATCCGGATAAGGGGATGGCGGGGCGGTGCGTGCAGGGGCTGATCGATGTGCTGGAAGGCAACTATGGCGGAGATGTGACAAAAATGCCTTATGTTGTTAACAAGGAAGGATTTGGGAGATAATCCTTGCGTCCGAGAGGAATCTGGTTGGGTACTGGGTTTTACTGATAGACACGACAAAAACAATCCTGAGAAATCATAATATGAAACATCGGAATGTTTCATGAGACTGCGAACCCATTTGCGCGTACAATGTGGGACGAGAATGTGGGACGAGTTGGGTGATTGGAGTTTTGTGGGCCTGGTTTTGTGAGTCGAGTTCTGGTTAATCGCGTTCTGGGGTTAATCGAGTTCAAGGACCTGAATGAATAAGCGACTCTTTAAGCGACTGTTGGGGATCATCGCTGGCGTGGTGCTATGCGCTTCGGCGCTGGCGCAGGTGAGGATGGATCCCGCGCCGAAGGAAGTACAACTAGGTGACGGCGGGTTTCGAGTAGGGATGAAGACCAAGATCTTCGTGCTGCTGGGGCACCAGTCGGAAGATCGCATTGCGGCCGAAACGCTGGCAGAAGAGGTTGCGGACCAGTCGGGGTTGAGACTCAACATTTCGGCCATGAAGCCTAAGAGCAAGGCGGAGGGCGGCGCGATTGTGCTGGCGCGCTTGCAGGATCCGCGGGTGCGGCGGTTTTTGGCGCAGAACGGGCTCAAGGCGGACGAGTTGGTCGGCGACGACGGGTACCTGCTGTTCTCCGACAAAACGCACTTGATTGTGGCGGCCAAGACGGGACAGGGATTGTTTTATGGGGTGCAGACACTGCGCCAGTTGCTGCGTCCGGCGGGCAAGGGGCTGATCTGTCCGGCAGTGGGAATTCGCGACTGGCCGGGGCAAGAGGGGCGGACGGTGCAGGATTTCACCCGCGAGACGCCTCCACCGGCATTGCCGTTCGTGCGGCCGCGGGGGTAAGAGAGACGCAACTTCGGTTGGATTCCGTCCGCTGCTTTGACTGTCCTCGGTTTCGAGTGCGGGGGCGCTGTAGACAGGTTGCATAGGTCCTTCGCTTCGCTCAGGATGACAACTTCGTTGGATGACAATTCCTTTCTGGTTTGCTGCGTTACCTCTCGCCTTTCGTTGTTGAGCTTGAATCCCAAGTAGAATCCCACTGATGTTTTCTGAACGGACCAACTGGAAACTGGCGCAGAACCGGTTTACGCAGGCGCTCGAAGAAGTGCGCGCGGGCGCGGAGATTCTCGATCTGACGGTTTCGAATCCTACGCGGGCGGGACTGCGTTACGACGAAGCGACGATTCTGGGGGCGTTGGCGTCTCCGCAGGCGCTGGATTACGATCCGCAGCCGAAGGGGTTGCTGGTGGCACGGGAGGCTGTGGCCGAGTATTACGCCGTCGAACACGGAATTCGAGACTTAAATCCCGAGCGGATCGTTTTGACTACCAGCACTAGCGAGGGGTATTCGTTTGTGTTTCGGCTGCTGTGCAATGCGGGGGACGAGTTGCTGGTGCCGAAGCCGAGTTATCCGCTGTTTGAGTTTCTGGCGGATTTGCAGGATGTGCGGCTGGTGCCTTATCCGCTGATTTACGACCACGGCTGGCAGATGGATTTTCCGTCGCTGGCGGCGGCGGTGACGGAGCGGACGCGGGGAGTGGTGGTGGTGCATCCGAATAATCCAACGGGATCGTTTGTGAAGGCGGGGGAAGCAGCTTCACTGAATGCTTTTTGTCGCGAGCGTGGGCTGGCAGTGATTGCGGATGAGGTGTTTCTGGATTATGGATTGGACAACGACAGCACCAGCGATACTCATGGAGGGACGGACGTCCACGTCCGTCCGGTCGAGCAAAGCTCGACGGCCAGGGATGCGGTGGGAAACAGCAGGTCCCTCCACGCGCCCTTGGATCGGCGAACGCCGATCCAAGGGCTTGGTCGGGATGACAAGGCTTTTGGGAGTTTCGCGGGGAATCAGGAGGTGCTGACGTTTACGTTGAGCGGGCTGTCGAAGATTGCGGCGTTACCGCAGATGAAAGTCGCGTGGGTGGTGACGAGTGGTCCGCGGGAAGAAGTGGCGGAGGCGATGGGGCGGCTGGAGGTGATTGCGGATACTTATCTTTCGATGAATGCTCCGGTGCAGTGGGCTTTACCGGCGCTGATGGAGCAGAGAAAGGATATTCAGCGGCAGTTGATGGAACGGGTTCGCGGGAATCTTACTGAGCTTGATCGGCAGCTGGCGGGGCAGCAGGCTTGCGCGAGGCTGAGTGTGGAAGGCGGATGGTATGCGGTGTTGCGGGTTCCGGTGACGCGGTCGGATGAGGAGTTGGCGATTGAGTTGGTGCGCGAGAAGGCGGTGGTGGTGCATCCGGGACATTTTTATGATTTCCCGGGGGATGGGTATTTGGTGTTGAGCTTGATTACGACGGCGGGGGAATTTGGGGAGGGTGTTGGGAGGGTGCTGGAGTATCTGAATTCCTGATGGAGCGTGGCCCGTCAGCGGCCCGGCTACAATTTGCAACGATCAGGCGTTCCACCTGGGAGTCCAAAGATAACCTTGCCCTTAACAATTCTCGCATGGACGTCCGAAATGCTTGTTTGCTTCCAGTCCTCGCGTTGCAGCTTGCCGCAACCCAAAATCCAAAACCCCTCGTTCTCTTTTCGTATTTCGCGCAACGTGAACGCCTTGATCTCTGGGTATCCGACGCCCATCGTCTCCTGCATCGCTCGAACATATTGGCTGCGATCCATGTCCGGAGCGTCTTTACGCCCCAGTAGCAGCTCGTTCTTCAACTCTGGCGTCTGGTCTTGTATTTCCCACAGGTCAGACCAATCTTGTTTCACCTGATCGTGAATCCACCTTTCAATCTGCGGCTTTAAGAGTGTCTTTTCCGTCTCGCTCAGCGGGCTGTACGGGTCGCTGGCGGATACAGCCGAGAGGAACAGAACGATGGTCAGGCTGATGGCAATTCTCATGAGGGGATTATCGCACGTCGACGCAATCTCACCATTTATCGCTTACGCGCCTCTAGCGCTTGACCAAGAACGGGTTGCTCTCGCGTTCCTTGCCGATGGTGGTTGGTTCACCGTGGCCGGGGATTACTATGGTTTCGTCGGGGAGGGCAAGGACTGTGTCGTGGAGGGAGCGGAGGATTTTTGGCATCGAGCCGCTCGGGAGGTCGGTTCGTCCGATGGAGCCGGCGAACAGGGTGTCGCCGGCGATGAGTTTTTGTTGGGCGGGGAAGTAGAGGCAGATGCTGCCTTCGGTGTGACCGGGGGTGTGGAGGATTTGGGCGGTAAGGGAGCCGGCGGTAACGAGTTCTCCGGTCGTGACGCTGCGGTCGATTACGACCTCTCCTGGAGACGCCACGCCGATCCAGGCCGCTTGCACGTCTAACATTTTCAGGAGGGCGTAATCGTTCTGGTTGAGCAGGATGGGTGCGCCGGTGGCGGCGCGGAGTTTCATGGCTCCGCCGACGTGGTCGATGTGGGCGTGGGTGATGACGATTTGCTTGACCTGAAGATTGTGTTTGCGGATTATGCCGAGGATGTCTTCGATGTCATCGCCCGGGTCGATGACCATGGCTTCGCGGGAGGTTTCATCGCCGATGACGGAGCAGTTGCATTGCAGTGGGCCGACGGGGAGGATTTCGTGGATCATGCGGCTATTGTAGCGAGTTAGAGTTCGTTTATCGTGTGACGGGGGATGACGACGGCGGGAATGGGGCACCCACGGCCGTCCGGAAAAAACGACCAACGGGGGCTGAAGCCCGACGTAATCCTGCGAATACGCGGCCCTAAAGGGCCGCTCTTCCACAGTCGTGCATTCTTCCACCCGAGTTCTTCCACTGGAGTTCTTCCGCTTGAGTGCTGTCAGGGATCTGGCACTTGCCGGACCGGCGGGGTTGGGGAGACAATACGCGCCGTGGGCGGGGAGGGTTTGTGGCTAAATATCGGCAGCATGGGTATCAGGATCGGGATCGGGAACCGCGGGGTGAGCCGCGGGGTGATGCGCGGAACGAACAGCCGCGGAAAGCGCCGGTGGAGCGCAAGAGCGGTCCACCGAAGTGGGATCATGCGCTGGGGCCGAAACCGCTCAATCTGCCGGGCACAAGGGCGGTGTCTCGGTGCGCGCAGTGCGGGACTTTGCTCCAGGGGGCTTCGGGCGACGGGCGGTGTCCGAAGTGTGGGTTTGAGTTGCATTCCTGCAAGCAGTGTACGTATTTTGATCCGGGGAGCCGGTTTGAGTGCATGCAGCCGGTGAAGGAGCGGATTGCGAAGAAGGATGAGCGGAATTCTTGCGAGCTATACGAGATTCGGGTGACGCGGGAGAAGGAGACTTCGACTCCGGCGAGTTTGCGACCGAGTAGTGCGCGGGCGGCGTTTGATAATTTGTTTAAGAAGTGAACTGCAAGGACATTTCACCACAGAGGACACTGAGGAATAACAAGCTGGACTCCTTTGTGGCTAGTTTAGAGAAAGCCGCAATAACCTGAGCGTCAGACATCTGCCGAGTTTTAACTGCGTTTCCTGTCTTGGAAATCCCCTGCTAGGCCGCTGGTGGTGCCTTCGGGCATGGGGTCCTTCGACTTCGTGAGGGACTTCACTTCGTGAATTCCCTCACTTCGCTCAGGATGACAAACGTCAGAGCAAGGCGCGAGCGGCTTACGGTTTCTGGGTTGGTCTTAGCAGGATCTCACTCATAAAGGATTGCGGGGATTGAGTTACCAGCATGGCGACGGCGTGGGCTACGTCGTTGGGCTGGAGCATTTTATTGACATCTTTGCCGGCGTGAGGGCTGAATTCGGTTTCGGTCGAGCCGGGACAGATGACCGACACGCGTATGTTGTGAGGGCGAAGTTCTTCGGCGACGGAGTAGGTCAGGCCGTTGAGTCCCCACTTGGACGCGGCGTAGGCGGCGCCGTTGGGGAGCGCGTTTTTTCCGGACAGGGACGAGATGTTGATGATGTGGCCGGAGTAGCCGCGAATCATCAAAGGGGCGAAGGCGCGGATGGTGAAGTAGACGCCGCGCAGATTAGTGTTGAGGATGCGGTCCCAGTCTTCGGGAAGAAGCATGTGCAGGGGCTCGTTGAGGCTGGCGACTCCGGCGTTGTTGACCAGGATATCGATGCGGCCGAAAGTGCTGTCGACGCGGGTGGCGGCGTATTCCAGTTGATGCAGCAGGGTAACGTCGCAGGGAATGACTTCGGTTTTGCCGCCGGCGTCGAGAATGGCTCGCGCCGTAGCGTCGAGCGCGGACTGTGTGCGGCCGCAGAGGACGGTGGTAGCGCCGAGTTGGGCGAGTTTGCGGGCGATCGCTGCGCCGATGCCGCGGCCGGCTCCGGTGATGACTGCGATTTGTCCATTGAGAGGCTGTCCAGTTAAGGGCTGCCCGGCTGGGGATTGCCCGAGCGGGGGTTGTCCGGTGTCCATATCGAAGTGGCTCCTGTGTGCGATTTCAGGGTGCGGCTGGGGTGGTGACCATCCGTCCTGTCCGCTTTGCGCATCTTAACAATCGTATGCCAACAGGGATGCTAAAAAACGCATATTCATGTACGCCTGCCGGAACAGAGGTTCGTTTTTCTTCGAAAGTGGTATCGAGAGTTCCATAGTAAGTGGGTATTCACAAATACCACGAGCTGAGTCAATCTAAACACGAGCTGAGTCAATCTAAAGAGGTGGCATCAGTTCAGTTTTTGATTCCGGAGGGGACGATGAACGTGCATCGGCGAAATGGAGTTCAAGCATGGTTGAGAATTGGCTACTGCCGCAATTCAAAAGAGGGCATCGGGGGTATTCATCACCGTTCAGTCATGATCGCGCTGCTAAGTCTGGGTCTGGCAGCGCCTGGACTGTTGGCCGCACAATCGCACCAGGATTCGGCGCACCAGGATTCGCGCCCCGGGATGAGTCAGAAAGAGAGTGCAGTCCCCGGCCTTCACGACTTCGACTTCCTGGTTGGTCAATGGCAGGCCCATCATCGAAAGCTGAAGCAGCGACTCGCCAATAATCACGAGTGGACTGAATTCGACGGCACGTTGTCGAATCAACCGCTGATGGGGAGTTACAGCAATGTGGACGATACAGTGCTCAGCGTTCCCGGTGCTCCCTATCACGGTGTCGCTCTGCGGTCCTTCGACCCGAAGACTCAGCAATGGTCAATCTGGTGGCTCGACAGCAGGACACCATCCGATCCATTGGATCCGCCCATGATTGGAGGCTTCCACAATGGCGTAGGCACTTTCTATGGGGAGGATATGGTCAGGGGAAAGCGAGTTCGGGCGCGCTTCCTCTGGTCCAACATCACTCCGACATCGGGCCACTGGGAGCAGGCGGATTCGCCAGACGAGGGCAAGACCTGGGAGACAAACTGGGTGCAGGACATCACACGAGTTCGCTGATCCTTGGCTTCGTGTTGAAGCGAGGGGATCGACAAATAGGAAAAATGGCATTCAACGAGCGGATGTTGAACATAAAGTGGAGGACGAGTGGGAAGTCGCTTGCCTTCGGCGGAAGAGGTACTTATAATCCCGCCAACCGGGAAATAGGGTCAGCCGCGATTGTGTATGAGCAGGTCACCCCATGTGCCCCGGGGCCCTGTCAGGAAGCCCGGCATTCCAAAGCAGGATCTGAACGCAACGCGGTCCCGACGTGAAGGCAGTTGCTGCTGAGTTGTACAGAGAACAAGTTTCCCGGAAAAGCTATTCCCTGAAAGAGCTATTTCCCAAGAACCTAAGGAGCCATGCTGATGAAAAAGATTCTGCTTACGGTTGTGCTTGGAGTTGCGGTGGGCGCGATGGCACAGAGCACCACGCCAGCTCAAGGACAACCAAGTGCGGCGCCGGCAACGCAAGCTGCGCCGGCCGCGGCGCCCGCGTCTCAGGCTCCAGTGATTAAGGATCCTGCCGAATACAACGCCTATGTGGGAGCGGTCGATCCCTCGAAAGATGCCAACGCGAGAATCAGCGGGCTGGAGGCGTTTCTCACGCAGTATCCCAACAGCGTGATGAAGAATCAGGCTCTGGAAATTCTGATGGGTACCTACCAGCAAGCCAACAACATGAAGAAGACCATGGAGACGGCCACGAAGCTGGTGACGGCGGATACGTGCAACGTGCGCGGGTTGGCGCTGTTGGCGTACTTTGATCGCGTGCTGGCGCAAAGCGCGGCAGCCAACGATCCGAACGCGAAACAAGAGGTAACGGATGGCAAGAAATATGGCCAACAAGGGCTGGACTGCCTGGACAAGGCGACGGACCCGGAAATTAAGAAGTTGAGCGGTCAGATGACGGGGATCTTCGACGCCGCCATTGGAATCGCGTGCCTGCAGGACAAGGACGATGCCTGCGCCGCGAAGGCACTGCGAACGACGGTGGACGCGAATCCGACGGACTTCAGCGTGGTCTATCCGCTGGCGCTGGCGTATCTGGGGCAGACGCCGCCGGACTATCAAAATGGAATCTGGTTTGCGGCGCGGGCGGCAGCGGTGGCGCCTCCGGCGGCGCAGGCGCAGATTGAGAAATATGCGCGAGGGCAGTATGTGAAATTTCACTCGGCAGACGATGGGTGGGCGGACGTGCTGGCGGCGGCCAAGGCTAACGCCGCGCAGATGCCCATCAAACCTGCGCCGACACCGGCGGAGCAAGTTCATGCCCTGGTGACTTCCAAGAAAGTGGAAGAGATGAGCTTTGCGGAAATGCAGTTCGTGTTTAGCAATGGGGCGCAGGCAGATCAGGATGTGGTTTGGAACGCTATTAAGGACAAACCCATCCAGCTGAATGGCACGATCATCAGCACTACTCCGACCGAGTTCCTCATCGCGGGTAGCTCGGATGACATCGACGCGAAGAAGGCGGACATCACGCTGCAGTTCGCAGACAAGGTTGGGGTCAAGCTAATCCCGAAAGACGGAGCCAGCTTTGACTTCCGGGGCGAGCCCGCGTCGTATACGCCGAGTCCGTTCATGATGATCATGGCGAAGGGTGTGATTCTGACTAAAACGGTCCCGAAGCCGGCAGCGCCAGTGCACCACAAGCCGGCGGCCGCGCAGTAGCGGGCGGCTTTGGCTGGAAATAAAAGGGCAGCCCGCGAGGGGCTGCCTATCTTTTTGTCGATGAGAAGAGCGTCGATGCCATAGCGCTCTAGTGGAAGGCCTTTCGAGGTCTCAAAGCACCGCTGGCCGAGTAGGTGTCCCTTCGGCAGGCTCAGGGCAGGCTCTTCGACTCCGAGAATGCTTCCGCTTCGCGGAAGCATTCTCTACGCTCAGGATGACAGACGGAGAGAATTCGTCTAGCGGACGATTTTCTTTTCCATGGGGACCGGGCGGGCGCTGCGGGGCGGGCGTTTGACGCCGTCACGCAGCTGGCGGACATCGATTTTTAGCTCGCCGATGGTGCGGCTCAGGGTGTTCCGGTGCATGCCCAGTTCGCGGGCGGCGCGGCACTGGTTGCCTTTGTTTTCCTGCAGCACGGTCAGGATGAAACGTTTCTTGAACTCACGCACGCCCTCGGAATAAAGAATATTACTGCGGTACATCTGCAGGACAAGCGCTTCCAGTTGATCTTTCACTAGGCATCTCTCTTTGCTATGAATTTTTCACTGCGCCGTTTATTTGGGCGGGGAAGCCGGGGAGCTGGTTAATGCGTGCGGAGCTTGATGGAGCAGATCCAGACCCTGATGGAAACGGGCGCGCAACTCCGGTGGTGCGAGCCAGATCGCAGCTTGGCCTACAGCCAGAAAGTACGGTGCCAGTTGCGAATTCCGCAGCACGGTCGAAGTTGGTTCAAATGCCGTCATGCCCATCAGGATCACCGCTGCCATCAATCCGCCCTTCAGCAGCCCCAAGATTGCGCCGAGGAAACGGTCAAAACCGCTGAGTCCGGATTCCTTCATCACCCAGCGGGCGATCCTGGCGGCGACGCCGAACAGGAGCACGATGGCAAAAAAAATGACGAGGAAGCCGAGAATCTCAGCTAACCACGGGTTCTTCAAAAACCTTTCCAACCACTCCGCGAGACTGCGATACCGCCAGGCAGCCACCAAGTAGCCCACGACCAGACCAGCCATGGTAAGAGCTTCGGAAAAGAAGCCCTGCATGGCGGCTGTAATCACGTTCAAAAGCACTAATGCACAAATCATCCAATCCGCGAGGGTCATACCGAGCTCTCGCGGGTGCGGATCGTACCAGATCCGCGGTTACACATCCAGCTTGTGTCCGGTGAGCTGGAAGTAGGCCTCCAAGTACTTATCGCTGGTGCGACGTGCCACGTCCGCCGGTAAGGCAGGCGCGGGTGGTTGCTTGTTCCAGTGAATTTGCTCGAGGTAATCGCGAACATACTGCTTGTCGTACGAATCCTGCGACCGTCCCGGAGCGTACTTGTCGGCGGGCCAGAAGCGGGAGGAATCGGGAGTGAGGACTTCGTCGGCCAGGGTGATGCCCTTGGCTGTGCGTCCAAACTCAAACTTGGTGTCGGCGATGATGATGCCGCGGGTCAACGCATAGGCTGCGGCCTTTTTGTATACGCGCAGCGTCAGATCGCGAAGCTGACTCGCTGGTTCGGCGCCCACGATCTCGCACATCTGATCGAAGGAAATATTTTCGTCGTGTCCCGTCGTGGCTTTGGTCGAGGGCGTGAAGATGGGCTCGGGAAAAGCGTCCGATTCTTTCAGGCCCGCGGGAAGAGTGATGCCGGAGACCTTGCCCGTAGCTTTGTATTCCTTCCAGGCCGAGCCGGAAATGTAGCCGCGAACGACGCACTCGACAGGAAACATTTCGGCGCGCTGCACCAGCATGGAGCGTCCGCGAAGCTGGTCGGCGTATTTGCGCACGGCTGCAGGGTATTGATCGACGTCTGCGGTGATGAGGTGATTCGGAACGACGTCGGCGAGGTAGTCGAACCAGAACAGGGAAATCTGGCTGAGCACGCGACCCTTGTGGGGGATGCCGGTCGCCAGAATGTAGTCGAAGGCGGAGATGCGGTCGGTGGCGATGAACAGCAGTTGCTGATCGCCGATTTTGTATACGTCACGCACTTTGCCGCTGGCGTGTAGAGGGAGATCGGGGATGTCAGTTTGTAAGAGGACGGTATCGAGAAGTTCAGGGCTCATGGGGAAATTTTACAAGGAAGAAGCGAGCCGTATTCTAGCTGGTCAGAAAAAAAAGTCAACGATTCTGATCACACTGTGCGGTGCCGCACGTAATTCGTTCCCTTGAAAAATGTTGACAGCAAAGCGGATGGGCGAGAAGGCGCGCGGGGCAAGGATTCTAGGGTCGGGAGTTTGTGGAAAAGCTGAGGATGGGAGTGGAAAACGTGCCGGGATTCGTTCCCTTTAGAACTTCTTTGGCCACCGCCGTGCCCCATGAAATACGCGGATTACCTCGACGGCGTCGTCGCTGACTCGATATGGAATGACGTACGGTGTGCCGGGCACAACCAATTCGCGGGTGCCGACCACTCTGCCAGGCCGGCCCAACGCCGGATGCCGGGCGAGCCCCGCAACTGCCGACTCGATCGCCGCAACGATTCGTCCTGCAGCTGAAGGGCTGTCTTGAGAGATGTACTCAGCCTCCGCGTCGAGATTGGCTCGTGCTTCGCGAAGCCACTTAACGCGCACGGCGCGTCCACTTCCTGAAAGTCTGCGCCATTTCCTTGTCGGTAGCGAATTCGCCTCGATCCGCCTCCGCCAGGCCCTTAATGGTCTCCGCAATCTGCCAGTTATTCAGTTCGACATATTCGCGAATTGCCTCGGCGGCCACGAACGAGCGGCTTCGGTTGGTGGCCTCGGACAGGCGATCAAGTTGTTTCTTCAGTTTGGGATCAAGTCGAAGCGTGAGTACAGAAGATCCAGCCATGGGTGAATTCTCCTGTACACAATATACCTCATGTGCATTCGAGTGTATACAAATTAGGGTCCGACTAGCGGCAGAGGCCCATTGGAAGGGAAAACCGAGGGAGAATCTTTCGGCGCTGGTCGCTAGCTCTTCGCTCGAGAGGAGTGCAGGATCAAGAACACGATCGTTAGAATGAGGCCGATCACAATTGAGGTGTAGAAGGGCAGCATGGTGTATCCACCGGTTGGCACGAAGAATCCGACAATATTGATACCCGACACGATACTAGTAACTGCGAGAGCAGCATATCCGCGTTGCCGTGCGATGCCGTAGGCGCCTGAGAAGCCTGCGATCAACCCTGTGGCTCCAAAACTCATGCAGGCATATATTGCCAACACAGCGTCGCCTGCTTCCGTGGTATCTTGGCCGTCGGCAAGAAACAGTCCGATGGGAATCGTGCAGAATATCCCTAAAATGGCCGAAATAGCACCTACGACAATTCCGCTAGCGGTGGCAACCAAAAGTAGATGCCACCACGCGCATGTTCGTAGGTAGCCCGGCAGCTTTCTCGCCATTTTCGTTCTTGCTCAAATCAGGCCCTTGCGCGCAGGAATTCAAGGGGCGCATTTCCTACTGTGCTCCGAACCTCACTGACACCAACTTGGAGACGCCCGGTTCTTGCATCGTCACTCCGTACAGCACCGGCGCGATGCTCATGGTTTTCTTGCTGTGGGTGATGAGCACGAACTGGGTTTGGACGCTCATTTCTTTGACCAGCTCGGTGAAGCGGCCGATGTTGGCTTCGTCGAGCGGAGCGTCGACTTCGTCGAGGATGCAGAACGGGCTGGGCGCGTATTGGAAGATGCCGACCAGCAGGGCGAGCGCGGTGAGCGCTTTTTCGCCGCCGGAGAGCAGGAGCACGCTCTGCAGGCGCTTGCCGGGAGGCGAGGCCACGACGTCGATGCCGCTTTCCGCGCTGTTTTCTTCGTCTGTTAACTTCATGAAGGCATGGCCGCCGCCGAACAGCTTCTTGAACGTGGCCTGGAAATTCTCGTTGATGCGGGCGAAGGCTTCTTCGAATTTTTGGCGTGAGATTTGATCGATCTCCTTGATCGTTGCGGTCGTGTTTTCGATGGAGGAGATCAAGTCTTTACGCTGAGTTTCGAGAAAGGCGTGGCGCTCGGCGGTTTCTTTGTACTCTTCGAGAGCCATCATGTTGACCGGGCCCATGGCTTCGAGCTTGGCGCGCATGTCGCGATAGAGCTGGTCTTCCGCGGCGAGCTGTTCGCCGGTGACGAGGGCCAGGGCTGAGTCAGGCGTCGTCATTTCGGCCGTTAGGGCAGCGCGCTCGACGCCGAGTTCGTTGAGGCAGGTTTCCGACATATATTGCGCGTCGGATTCGAGCTTGGCTGCGGCAGCGGACAAGTCCCCGCGGCGGTCGCGAGCCTGATCGAGCAGCAGGCGGGTGTCGCGCAGGAGTTCGTCAATTTCGGCCAGGCGGGCGCGGAGTTGTTCGGTTTCAAACTGCAGCAGGCCTTCGCGAGCCTGCGCGGCATTGCGCTCGGCTTCGAGGTCGGCGGCGTGTTGGGCGAGTTGCTCGTTCTCAGATTCGCGCTGGAGTTTTTCAGCGGCGGCCGCGTCGATTTGCGACGCCAATGCGTGAACGCGCTCGCCCATCTCGGAGAACAGTGACTCGATGCGCTGCAGAACACCCGCAGCCGAGCGATGGCGCTCTTCGAGAGTGGCTACTCGGGCCGCGTGCTGAGATGCGGTCTGAGCAGATTCTTCGCGGCGCTGGCGAAGGACGGTTAGAGATTCCTGGGCGGCGGCGAGTTGCTGTTCGATCCGAATGCGCTGGTCTTCGAGAGCGGCGATTTCCGATTGGCGGGCGACGACAATGTTTTCCTGTTCGGTACGCTCCCGACCAAGGCGGTGAAGTTCGAGTTGAGAGACATTCAAGCGCTCGCTGACGCGAGTCATTTCTGATTCAAGCTGCTGCAGCATGTGGCCGGAGGTCAAGGCCTGATGGTCGGCTTCGCGTTTTTCACCGTCGAGGCGGTCGAGCAGGGAAGAGAGATCCTTGATTTCGCGGCCCAGGGTGAGCACGCGCATTTCTTCATCGCGCAGCGCGCGTTCCAGATCTTCGAGCTGTCGGAGGATTTCGCGCAATTCGCGCTTCATCGAAAGCGGGCCTTCGGCGCGCTGTTTGCCTCCGGTGACGGTGACGTTGTGGAAACATTCTCCGGCTTGGGACAGGAAGAACGCGTCAGGATTTTCTAGCGCCAGCCCGCGGGCCACGTTGGCTTCAGGAACGATGTAGCCATCGCGGAGTTTGGGCAGAATTACCTCGAGTGATTTGCCGAAGCCGTCGAGCACGCGAATCGTATTCTTCAGCGGAACGATTTGCGCTGCGGGCGGCGCGCAGTGCGCAGCTTCATCGAGGATGAAAGAGAACTTGGCCTGCGCATCTTCGGGATGGACTAGAAAAGTTGCGCGGCCGTCGACGCCGGTCCGCAGCATGCGCAGGCCTTCGTCGGCTGCGTCCCAGGATTTGACGACGACGTAGTTCAGTTCGTCACGCAGGAAGTCTTCGACCACGCGCTCGTAGCGTGGCTCGACTTCGAGGAAGTCGGCGAGCACGCCAACGGGCGCGAGGCCCGATTGCATGACTCCAGATTGAAAGAGACGGCGAACGGATTCGGTGGAGTATCCGTGTTCGGCGATGACCGCTTCGAGCGAACCCTTCTTACCCAGAGCGGTGGCGTATTCCGCGCGGAGAACGTCGAGATTCGTTTTGGAACGGGTTTCGTCGAGCTTTTTCTGTTCGATGAGGCGTCGCAGTTGGTTGATCTCTTCGGTGATGCCGGTGACGCGCTGCGTGACCGATTCAAATTCGAGAGCGATTTGGCCGCGCTGTCCTCCGAAGGCTTCGACTTGGATGCTGGCGTGGGAGATTTCAGCTTCGAGGCGGCGGGCTTCGCGATCGGCTCCGGCGAGCCGTTCTTCGGCTTGCGCGAGCTGGTTGCGAAGGCGGGATGCGGAGGAAACGGTGTCGAAGATGGCGACGCGCGATTCTTCCTGCTGGTGCTCGATTTCCGCGAGACTCGCGGCGGCGGCAGCGGCATCGTGCTGGCAGAGAGCCAGATCACACTGGGCAGCGGCCAAATCGGCGGCGGCGGATTCGAGAATCTGGCGGTTGGACTCGCGCTCGGCTTCGAGCGCGCTCAGGCGATGGCGGGCTTGCGCCAGCTCGGCTTCGGAGGATGCGGCACGCACCAGTAATTCCGCGCAACGCTCTTCATTGTGGCGGCGGCGGGCGTGGGCGCGGTCGATTTCTAGTGCGATCTGGCTGATGCGCTCGCGGTTTTCCCGTTGCTCGGTTTCGATGGTGTAGCCGCGCTGGGTCCGCTCGGCGTGTTCGGTTTCTAACTGCTGCACAGCCTCGCTACGATGCTGCATTTCTTCGGCGAGGGCGTTGAGTTGGGAGTCGAGTTCGGCGCTTTCCAGTTCGATGGCGGCGAATTTGCTCGCCAGAACGAGACGCAGCTTGGCACGCATTTCCTCGCGCAGGCGCGCGTAGCGCTCGGCCTTGGAGGCCTGGCGCTTCAGTGAATTCATCTGGCGCGTGACTTCGTCGAAAATGTCATTGATGCGGGCGAGGTTCAGCTTGGCATCTTCGAGGCGGGCTTCGGCTAGGCGTTTCTTTGTTTTGAATTTCGTAATCCCGGCGGCCTCTTCGAGAATGGCGCGGCGGTCGGTGGGGCGGCTGCTTAGGATCTGGCCGATGCGTCCCTGCTCGATGAGCGCGTAGGATTCGGGACCGAGGCCGGTGCCCATGAACAATTCCTGAATGTCGCGCAGGCGGCAGAGTTTGCCGTTGAGCAGATATTCGCTGTCGCCGGAGCGGAACAGGCGGCGGGTGACCACGATTTCTCCGGCGCGGAACTGCTGTTGGTTGAACTTGCGGCGGCGGATTTTCAACACAACGTGCGGAGCGGCGGTTCCGGCGGATGCGGACGTCGCGGGCGCAATGACGTTGTGCACGGGCAGGGCCACTTGCGTCGCACCGATTGGCAGAGCAAAGCCCGGTTCGTCGTCGGGGAAGGCTACGGCGATGATGTTCACTTTCGAGCGCGGGACTTCTATTTCTTCCGTCTTGCCGGGCTGAGCGTCTTCGACGGCGTCTTCGGTTGCTTTCGCGGCACGGGCACGAATGGAGGCTTCGTCCCAGTCGTCGGAGATGTTGGACTCCGCCTGGGCATCCTGAGGAAGATCATCCTGAATGTCGATTTCTGTCGGCGAGTTGGCGTCGGCGCCGTTGTAGGCTTCGGGGTCGATCAGGGTGAGCGACACTTCGGCCATGCCGGTGGGTTTGCGGTCGCGCGTGCCGGCGAAGATCACGTCTTCCATGCGGGCGCCGCGCAGGGTTTTGGCCGATTGCTCGCCGAGCACCCAGGAGATGGCGTCGGAAATATTCGACTTGCCGCAGCCGTTGGGGCCGATGATGGCGGCCACGCCGTCCCCGTGGAACTTGAGTTCGGTGCGGTCGCAAAACGACTTGAACCCGAGAATCTGAAGGCGCTTCAGTTTGAGCAACGTGAACTCCTTAAGAACAGTGGCCGGTGATCGTTAAATCGACAATCGTTAAATCGACAATCAGTGGCCGGTTGCCAGTTGTGCGGCTTCGCGTCGGCGAGCCGACCGCCTGGGTTCGCGTGTTTACTGACGAGATTCCTCTCGTCGTATCGAATACACGATTCGATGCATGCTTCGCGATTTTCACCCCAGGCTGGACAGGGCGGGCACAAAGTTAAGCTACTGTAACGGTGAAATTGGGGCGGGGTCAAGCAATATAACACCATATATGGTATGGGCTTGCAAGCGACCGCGTTGGGTTGCACACACATTGCAGCAGTTGAACGGATTCTGAGTGGAGACGGGAAGGAGGTGGGAGAAGCGCGAGAGCAAGATAATGCTAGCGCAGGCTGATCAATGAGTGCAATCGCGATTTTTCACCAAGCGTGGGAAACCCGTACCTATGCCTCTTGGATTCAGATTTAAATTGAGGCGCGAGATGTCCACCCCTTCACAAAAAAAACTGCGAAAGGATGGGCACCTGGTGGGAATCGTGGCACAAACACTCCGTGCGGAAATGACGGCCTCCTGTACATAAGGTCTCCTCCGGGAGCCCAACTCAGATGAGAGCCGGGGCCGCGGAGGTTGCGTGCCAATGCGCCTTAAGGTTCGGGTAGGAGTGCACGAATCCCTTCGGCTTCGCTCAGGGCCAGGCTCTTCGCCTGCGGTGGGGCATTCGCGTTGCGAATGCCCCATCATCGCTCAGGATGACAAGTCTGAACAGGTTATTGCTCGTAGGCTCCGATGTTGATTTGGCCGCTGCTGTTTACGCGGGGATTGCCGGCGTAGTCGGTGTTGCCGTAGATGGAGGTGGCGCTGCCGCAGTACCCAACGCTGCAGGTTAGGCTGGTGCTACCTGCATTGACCGCGGGCGAATTGGAAGCGACGTCGAGATCCGGCGGGGTTGAGCCGAGATTATCGAACAGGGGATTGGCCACCGGTGAATTTGCGTCTTCGCCGCTTCCCGATTGATAGGCGGCGTAGGTCTTGTACGTGTATTTGCCGGCCCAGTCGATCGAGGTTCCTTGCACGTAGCCCGCGGTGGAGTAGTAGAGGTTCCAATTGAGAGTTGCGGGAGGCGCGGGATAGGTCGACGTGCCTTTGACGAAGCTGTAGATCCATACGTTCTGGGTGCCGGCGTAGACGATATTGTTTTCGAAGATGTTGCCGGAGGCGTCGCCCGAGTGGTACTGAATCTGGAACTCCGCGCTCTGGTTTTTCGTGTTGTTGTTGTAGAGCGTGTTGTTGACGATGACGACGTGGTCGCTGCCACCGACGGTGTTGGCGTAGCCTCCGATGGAGACGCCGACAGTATTTGCGTCATAGAAGACGTTGTTGCGGATGGTCACGTAGCTGCTGTCGTGTCCTTTGTGTTCGCTGGCGGCTTCCATATTCAGGTCGCAGGCGTAGATGGTGTTGCGCTCGAAAACGACGTACTCGCAACCGTCGCAATAGAGGCCGTCGGCGTCGTAGGAATCGCCCTCGCCCGGGTTGTGAATTCCGCTGATGTTGTAAACCGTGTTGCCGCTGATCTCGCCGTACTTGGCCTGGTCGCTTCCGGTGGGGCCGACGCCTTCGAATCCGATGGCGTCAATACCGATGTTGTCGTTGTCGTGCACGACGTTGTTAGTGATGGAGAAATACGTCACGTTGCCGTCGACGTTGACCGATTCGCTCTCGCCGGTTTTCAGGTCGTAAACCTGGTTGCCACTGATTGTCAGCTGGGTGATGGGCGTACTAGACGTGCCATAGACGGCGATGCCAAAGGCGTTGCCGTTTTTCTCGGAAGTCGTGGTGATGTTGTGCACGAGATTGTTAAGCAGTTGAACGCCGGTGCCCGAGCCGGTGACCCAAATGCCGGCGGGAGTGGGGCTGGCGCTGCTGGTGGTGTAGTTGCGGATTTCGAATCCGTTCACCGTGATGTAGCTCTGGTTGATGATGTTGATCAGGCCTTGCGTGCCAGTCACGCTCAGGCCCGTGCCATCGATGGTCGCGGTCTGTCCGGGATAGCTCGCGAAGGTGATGGGATTCGCCGCTGTGCCTGACGCGGGGAACGATACCGATTCGTTGTATATACCCGATTCAACGTAGACCGTCGCACCCGCCGTGACCGTGGTCGCGGCGTGCTGAATCGTCAGCCAGGGCGCGGTGTAGCTGCCGGAGTTGCTGTTACTGCCAGTCTTCGATACGTAGAAGGTGGATCCGGATTGTGCGAATGAGATTGAGGTGAATGCGGCGAGAACGAAACACAGCTTCCTGAGGGATGTCATGGCCAATCTCCTTTTCTGCGAGAGACGCAGCATTCGAACAGGACGATAGTGGCGAAAACTGTTGCGAGAGTCTTCAGGGGCCTAACTGCGGCACAGCTTAGGCCGTTTACGGATGATTGTCAATGGTTATGATTGATTGCGACTGCAGGGAGGATGGCTTTCGATTGATTACCATTCAGCCGCGACAGTGGCGAAAGAATAAAGCCCATCGCCTGCCCTGAGCCTGCCGAAGGGGCGCAAGCCGTCGGTAAACAAAGCGCGCGACCAACAAAGCCCAGGGGGGCGAAAGAGCGCCGGGTGGCCCACCCAAGCCTTTTTTGGCTTGAGTGGGATAGGCTCGAGTGGGATGGATCAGAGGGGCTGCTAGCGCCCTCACTTGCTGATTCTGAAACTCACATTGCTGGCCAAGTCCCGCGCCGGAGTCGCCACCACCACCACCACCGCACTCGTAGTCGCCCCCGCAGGCACCACCGCCGTCATGTACGTATCGCTGACCACACTAAACTTCCTAGCCGTAACACCGATTACTTCAATTTTTCTAGCGTATAGAACACTGAATAGGCGGTGCCATCCGGCCCGCTGTTGCCAGAGAAAGACATCGAGTGCGTTATTGGGGTTCCTTTGTTTACCTGAAACGTCCGAGTGACGCCGCCGTAATAGTTGGGATTCGTTTCAGACCCTGCGCCATCCCAGAACTCACCCAACCTGTAATCTTGGGAACCTAAAACCGGGCTGGCGGTCTGCACTGCTCCAGTGACATCGGTCCACGAAAATCCGTAATACCAGTTTGAGAAGCTGCCGGGAGTCGCGGTTGTGAGGGTTGCATAGACCGATAACCGATAAAGCCCCGACGCCTGCGGAGTAAATAGCGTTTTTGTAAAAGGCTCGGTCTGATTCAGCAGCTCGCCGCTCGTCACGATGACCGGAACACCAAGCTGACTTGGAGAAGCGCTTGCGGACCTATTGCCCGAAGTAAACGCGAACGTTGCTAAGAGAACTGCCACTCCTAGGACCTTATACATGGCTGTGCCTCCGGCGGGGTTTTAGGGGAGGCCGCAAGTCTACCACCTTCGGAGTAGTTCGTCTAAAGACATTGATACGCCGGCCTTACTGCTTTCGCCCAAACGCTAACTTTTCCCACAACCTTCCACAGAAAGTTTGCCCAATCCTGTGACGAACAACCTTTACCGAGAATTTCGTTAAGCGCAGGCTGTAGGAATGCGCGAAAGCTCTCTCAATCCGGTTTCCGCCAGCTACGCCCGCGACTGCTCCGCGGGTAGCTTTTGCCTCACCACTAAGTCCTTATTACATAAGATCTACCCGCAAGTCCTTACAGCTCTAGATTTTGGCCGGATCTCCCGATACCCGCGCCCGCAAACCCTTACCCATGAGTATTTTACCAAGAGCGTCGGAAAAAATGTTGCGGGCAGATCCCAAGCCACAAGCTTCCCTCAATCAAGCAGGCCCGAGCCGCGATGATGCCTACTGCTCCCCCAGCTTCTCGAAAAATCGGCAGATGGTTTCGATTCCTTTGTGGAAGTTGGGGATGTGGAACTTTTCGTTGGGGGCGTGGAGGTTGTCGTCGGGGAGGCCGAAGCCCATCATGACGCTGGGAATTTTCAGCACATCCTGAAAATCGGTGACGATGGGGATAGAGCCTCCGCTGCGGATGAAGACGGTTTCTTTGTTGAAAGTGTCGTGCAGGGCCTCGGTGGCGGCTTTGATGTAGGGGTTGTCGGTGCCGACTACGGCGGCGGGGCCCTTGCTCCAGACTTTGATTTTTGTTTCGATGCCCTTGGGCGTGTGCTTCTTCACGAAGGCGGTGTATTTTTTCAGGATGTCGTCGGCGTCCTGGTTGGGGACTAGGCGCATGGAAACTTTTGCCTGGGCCTTCGCGGGAATTACGGTCTTGGCGCCTGCGGCGACGAAGCCTCCGGGCATGCCGTGGACTTCAAGAGTGGGACGGGCCCAGGTGCGGTAGAGAACTGAATAGCCGGGCTCTCCGGTGAGAGTTTTCGATCCGACTTCGGTCTTGCGGTAATGCTCTTCGTTGAAGGGCAGGCGCTTCCAGGCTTTGAGTTCGTCTTTGGTCGGGGCCTTCACACCTTTGTAGAAGCCGGGGATCAGAATTTTCCCCTTGGAATCTTTTAGTTTGCTGATGATCTCGATTAACGCGAAGAAAGGATTTGGGGCAGCGCCTCCGTAGACGCCGGAATGCAGATCGGTCTTGGCGCCGCGGGCTTCGATCTCGGTATAGACGAGGCCGCGAAGGCCGACGCACAGCGTGGGAAGGTTGGGCGCAAAAAGTTCGGTGTCGCAGACGAGAGCGAAATCGGCTTTCAGCTTGGCCTTTTGCTTAGGGAGATATTGAGAGATGGCTTCGCCTCCGACTTCTTCTTCGCCTTCAAAAATTACCTTCACGTTGATGGGCAGCTTGCCGCCGCCGGCCTGCATGAGGGCTTCGAGGGCTTTAACTTCCATCCAGAGCTGGCCTTTGTCGTCGACGGCGCCGCGGGCGTAGAGATTGTTGTTGCGCTCGGTGGGCTCGAAGGGTGGAGTGAGCCACTCGTCGAGCGGCTCGGCGGGTTGCACGTCGTAGTGGGCGTAGCAGAGGGCGGTGGGCTTGCCGGCGGCGTGCAGCCAGTCCGCGTAGATGAGGGGATGGCCCTTGGTCGGAATGATCTCGACGTTTTCCATGCCGATGCGGCGCAGGTCGGCGGCCACGTAGTCGGCGGCTTTTTGAATGTCGGGCTTGTGTTCTTCGAGAGTGCTGACGCTGGGGATGCGGAGAAGATCTTTGAGTTCGTTCAGGAATCGCTGCTGATTATTGCGAGCAAAATCGACTGCGGAAGAAGCCATGGTGAGTCCTTTCTGTCTTCGGCGATCTGGATTTCGGCGGATGTCGCAAGAGAGCGAAGCAAAAGTCTCCGGAAACCAAACAGTATAGCGCGATGGGCCGGATCGTTCACTACAACGGGGCAGTGGGTAGTGGCTCAGTTTGAACTTTCGGGCGTGGTGGTCATCCCGAGCGGAGCTCGGCTTCATCGAAGAAAAGCCCAGGCGGAGTGAGGGATCTCCCTGAAAATTGTGCCTTGGGAGATCCCTCCCACGGCTGAACTACGCCGTGGTTCGGGATGACGCAAGGACGGTCGGTATCAGAACTTAAACTGGACACCACCGTAGATCGTGAACCCGGTTTGTTGGTTGTAGTTGAGGCGCAGGCCGGCGCCAAAACTGTCGGAAGGAGATTCCGGGACCTTGGCGATCTGCTGGCAGGTACTGACGGCCTTGCTGATGGCGGCGGCATCGTCGCTGTGAAGCTTGTACCAGGCGAGAGGGTTGTTGGGGGCTGCGCTGATGTCGCCTGCCATGCTTTGGAGCCCACCCGCCGCGGAATCGAAAACACCAGAGAGTTCCGAGGGAAAGGGGAGAAGCTTGAGGCCATAGCTGAGATTCAGTCCAGCGGATTTCTGGGTGAAGTTTGCCGACGTGCCGAAGTTGAATCCGCGAAAAACCATCCCGAGATCGACGTTTCCATTTGCCGGATTAACACCCACCGTTGTCGAAAAACCGCGGGGAATACTGAGCGAAGCTTGTACGTTTCCTCCGTAGTTGTAGGCCAGACTCGTGGTGAAAGCGCCAGGCTTATAGGCAATACTCACTTTACTGGTGTTGGCATCGAGCGCAAGCACCCAGAGTTTCATCTGCAGGTCTGGTGGAAGCTTTGTGAAGCTGATATCAAAACCGTCACCCATAACAACCTCCTCCTGTGCCCGATTCCGACCGCGGCTGACTGGAATTTGGCTTTCGGACGGAAAACGGCGCGATGATCTTAGCACTGCGCGTTTCCCCTTGAAAGTTAAAATCCGAGCTAGAACCGGGAGCAGCTAGAAACGTGACGAAGAGAACGGTGTCAGGTCGTGCTCGGGAGCGCGGCCTTCGATGACCGCTGTCATGACTTCTGCGGTGATAGGAGCCAGCAGGATGCCATCGCGGAAGTGGCCGGTGGCGACGTAGTAGCCGGGAGTTTCGGTCTCGCCGAGGATCGGGAGCGCATCGGGGGTTCCGGGGCGAAGGCCGGCCCAGTCTTCGAGGATTTTAGCGTCCGCGAGTTTCGGGACCAGGGCGATTGCGGCCTTATGCAGACGCTGGATGGTGGCGAGGTCGGTGCGTTTGTCGAATCCGGCTTCTTCAACGGTGGCGCCGACGAGCAGGCGTCCGTCGCTGCGCGGGATTAGATAGGCTTCGGGAGAACGGACTACGTGATTGAGGAGTGTGTGCGAGGGCATCAGCAGGCAGAGCATTTGTCCTTTGACGGGGCGGGTGGGGAATGGGTGCGGGGGGATTTGTCCCGCCCAGGCTCCAGCGCAGTTGACGACCTTGGCGGCGTGGAATGTAGTCTTGGTCGTGGTGACGCCGGTGGCGCGGCCCTCGGCCACGGTTACAGCGGTGACTTCGTCGCCGGAGGAGAAATCAATGCTCCGGCGCTTGGCGGTCTTCCATGCGGCAGCGGCGAGAGCGCGGGGGTCGACGCTGCGTTCTTGGAGATAGAACGCTGGCCGCTGAGAATTATTTCCGGCCGGGGCTGGCTCCAATTCTGTGAGGCTCGCAGGAAGGAAACCCGAAGCTTGAGCTTCGTGAAGATGTTTTTCAGACGGGAACAAAATCGTCCCGTGGTCGCGGAGATCGATTTTCATACCTGACTCGACTTCCAGTTCATACGCAAATTCGGGATACATACGCGCGCTGGCGGTGGCCAGAGGCTGAAGGGCGGACGAAGTTTCAAAGGGGCAGTCGACGAGCATGCCGCCGGCGGCGTGGGAGGCTTCGCGGCCGGGCTCTCCGCGCTCGACGACCAAGACGGTAGCGCCGCGTTTGCGGAGTGCGATGGCGAGGGAGAGGCCAATGATGCCGCCGCCGACGATGATTACGTCCCAGGTCTTCACTTCGGCATTTTAACCTCAGCGTCGTAAAAAGCGCCGGGCGTGCCAGGGTAATCGATCGTTTGTGAGAGATGACACAAAGCGCGGGGGTGCATAGAATGGCTGGCATGAAGAAGATCTTCTTTACCGGGGTGGTGCTGGCAGTGCTTGCGCTGGCGAGCGCGGCCTGGGGGCAACAGGACAAGGACAGCGACAACATCGAGCCGACAGCGGTTATCAATTTCCTCGTCATCAAGGACGACAACGGAAAGCCCGTGCGCAATGCGGCGGTGATCATGCATGAGGTGAATCCGAAGGGCAAGCAGGAACGCGGGGGCATGGAACTCAAAACCGACCTGGATGGGAAAGCCAATTTTGACGGCATCCCGTATGGCATGCTGCGGGTGCAGGTGCTGGCGCAGGGATTTCAGACGTTCGGGGAAGACTACGACATCGCCAAGGATAAGTTGGAGATCACGATCAAACTGAAACGACCGCAGAGTCAATATTCGGTGTATGACGATCACGCGAAAGACCCGAACGCGCCGGCGAAGCAGGATCCGCCAGCGGATCCGAACAAGAAGCCGAACTAGAAGCGGTGTACTGGACATCTAAAGCCGCTGTTGACTTTGCGGTTTATGCGGCGCGGCTTGAAGTCGCGCCCTTTCAAAACGAATCTTTTCAAAACGAGTCTTAGACGATTGGGGATGCGATGGACTACTTACTGAAGACGGAGCCGTCGACTTATTCGTTTGCGGATTTGCAGCGGGAGAAGACGACCATATGGGATGGCGTGTCGAATCCGGTGGCGTTGAAAAACCTGCGCGGGATGAAGCCGGGCGAGCGGCTGGTGATTTACCACACCGGAGACGAGAAAAGCGCGGTGGGCACGGCGGAGGTCGTGTCGGTGGATGCGTCGGACTTGAAGAATCCGCAGGTGAAGATCAAGGCCGGCAAGGCCAATGCGAAGCCGGTCACGCTGGCGGAGGCGAAGGCGAATAAGCTGTTTGCCGAATCGCCGCTGGCTCGGCAGGGAAGGCTGAGCGTGGTGCCGCTGACTCCGGCGCAGTTTAAGTTTCTAACGGGGGAGTGAAAGTCAAAATCCCCACCCTCTCGTGAAAAGCGCGAGAAAGGGTGGGGGCACCTACGTCTTAGGCGCGAGTTTCGCGGCGGATCAGAGTGGAATCCAGTAAGTAGCCCACGCCGAGCGTGAATGGAATCGCGCCGAAGGCGGAGGCGATGAGAGCGTCGGGTTCGACTCTGGAGATGATGGTGAAGGCCAGCATGTAGCCGACGGCGCCGGCGATGAGCAGGATTCCGGCGCGGCGCGAGTGGGCCGCCTCGGTGAGATCAGGCTCCATGGGAACGCTGACGCCGCGCTGCATGGCTGCCAGCCGCTCTTCGGTGCGGAGTTTACGCACCCGATAAAAGGTGTACATTCCTAATACAGCCGTGGGCATTCCTAAAACCATGATTACCGCGGCGAGACCGGTGATTCCGTCCATGATGGTTCTCCTTCCCGTGCGCCTGAGCGCATGCCGGAACTGAAATTGCTTGCAAGAATGAGTACGGAGGCAGGGGCGGGAAAGTTCCCGATTGCAGCCAACTCAGGCGGGAGCGTAGGCTTCCAAGCAAGGGAAGCAGCTGCTTGGGATTCTTTCATTTCGTTACTTCTGTTTCGTTACTTAGGGTCGGTCCTTCGGGAGACAAGATGAAATCTGGAAATTCGTACGGGATGCGTTCCGTGGCCGCGTTGGGCTGCCTGGGTGTGCTATTGGCTGCTCAGGCGCTCTGGGCGCAGGAAACCAAGGAAAAGGTTACGGTCGATGACGTAGACCGCAATTTCATGGTTCGATTGCCGAAAGGCTACGATCCGCAGAAGCATTATCCGGTGGTGATTCTGCTGCACGGGATGAATCAGGACGCGGAAGATATGGAACGGCTCACGCGGTTCGACGAACTGGCCGACAAAGACGGCATTATTGCGGTCTATCCCATCGCGTTGCACGGGCGCTGGAATGTGGGAGTTCGGCCGCAGGTACAGCGGCCAGCGACCATGGGGCCGGGAAGACGGCGCTACGGCGGCGGTGGCTACCCGGGAGGTGGAGGTGGGTATCCCGGCGGCGGAGGTGGAGGATATCCGGGTGGCGGGGGCCAGCAGCCGCAGGGCCAGCAGCCTGACGAAGATCGAAGGCCGGCTCCGGCGGATGACGTTGCGTTCTTGAATCAGATGCTGGATCAGATGGCGACCAAGTTTTCGGTGGATTCGTCGCGCATCTACGCCACGGGGCTGTCGGAAGGCGGATTTATGAGCCTGCGTCTGGGGTGCGCTTTGAGCGATCGAGTGGCAGCGGTTGCCGCAGTGGGGGCGGCAATGCCTAAGACGATGATTTGCGTGCCTTCGCGTCCGGTGCCGCTGGTGATGATTAGTGGGACTTCCGACCCGGTGGTTCCTTACGGCGGCGGCACCGAGCACAATATGAGCCTGGCGACGATTTCAGTGGAAGACAGCGCCAAGGCCTGGGCAAAAATTGATCGCTGCGCGGAGAAGCCAGAGAAGAGCAAATTGCCGTTGAGCGCGAAAGGCGCGATGGAAACCAAAGTCGACACTTACGACGGCTGCCAGCAGAGCGCGCAGGTTCTTCTGTACAGCGTGAAGGGCGCGGGGAATACGTGGCCGGGCGGCGAGCAGTACGAAGCCGAAAATACGATTGGGAAGACCAGCGCGGATGTGAATGCGGATGAACTGATCTGGAATTTCTTCGCGACGCGGAAGCTACCGGGAGAGAGCGGGGAACAAAAAGGGGAACAAAAGAACGATAAGTAGATTATCCTAGACTCTGTAGCTCACGCAGCAATACTCTTCGCTCTTAACTCTTAGCAAACGCAGAAAAAACCACCTTCCCGCCGGGAAGGCGAGAAGGTGGTTGCGCAAGTCTCACTACAGACGAACTTCACTGGAAAAGATTCAAAGTGTTGCTGGCATCGTCCACGTAGTAGAGGCCAACACCCTGCACCTCGACTAACCCGAACAGCGCGCCGGCCCCCGGTGGGTTGCCTGTGGTGTCCAGTAATGCCTTGTTGATCTGCTCACCATCGGGAGTGGTTTCCACCAAGAAACCGTTGTTTCCGTTGACCGTCAGAATATTGCCACCCGGCGCAACTGTCAGGCCGAGAGGGTCGTTGAGGGTGCCACCCTGAGAGACGATAGCTCCGACTCCGGCAGAGGTATCGCGAGTAACGGGAGCTGGAATGGCCGTAATGCGATTGTTGAGGCTGTCAGCTACGTAGAGAGTGCTGGCATTGGCGTTGAGGCCCAAGCCTGTAGGTCCGATCACAAGCGCCGCCGGATCCGTTCGTTCCGAGAAGCCCGATCCAATCACCGTGATCGACTGTAGGGACGGCATCGCCCCGGCAGGAATCGTAAGCCCCAGCCGCACGACGGTGCCGCCCTGCACAACGGTGCCTCCGGCGGCCACGGTTCCGTTCAGGACATTGGTGACGAATAAGTCCGCGCTGGTACCTGCATCCCACGCTGTCATGTCCCAAGGGCCGTTGATGAGCGAGCCGTAGAAGGTTTCCCAAACATTGCCATTAGCGTCAAGCACCAGCAAGCATCCCGCCTGTGCGGTAGCGGACGTACCGTCAGTGGTCGGCAAACTGCCCACGATGACCCATCCCGAACGCAACACGACCAAGGCCGTGGTCAAGCCGATGCCGCCAGGGCAGGGACCGGGTAGATTGTTAGCGTTGATTTGAGCGAACAGACTGCTGGTACCATCTGGAGCAATCTGCACGATGGTGGTCCCGGTCCCCTGCAGATTCGTGCTGTTGTTGAAGTTGCTGATCAGGATGTTTCCCGCGACCAGTGAACCGGAACTTTGCAGCACGCGAGCCATGCCGTAAGGGTTTACATCGCCATTGGCTGGTACCGTGGAGGCGACGACTGAAATACCGGGGTGACTGCTGAAATGAGGGCCTTGGGCGTGAGCAGAAAGCGCGCCAGCGGCAACGAGCGACGCTGCGCAAACCCAGATTCTTACTTGAGACAAACTCATGACAATCCTCCTGTAGTGATGCTGATAGCGTTGCAGTGAATTTCTTTCCGTGCCCCATCCCGCGAAATGACTTGCTGGGCACGGCATCGAGGGGCACGCACAAGTTGGCGACAAACACCCGCCGAGCGTGCCGACGATCAGTGTGTGGGGACGGCGCAAAGGAATTGTCAGCAGGGTGTCAAAACGGTGTCACTTCTGTGCAATCGGCGATCTTCGGCATCGCGGGAAGCCCGCGTTTGATCAAGCGATGGATTTTCTTAGTTCGCGGCGGAGGATTTTTCCGGACGCGGTTTTGGGGACGGCCTCGACAAAGCGGATTTCGCGGGGTTGTTTGTAATGGGTGAGGCGGTCGGCGACGAAGGCGCAGAGTTCCTCTCCGAGTTTGTGACTGTCGACGAAACCGTCGCGCAGGGCGATGAATGCGACCGGAATTTCTCCCGCTGCGGCGTCCCGGCGCCCTACTACGCCGCATTCCTTCACGGCGGGATGTTCGAGCAGAACGGCTTCGACCTCGGCGGGAGCCACGGCGAAGCCTTTGTACTTGATCATTTCTTTGTGTCGGTCGACGACGCGGTAGAAACCCTCGCGGTCGCGAGTGACGATGTCGCCGGACCAGTACCATCCGTCGCGCAGGACCGCCGCTGTGGCTTGCGGTTCGTTCCAGTAGCCCAGCATAAATTGCGGGCCGCGCATGACGAGTTCTCCCGGCGCGCCGGAGGGTGCTTCTGTAAGGTCGTCGGGGGTGTCGGCGGGATCGATATCGGGTTGCGACAGCACGCGGCAGTCGGTGGCGGCAAGAGGATGGCCGATGGAGTCTGGCCGGTAAAGCTCAGGATCGAGAAAGCCGACGTGAGTGACGGGCGAGGCTTCCGTCATGCCGTATCCCTGACACACGAGAATATTGGTGAGCGTGGTAAAGCGGCGAGCGAGGTCGGGAGCGAGCGGCGCGGCTCCGGATTTCACCCAGTGCACACGATGGTCGCGCGGGAACTCGCCCGCCTCGGCCAACTGGCAGAGCGCATTCATGGCGGGAGGAACGAGCGGCATCATAGTTACGCCTTCATCGATGAGGAGCTTGGCAAATGCCGTCGCATTGAAGCGCTGCACCAGCACGAGCTTTGCCCCCAGAATCAGCGAAGGATTCAGAACTACATTCAGGCCATAGATGTGATACAGCGGAAGACAACAGAGAATGGTATCGGCGGAGTTGAGCGGGGTCGCATTTGGACCCAGGAACTGATACACGTTGGCGATCAGATTGTAATGCGAGAGCATGACTCCCTTGGGCAGGCCGGTGGTGCCGCTGGAGTAGGGAAGCGCAGCGAGTGTCTGATCGGACGGCTGATCGGGCTGGGGATAAATCGCGGCTGCCGGGTGAAGCAGGTTGGCGAATGGCTCGGCTCCGGGCGCGTGCTGGCGCGTGGTGTAGACGCGGCGGAGGTTGGGCAATCCGGAAAGATTGATGCCTTCGATGTTTGCGCCATCGGTGATCAGGAGAACGGCGCCGGAGTTTTCCAGTTGATAGCGGACTTCACGTTCGCGGAAGGTTGGGTTGAGCAGAGTGGGGATGGCTCCGGCGAGTTCGATGGCATGAAACGCGGTGCAGAACTCCCACGAGTTCGGCAGGAAGATTGCGACGACATCGCCGGGCTTGAGCCCGGTCGAAATCAGACCGCGCGCGAGAGATTCGACGGTATCTCCATATTCGGCGTAGGTGATGCGGCGTCCGCAGGAAGTGTCGACCAGCGCGGTCTTGGCCGCATTGCGGCGGCACGAATCGAGGACCAGGTTATGCAGAAAGACGTTGCGAGGGTCGGCGTAGAGTTGGGTGCGCAACATGCAGCAGAGATGCCGGGAGCGATTGTAATGGAAAGAGGCTGGTCGGAACGAAACAGCTTTAGCTGGCGAGTTTGCGCAGGAACTCGCGCTCGTCCATGCGGTACTTGAAGGCCTTGCGGCCGTCGATGAAGACGACGGGGACTTCGTCGTTGAACTGGCGGCGGAGTTCCGTGTCTGCGTCGACATCGACGTCACGCCAAATGAAGCCGCCGCGGTGCGAAAGTTTGGAAAGGCTCTCTTTCACCACTTCGCACAGGTGGCAACCTTTGCGGGAATAGACGACGACGTTGCGGGGCTCCGGCATTAGGGAGATTCTAGCGCTCGGAAACGCGGTTTTGCAGCAACAAAATAGCGGCTACGAAGATGCATTCAGAAGGTCTGATGGCTGGACCAGTTACTCAGCCCAACTCGTTGGTGAAGATTCCTGCAACGTAAGGGCCGGTGCATTCGTCCGCCTTGGGGCCGAACGAAGCGAAGGCGCCCAAGCGCAGCTGTGAGCGCCAAGGGGTAGAATTCCTTCATGCAAGGCCATAAAGATCATCATAGAGAAGATCATCAGGGGAAACCTCTTACAGGGAAGACGGCGTTGGTGACCGGAGCGGCGCGGCGGCTGGGGCGGGCATCGGCTCTGGCCCTGGCGCGAGCCGGTGCGGATGTGGCCATCACGTTCAGGAATTCGATGCGCGAGGCGCAGGAGACCGTCGTGGACCTGTCGGGGCTTGGAGTGCGGGCGTTCGCGCTGCGCTGCGATGTGACCGATGAAGCCAGCGTCCGCGCAATGATGAAAGAGGCGGGGCGCGAGCTGGGGCGCATCGACATTCTGGTGAACAACGCCGCAAACTATGAAACGGCTGAGTTCGAGAAGCTCACGGTTCAGCAGTGGGACGCGATTTTTGCTTCCAATACGCGCGGTCCGTTCCTGGTGTCGCGTGAGGCTTTGAAGTGGATGCGGCGGAAGCGCGACGGAGGCGCCAAAGAGACTCCTATCGAAGCGAAGATCATTAACATGGGATCGCTCGGAGGGCTGCGGCCGTGGGCGACGCATGCGCACTATTGTTCGTCGAAGGCGGCGCTGCACATGTTGACGAAAGTGATGGCGAAAGCGCTGGCGCCCGAGATTGCCGTGAATGCGGTGGCGCCGGGGATGATCGATCTGGGGGAGAAGTCGTCGGCGGCATTCATGCGGCGCATGGCCAAGCAGACGCCGATGCGGCGAAACGGGCGCGGCGAGGAGATCGCCGAAGCGGTCTTGTTCTTCGCGACCGCGCCGCAGTTTATTACCGGACAGATTCTGGCCGTGGATGGTGGGTTGGGGCTTTAGCGAGCGCCGCTAGGCCTCGGCTGATGTGGGATCGATGACCAGCTTGACCTCGGAAACGCGGTTGGCGGGGAATCCGCCCTGCTTGGCGTGTTCGCGCACCATTTCCTCGTTGGGCGCGATGTAGACGCAGTAGATTTTGTCCTGCGTGACGTAGCTGTGCAGCCATTGAATCTTCGGACCGAGGTTGTTCAACACACTGCAGGATTTTTGCGAGATGGCGATGACGTCCGCCGGGGTCACGCTGCCGACGTTGGGGATGTCGCGTTCAATGACGTACTTGGGCATTTCTTTCTCTCCGTGATGCGGATGTCGTATGGTTTCTCTGTTCTGGGTTCTTGCCGGGAAAGGATTTTAGGGCATGAGCCGGAAAATAGCCATTGCTGCATGGGCGCGGTATATTGGGGCGAATGAAGACATCGAAAGGCAGTGCTAGTCGTTCTACGACATCGCCCTCGACATCATCGTCGATGGCTCCGCGCGTCGCCGTGGCCATCATGGCGGCGGGCAAGGGGACCAGGCTCAAATCGCAACTTCCGAAAGTGTTACATGAAGTCGGGGGGAAGCCGCTGCTGGAGCACGTGATCCGGGCGGCGGTGCGCGTCGTTCCTGCGGCGGATGTGTACGCCATCATTGGGCACGAGGCGGGGCGGGTGCGCGCCGCCACGGAGCATACCGGCGTCAACTTTGTGCTGCAGTCGGAGCAGCGGGGAACGGGCCACGCGCTCATGGTGGCGGCCGAGGCGCTGGCCGGATATGACCATGTGATTGTGCTTTCGGGAGACGCTCCGCTGATTACACCGCAGACGATTGGACGCCTGCTCAATTTTCATCTGGATGAGCGGGCGGCGATGACCCTGCTGACCGCTGATCTGGATGATCCCACCGGATATGGCCGCGTGCTGCGGAAAGGACTGCGCAGCGCAGAAGTGCAGGCGATTGTCGAAGAGAAGGCGGCGAGCGCGGGGCAGAAAAAAATCCGCGAGATTAATTCCGGGTTCTATGTTTTTGCGGTCACGGAACTCTATGGGAACATCGGGAAACTCTCGACGGCCAATGCGCACCACGAGTATTACCTGACCGACATGGCCGAGGTGCTGAATAAGCCGCTGAACAAGTCGCTGCGCGAGGCGCGGCGGCGCGTAGTGGCGTGGAAGACTGCGAATGCCAGCGAAGTTCTGGGGGGAAACACGCGGGCGGAACTGGCGGACATTGACGAACGCATGCGTCTCGAGAAGTGTCGGCAAGTCATGGCGGATGGCGTAACGGTGTTCTATCCGGCAACGTGCGTGATCGATGTTGATGTGGAGATCGCGGCGGACACGGTGATCGAGCCCTACGTGCAATTGCTGGGGAAGACGCGAATCGGCACTGCTTGCCGCCTGCGGTCGTATTCGGTGATACGAGATTCCGAGATTGGCGATGGAGTGATGGTGCGTCCTGGATGCGTGATGGAAGGGGCGCGGATCGGCGCCGGGGCCGTAGTGGGGCCGTACTCGCATCTGCGGCCGGGGAGCGAGATCGGAGAGGACGCGCATGTGGGGAATTTTGTCGAGACCAAGAAAATCAAGCTGGGAAAAGGGTCGAAGGCGAATCATTTGACATATCTAGGCGATGCCGAGATCGGCGCTGGAGTGAACATAGGCGCCGGGACGATTACTTGTAACTACGACGGAGTGAACAAGCATACGACCGTGATCGAGGATGGAGTGTTCATCGGCAGCGACAGCACGCTGGTGGCGCCGGTGCGCGTGGGCAAGGGCGCGTATGTGGGAGCGGCGTCGTGTATTACGAGTGATGTTCCGGAGGACGCGCTGGCGGTGGCGCGGGGGCAGCAAATTGTGAAGCCGGGGTGGGCGCGGGAGAAACGGGCGGCGCGAAAAGGTTGATGACAGGCAAAGAGACCAAGATTTTCGATCCGGCGGAAGGGTTTTCGCCGCTTACAGATGCAGTCGAGATCACCGACTCCACGGTGACGAAGCGCGGCGACCAGTGGTGGATGTATGTCGCTGGGCAGGCGACAGGGCACGAAGGCATTCGACTCTTCAGCGCCTCGCTGCCCGCGGGTTCGCCTCTTTCGGCTCAGGGATGGAGTTTGACGCCAGATTGCCACGACCCTGCCCGCATTGCACTTTTAGCCGGGCACGAGTCCAGCAAGGCTTGGGATCTGAAGGGTGGACGCCACTGTCCGGCTTATGTTCGCGGCTGGGATCCGGAGCGCGAAAAATGGGTGGAGCGAATTTATTACGCCGGTGGTGCTGCCAACCTATGGGGTCCTTACGCGATTGGCTATCTGGAATGGGACGGTAAAGAGTGGGTCGACCAACCGGAATCTGTGTTCATTGCCGAAGAGGGTTGGGAGCATGGAAGTGTGTATGAACCCAATCTGCTCTACGCCGACGGCAAGTGGAAGATGTGGTATGTCGCCGGATCGAATGTGGAGGATTATCTGGTTCAAGGGTTTGCGGAGAGCGCGGATGGCCGTAATTGGAGTGGACGCAAAATATTTATCCCGCCTGAGGAGAAGATTTTTGATTTTTGCGTGATCAACAGGCCTCAGGGTTATGAGGCGGTTTTTTCGAAGGTTTGGCTGGGCAAGACCCCTGCGCCCGTGTCTACTGGGCTTTGGTGGTGCGAGTGCCCGACACCCTCTTCCGATTTCAAAGATTGGAGCAAGCCGCGGCAGATCATGGACGCGACCAACTGTGGGTGGCATGCAGGACCGTGGAAGCCGTCAGTGCGGTACGAAGAGAGCGATCCGACGCGAATGTTTGTTTTCTTCGACGGCGGGTATGTGAAAGAGAACGAGCCCGGCGGATTTCCCTTCGCTTTTACCCTTGGCTGTCTGGAGATCGAACGGCCGGGATGATCATCTTGGACAATCAATCGATGACGCCAATAAACTAAGGCACCGGGCCGGCTGAAATGCCTCACCCGGTGCCCCTTGCAGGTTCCGGAGAAGACTAGTGCGTGACTGCCGCGAACAAGTCTGAGTGCATCAGCGACTGGAACTGCTGGTCATTGGCTTTGAAGTGGACTGCTACATTCGAGCCGTCGGAGTCGACCGTAGTGTTCTCCATGGCGCTCTTCTCGGCAGGGCTGGCGCTCATCTTCTTGAAGAGGATGCCGGCCTTGACCAAAGACGATACCGTACCCGCCGTCACGGAGTCGGAGGTAACTACGGTGAGATCGAACTTCACGCCGCTTGAGAAGTTCATGGTGTAACGCGAGCCTACCAGGCGTTTCTTCACGGACTCGTAGTCGGCGACCTTGGAGGCGTCGCCCATGGCGGAATGCATCATGTTCTGTGTGCCACCCTGGTCAAGAATGCTCCAGACGGGTTCGGAGTCGACGTTGGTCATCATGTCGGCCATGTCGCCGTTGGTGTCGAGGCCCAGTACCGTGCCACCTCGGGTATCGAGTGCAACGCGGATCGCAATAGAGTCGCCGAACAGCAGCGTGCTGTCGTCGAGGAAGCTCATCACGAATCCGCCGTCCATGGGGTAAATATCCGAGTTGTTGTATTTCTTGGGTACATACTTCTGAAGCTTCATCTTTTTAAGCACGGTTTTCATGTTGAACGGTCCGGCGGCCACGCCGATGGTCTTGACCCCTTGTTTGCCAGCGCGGAAGGAAGCGAAGGTGAGCGTGTCGATGTCTTTGTCAGGATCGAGACCGATGGCCTTGAGGGCGGCCTCAAACTGCTTGATGTTGTCAGGCATCAGTTGCTGTTTCAGGGCTAGCGCCGTGGGCGAGTCTTTGATGGAGCGATAATCCACGGAGATCAGCTGCAACAGATCGGCGGGAACGCAGGAGCGGGCAGACGAATTGAGCGGCATGGCATATGCCATGCTCACCAGAAGTAGAGAAACCAGTGAAATCTTCAAGAGTTTCATAACGCCTCGAATCAGAAAACGTTTAAGGTTGAGGGCACCCCTACTTGGATGCACGATCAGACCCTGTAGTGAGTAGATCGCTCCATTGTATTTTACTTGCAACCCGCAGTACGGAACAAAAGTACATGCCCATTGACGGGATGGAGTCCGGGCTTCCCGGGAAAGCAGGAGGAACGGCATTGTTCGTGGTGGAGAAGACGGTTTCGCACTGCGGGCCTAGGTAAGGGCTGCGGTCCGGCGGCGTACTTCCGCGGCAAAGGTCTGATCTTTCAGCGAGGCCAGATTGATCTCGACGTTGGCCAAGGCGCCTGTAACGGCCGCGTGGGCCAGAGCCAGGGCCGTGGTTAGATCAGACTTCATATTGGGGTTGGTAATGGGATCGAGGGATTTTGCGATCTGTGCGATCTCGTGGGCTTTCTCGGCGACGCTGAGGGGTACAGTGGTGGCTTCCTTGAGAGCGGCATCAATCATCGCCGCGCCGGACGGTTCATCCGCGGCGGTTTTGGCCTGCTTGTAGGCCTTCATTACAGAATTATAAGATTCGGCGTCGGCGTCGATGGCGGCTTTGAGTTCTTCGCGCAGCGGACTGAGACGCGCGATAGCAGCGCTGAGTTGGGATTCGTATTGCAGGTAGGCTTTCTTGCCGCGCGACATGGAGGCGACCATCGCTGCCAGACCTGCGGCCATGGCGGCTGCTGCGGCGGAGGCGCTGCCGCCGCCGGGAGTCGCCGTGGGGGCGGCAAGTTGTTCGACGAAAGGTTCGATTCCGGCGCGCAGGCCGCCCACGGCCATTTTGCCGCTCATGACCGAGCCGAGGCGGTTCTCCAGAATCAACGACGAATCAAAATTTTCTACCTGCAGAAACCACTCGGCGGCTTGCTCCAGAGCTTTCTTCGGAATCAGCCCGACAATTTCGCTGGACACCGGGACAACTCCGTAGCGTGCCGCTTCGCGCTTCACCATCTCAAACACGCGGTGGACAGGGGTTTGCTCGAAGTCGGTGAGGTTCATTGAAACCTGGGCCAGACCGCGCACCAGAAATCCGGCACCCTTGACGAATCGCATACCACCGTTGGAGAAGCGCACCGCCTTGGCGATCTTTTTGGCGATGTCGACGTCTGGAGTGTTGAGGAAAACGTTGTAAGCGATAAGAAATTTGCGCGCGCCCACTACTGTTGCGCCAGCCGTGGGATGCACGCGGGGCTCGCCGAAGTCGGGATGTCGTGCGGGGTTGGTCGCGATCTCGGCGCGGATGCCTTCGAATTGGCCGCGGCGAATGTTTTCCAATCCCTGACGTTCGGGAGTGCGGGCCGCAGCTTCGTAGAGGTAGACGGGAATCTGGAAGCGCTTCCATATCTGCTCGCCGACGTGGTTGGCCATGGCAACGCAGTCTTCAATGGTGACGCCGTCGATGGGGATGAACGGGACGACATCGGCCGCGCCCATGCGGGGATGCGCGCCGGTATGCGCGTTGAGGTCGATCAACTCAGCGGCTTTGCCCACCCCGCGAATAGCGGCTTCCTGAATGGCTTCGCGCTCACCGACCAGGGTGATGACGCAGCGGTTGTGGTCGGAGTCCATTTCGCGGTCGAGCAGGTAAACGCCGGGCATTTTCATGGCGTCAACGATGGCGTCAACTTTGGATTTATCGCGGCCTTCGGAAAAATTCGGAACACATTCGACGAGCGTGGACATAAGAAGGAAGAATAGCTGGAGCGAACTAAAGGCCGCAACTCGGTCCGTTATGACAGTCGTGTGATTCCCGGGAAGCCGTCGAATCCTGTATCGAAAGTCAAGATTCGATCGATGCCGTGCTGCTCCATGACGGCCAAATGCACGGCGTCGCGGGCCGAGAGTCGCCCGTGACCAAAGACGATCCTCTTGGCACGCTCGAGAATTGCGTGGTCGATGGTCAGTACCTCATCGACGACACCAAGCAGCGAATCAAATGCTGGCTGAATGGCGTCGCGGCGGTTGAGGGCAACGTAGCGATGCAGGATTTCCTGGAGTACCTCGGCATCGGTGACCAGGCGTTGGCGCTCGCTGAGCAGTTTTTCCACCCAGCGCTGCGCGTCGACCTTATGCGGATGAGACCCGCCTACGAGGTACATCGGAACATTGGAATCGACCAGGATCACGACTGCTGGTCCGTCAGATAGCCTTGCTCAATCTCTGCCAGCATCGTCTCAATGTCGCCGGTGGGAAACTCGTGCTTCACGGCGGCACGAATGGCAGCGAGCTTTTTCTCCACGTCTCCCAGCGGTTCTCGCCGGCGCGCGTGGGCCAGCGCTTGTCGTACCCACTCGGCAATCGACATTTGCCGCGAGCGGGCCGCCCGCTGGATATCCCGATACTCGGGGTCTTGCAGGATTACTTGTAGCCGTTTAGCCATGCTATGAGTCTAGATGACTCATCATCATGAGTCAAACAAAATTTCCAGGGGTGGCCCTAGAGACTGCGCTAATGCCGACCGTAGAACTTTCCAATTCCCAGCCGTATTTGCACCGTGTTGACACCCGGATTCAGGTTTGCCAGGCCTGCGTTCGAGATGTGCATGTAGCGGAGTTCCACGCTTACGTTGTGGTTCAGGCCGAGGATGTGCATGCCGAGCGCGGCCTGGTCCATGAAGTTCACCGTGTTGGCGTAGGCAGGGACATTCTGGTTGGTGAAGAGCACGCCGCCGGTGAGTTCGAGGTAGGGTGAGAAGCGGCCGCGTCGTTCGAAATTCCACTTGAGGCCGAGCGGGTCGAAACCGGCGCCGTAGGCGGTATTGGCGGGCTGGAAGGCCAAGAACACGGGGACTGCGTCGATAGCATATTCGAAGCGTCCGCGGAGAAAGCCGGGAAGGTGCGGGCCGGTGAGGATCCATCCGTAGCGCAGGCCGGCGTTGAAGGTGCCGGTGTTGCCGCGTCCGCCGGCGACGGAGTGGCCGCCGCCCGCCCAGATTTGAATTTCGTGGCCGCCTTTTTCAGGGCCGGTCTGGGAGAAGCACAAAGAGGATGCTAGCAACAGAAGCGGGATGATGAGCAGGGAAGAACGCATGGCGATGAGTCGAGAGTCCTCGACGGGAAGGATCACGATACAGGAAGCGGGTGCGGAGCGCCAAACGTGAGCGGGAAGGCGGGCGGCGGAAAGCAGGTCCCTCGACTTCGCATTGCGATTGGCAAGGCCAATCGCAACGCTTCGCTCGGGATGACAAAATAATTCGAGATGACAAGATGACAAAATAATTCGGGACGACAAGTCGAATTCCGGACGAATTGCGGACGACAAGAATATTTAGGCGAGACGACCCGGCGAGCCAGCCCACAAATCTTAGGTTTCGCGAAGTGGGTGGGGGCGTTGCGCCATCAGGTGCATCAGGTCTTGGGCTACGCGGGCGGTGTTGTGGCGGGCTACTGCGCCTTCGTCAAGATAGTCGCCGAGGACGGGAATTACGCCAAGGGCTTCGACGGCATCGAGGTCGTCGACGATCTGGCAGGCGCCCTCGCTGGCGTACTTGGTTTTGAGTTCATCGGAGGCCGGAGTTCGATTGATCATGGCGAAGTCGAAAATCTGTTTCTGCGCGTGGCGATTGAGGGCGCGGATGTGGTCGGCGGCGGTCAGCCCGAGACTCTCGTTGGCCTGCGTCATCAGGTTACAGATGTAGACCTTGGTGGCGGGCGATTCGACGATGGCCTGAGCGATGCCGCGCACCAGCAGGTTGGGGATGAGGCTGGTGAACAGCGACCCGGGACCGATTGTAATCATGTCGGCGTGGGCGATCGCTTCGAGAGTTTGGGGCATGGGACCGACGTCGGGAGGAACTAGAAACAATTCGCGGATGCGACCTTTGCTGGCGGTGATTTTAGTTTCGCCGCGGACGCGAGTGCCGTCCTCCATGAGCGCTTCGAGTTCAATATTTGACGTCGTGGCGGGATAGATGTGGCCGCGGGTGAGAAGAATTTCGGACGAGAGCCGCACCGCTTCTGAAAAGTCGGAAGTGAGGGAAGTGAGCGCTGCGAGGAACAGATTACCGAAACTGTGGCCTTCGAGTCCCGAGCCTTTTTCAAAGCGGTGACGGAAGAGTTTGGAGAGCAGGGCTTCGTCTTCGCTGAGGGCAACGATGCAGTTGCGGATGTCGCCCGGCGGCAGCATGTTCAGTTCTTTGCGCAGGCGGCCGCTGGAACCGCCGTCGTCGCTGACGGTGACGACGGCGCTCAGATCACGAATGAACGGTGAATCCAGCCGCCCGGAAAGCTCAGTGGGGTAAAGCACGAAACGTTTGAGTCCCGAGAGCAGAGTGGAGAGTCCAGTGCCGCCACCGATGGCCACGACACGCAGACCGCGATCGCGCGCGGTCTTTTCTTTTTCTAGGGCAGGTTCCGGTGCGCGGGACTCGGCGGTTTTGGTTTCCATCGAGGCGTCTACGCAGGCCGTCTACGCAGGCTCCTCCTCGCCCGCGGAGCCGAGTTCGGCGCCGGGATCGGGATAGAGCAATTCCGTGAAGCGCGGATCTTCCGCCAGATTTTGGAAGTCGGAATCGTTGCGCGCCTGGAAACGCAGTTGAGAGTTCAGACGGAGCGCCTCGTCGAGATGCCGCAGGGAGTCCTCGACGTGTCCAGTCAGGCAGTCGAGCGCAGCCAGGCCGTAAACCACGTAGTCGGTTTTGGCGTTCTGCTTGAGGAGTTTGTCGAGATGCTCGCGGGCGCCGACATAGTCACCGATATTCATCAGTGAGACGGCGTAGTCGAAGTGCTCCTCGGCAGTTTTGAACTGAGTGGCCACGGAGCGGTCCAGATGCTGATTGCAGATGCTGAGATGAATGTTGGCGCGGTCGACCAGTTCTCTGATGGGGCCGGCGATCACCTTTTGAAAATGGGGCTTCGCCTTGTCGAATTTGTGCTCCTGCATGGCGCGCAGTCCGGCTTCATAGCTTTGCAGGGCCTGCGTGTAACGCGGATCTTCCGCCACGGTCTTTTTCGCGGTAGGTTTCTGAGCCATGTGCAAAACTCTTCCTGTGCTCTTGGTGATGGGGGACTCCTTGGGGTCGCACTTTCTAGATAAACAATAAAGTAAAGAGTGGGTAGAGGTCCAGTTGGCGCTGCGAGTACCGAGTACTGAGTAGCGAGTACCAGGCGCAACCAGCGCGATTTTTCTCGGTACCCGGGACTCGGTACTCGCAACTCGGTACTTCTTCAGTTAATCGTCAGTTGATCGTCGCGGCCGCCTGCAGGTCGATCTGTTTCCATTCTCCTCTAATGATCCCGGCCCGGATTTGCGCGGCGCTCCTGCTTTTCTGGTGCTGCTGGTAAGAATAGTAGAGTTCTTTCAGGCAGGTCGCGCACTGCGCCCCGTGCGTTCCTTCAAAACAGCTGTGCAGGCTGTTGTGGCCCATGCGGTCACAATAGCAGTAGCAGGGTTGCTGATGCAGCACGGTGGGAATTTTCGCCGCGAGCTCGTATGCGTGGGTCTGGTAGGCGTTTTGCGCATCCGCTCCCCACAGGTCGGCCTTGGTGAGCAGTCGAGGCAGCTTCGTTCCACTGGGCGGAGGCCCGGCGTTATAGGCCGGGACACCTTGTTCTTCCTGTGGCGAAGCCCACTGGGCCGACATGCTAAGGGTCACCAGGAAGAGGAAGGCCAGCGTCAGGCTGCGGTAGACGATCTGGTTCTGAAGAAAACGGCGTGTCATTGAGCGTGTCATCGAACGTCCCATCGGGCGTGTCATCGATATTCCTCGCGTGCATTATTGTAACCCGACCGAGGTGGCCGGAGTGAAGACTCGGTGGAAGGGCGACGATCAGGTCCTATCGAACGCTGGAGTCAAAATTCCGTCCGCTGCCAGCAGGCAACTTCTGTATACAATGAGGAGGACATGCCAGGTAGTGCTTCAGACCCGAATTCATTCGGACAGCCCACAGTTGGCCAGATAGCGGTCAGCCACACAACCGTGCCCGCAGTGGGCGTCGTTGCCGGGCCGGGAGTGATCGCCCCGGGAGTGATCGCCCCACCCGGATCGCCTGTCGTCCGCAGTGGAACCGGGATCGGGGTCTGGGTGCGCGATCTGATCATTTCTCTGGCGATCTCTGCTTTTGTCATTATCTTCCTCTACCAGCCGGTGAAAGTTGAGGGAGTAAGCATGATGCCGTCGCTCGAAGATCAGGAACGGATCTTCGTCAACAAGTTCGTCTACCGGCTGGAACCGATTGAGCGGGGGGATATTGTGGTCTTCCGCTATCCGCGCGATCCGTCGAAGAGTTACATCAAGCGCGTGATTGGGATCGCGGGCGACCGCATCCGCATCGACGGCGGTCAGGTGTATGTAAACGACGAGGCGCTCGGTGAGGACTACGTTCCCCCGGCCTATACTGATTCCCGTTCCTACCCGGAAACTACAGTGCCGGAGCATCACTTCTTCGTCTTGGGCGACCATCGGTCGATGTCGAGTGACAGCCGCGAGTTCGGCCCGGTCAGCCAGACCCTGATCTACGGCAAGGCAGTGTTCGGGTACTGGCCGATGGATAAGCTGGGCCGGGTGCGGTAGGCGGCAGGCCGAGCTAGGTGTTGGGAGAGCTTTCCGTCTCCTTGCCGCGCTTAAGAGCATACATCGCCAGCGCGAACAGCCCGGCAATCCCTACTGAGTCGAAAACCATCCCGGAAACGCCTTGGCCCAATTCCCGCAACCTGTGGAGGGCCTCATAAATCAGGTTCGCGCTCAGCATGGTCATGAAGTTGACGATCGCTTCGCGCCAAGCCGGTAGTCTGATTTCCTTCATCCGAAGTTCTCCTTTCCCGCGATCACAATCGTGCCACACCCCTACCGCTTTTCAGCTGTGAAAGGCTTCGATTTGAGCCACCACGTCAAAGTCTAACTGACGAAAGGCCTTATCCACAGATTTCTTCTTAGATTCGGCGTTCCGCTCTTGGCCGCTGCGGCAATCCCTGATAAGATTCTGAAAATCCACTCACCGGAGCGAGAATGCAGGCTATCCTTGCGCTGGAGGACGGCAGAGTCTTCCGAGGCAAAGGCTACGGCGCCAAAGGCGAATGCTACGGCGAAGTCGTTTTTAATACTTCCATCACTGGCTATCAGGAAATTTTTACTGACCCGTCCTACTCGGGGCAGATCGTCGTCCTGACCAACCCGGAAATCGGCAACTACGGCACCAACCAGGAAGATAACGAAGCCACGCGCCCGTGGATCGAGGGCCTGATCGTGCGGGAGTTCTCGCGCGTGAGCTCGAACTGGCGCTCGCAACAGGTGGCCGAAGAATATCTGGAGCAGTTCAAGGTGCCGGTGTTGTCGGACATTGACACGCGGGCGCTGGTGCGGCATCTGCGCGATCACGGGGTGATGCGCGGCGTGGTCTCGACCATTGAGAGCGACGCCGACAAACTGATTGCGAAAGCGCGGTCGATCCCCAAGATGGATGGGATGGATCTGGCGAAAGAAGTCAGCACCAAGCGGCCGTACGTTTGGGAAGTGGGCGAGCGCTCGCACGAGCCGGTGGCCGTGGTCGGTGTGAAAGACGAGCCGCCGCGGTTTCACGTGGTCGCCTATGACTTCGGTATCAAGCAGAACATTTTGCGCAAGCTGCGCGGCGAGGGCTGCAAGGTGACGGTGGTGCCGGCGCAGACGCCGGCGGAAGATGTGCTGGCACTGAAGCCGGATGGAATTTTCTTATCGAACGGTCCCGGCGATCCGGAGCCGTGCACGTATGCGGTGGATTCGATCCGTAGGCTCATGGGGCGGCGGCCGATTTTCGGCATCTGCCTCGGACATCAGCTGACGGGGATTGCGCTTGGCGGCAAGACTTTCAAGCTGAAGTTCGGACATCATGGCGGAAACCATCCGGTGAAGCAGTTGAAGACCGGGAAGATCGAGATCACGGCGCACAACCATAATTTTGCAGTCGATCCGGATTCGCTGGCCGACAGCGAAGTTGAGCTGACGCACGTCGATTTGAATGACCAGACGCTGGAAGGGTTGCGGCATCGGAATCTGCCGCTGTTCACGGTGCAGTATCACCCGGAAGCCGCGCCCGGGCCGCATGATTCGCATTATCTGTTCAAGGAATTCACGAAGATGATGGAGGAGTGGAAAGGGTGATGAGCACGAAGAAGCCTAGCAGCGCGGCTGAAGCCGTGCCCTTTCAAAGCAAATCCGGGAAGATTGAATCGTAAATGCCCAAACGCACTGATATCTCGAAAATTCTGATTCTCGGCTCCGGGCCCATCATTATTGGGCAGTCGGCGGAGTTTGATTATTCCGGCACGCAGGCATGCAAGGCGCTGAAGGCTGAGGGCTACGAAGTGGTGCTGGCGAATTCGAATCCGGCCACCATCATGACCGATCCAGAGTCGGCCGACCGCACTTATATTGAGCCGCTCACGCTGGAGTATCTGGAAGAGATTATCCGCATCGAGCGGGAAATGTCGCCGGGCGCGGGTTTTGCCGTGTTGCCGACCGTGGGCGGACAGACGGCGCTGAATCTGGCGATTGAACTTTCCGACGGTGGCGTGCTGGAAAAATATGACGCGACGCTGATCGGCGCGAACGTGGCCGCTATTAAGAAGGCCGAAGACCGGCTCTTCTTCAAAGACGCCATGCAGCGGATCGGGCTCGACGTGCCCAAGTCGGCGCTGGTCAACAACACAAAGGATGGGCTTGAGTTTGCTGGCAAGATCGGATTCCCGGTGATCATCCGGCCTTCGTTCACGCTGGGCGGATCGGGCGGCGGCATTGCTTACAACCGCGAAGAGATGGTGGAAGTGCTGGCGCGCGGCCTCGATTTCTCGCCCGTGCACGAAGCGCTGATTGAAGAGTCGGTGCTGGGCTGGAAAGAATTTGAACTTGAGGTGATGCGCGACACCAAAGACAACGTCATCATCATCTGCTCGATCGAGAACTTTGATCCCATGGGCGTGCACACCGGCGATTCGATCACGGTAGCGCCCGCGCAGACGCTGACGGACCGCGAGTATCAGGCGATGCGCGATGCGTCGATTGCGGTAATCCGCGAGATCGGCGTGGACACCGGCGGATCGAATATTCAATTCGGCGTGAATCCTGAGACCGGGCGGATGGTGGTGATCGAGATGAACCCGCGCGTCTCGCGGTCGTCTGCATTAGCCTCGAAAGCTACGGGATTTCCGATTGCGAAGATTGCCGCGAAACTGGCCGTAGGCTATACGCTCGACGAAATTCCTAACGACATCACGCGCAAGACTCCGGCGTGTTTTGAGCCGACGCTCGATTATGTCGTCGTCAAGATTCCAAAGTGGCAGTTCGAGAAATTTCCTGGCGCCGACGATACGCTGGGCCCGCAGATGAAGTCGGTGGGCGAAGTGATGGCCATCGGGCGCACTTTCAAGGAAGCGCTGATGAAGGGCATTCGGTCGCTCGACACCGGCAAGCGCGTGGGCGGCGAAAAAATCGAACCGAAGATTCTGACCAAACGGCTGGTAACGCCGCATCCAGAGCGGCTGGCCTACGTGCAATATGCGTTGCGCCAGGGACACACGGTGAAGCAGCTCGCGAAGATGACTTCGATGGACCCGTGGTTCTTGTATCAACTTAAAGAAATCAACGACCAGCAACTGGAACTCGAAAAACATCCCATGGAGTCAATTCCGACCGAGGTGTTGCGCGAATCGAAGCGGATGGGATTCTCCGACGGCCGGTTGGCCGCGGCCTGGCGTCTGGATGGGCAGGAGAAAGTCCGTCACCTGCGCAAGAAACACGGTGTAATGCCGGTTTATAAACGCGTCGACACCTGCGCGGCGGAGTTTGAAAGTTTCACGCCCTATCTGTACTCGACCTACGAAGACGAAGACGAGGCCGCGCCGACCGACAAGAAGAAAGTGATTATCCTCGGGAGCGGACCGAATCGCATCGGGCAGGGAATTGAATTTGACTACTGCTGCTGCCACGCGTCATTTGCCCTGCGGGATGACGGTTACGAGACGATCATGATCAATTGCAATCCTGAAACCGTTTCGACCGACTACGATACCAGCGACCGTCTCTACTTTGAACCGCTGACGTTTGAAGATGTGTTTGCGATTTACCAGCATGAGAGCTCGAAAGGCGCGCCGGTCGGCGTAATCGTGCAGTTCGGCGGGCAAACTCCGCTTAACCTGGCGTTGCCGCTGAAGGCCGCGGGAGTGAAAATTATCGGCACGTCGCCGGAGTCGATCGACCTGGCGGAGGACCGCAAACACTTCAACAAGCTGCTCGAAAACTTACAAATTCCGCAGGCACCGGGAGTGATGGCCACATCGATCGAAGAGGCGATTGAAGGCGCGAAGAACATCGGATATCCCGTGCTGGTGCGGCCTTCGTACGTGCTCGGGGGCCGCGCCATGGTGATTGCTCACGACGAAGAATCGATCGTCCGCTATATGAAAGAGGCGGTCGAATACTCACACGACCGCCCAGTGTTGATTGACCACTTCCTCGAAGATGCGATCGAAGTGGATGTTGATGCGCTTTCCGACGGCGAGGACGTGGTAATTGGCGGAATCATGCAGCACATCGAGGAGGCTGGAGTGCATTCCGGCGATTCGTCCTGCGTGCTGCCCGCCGTCGATATTCCGCAGCCGCTGCTTGAACGCATGCGCGACTATACGTTTAAGCTGGCGCGGGCGCTGAAGGTGGTTGGGTTGATGAATATTCAGTTCGCCATCCCGCGCGGAAACGGCGGTCCGAGCGGCGAGGGCGACAAAGTGTACGTACTCGAAGTAAACCCGCGAGCCTCGCGCACCGTGCCTTTCGTTTCCAAGGCGACGGGCGTTCCCATGGCGAAGATTGCGGCGCGGCTTATGACTGGACGCAAGCTGCGCGAGTTTTTACCGGAGTTCATTGAGCGCCGTGCCGATCTCGACACCGGAAGTTTCTACTACGTGAAGTCTCCCGTGTTCCCATGGAATAAGTTTCCCGGCGTTGATACGGTCCTTGGTCCGGAGATGAAATCGACCGGCGAAGTGATGGGCGTGGCCGACAACTTCGGCGAAGCGTTCGCCAAGGCGCAACTCGCTGCGGGACAGAAATTGCCCACGCAGGGCGCTATTTTCATCAGCGTGACCGACCACGACAAGCGGCACGTGGCCGAGGTTGCCCGCAAGTTTGTCGACATGGGATTCAAACTCGTAGCGACGGCCGGCACCGCCGACGTGATCGAAGATGCCGGCATGAACGTGGAGCGCGTCTACAAAGTGAAAGAAGGACGGCCGAACGTAGTCGATTTCATCAAAGGCCAGCGCATTCAGCTCATCGTGAACACACCGACGGGAGTTGAGCCCTGGTTCGACGAGAAAGCGATTCGCCGAGCCGCAGTCACGGCGCGGATTCCGACGATTACGACGTTGGCCGCGGCGCGGGCCGCGGCGGAGGGAATCGCGGCGTTGCAGCGCGGAGAAATCAATGTGCGGGCGCTGCAGCATTTGCACGCGGAGCGCGGCGCTAGCCTGCCACGCTAGCGGGATGATTTCCTCCGCTGCAGCCGTTTCCGGTTAAAATTGCCTATGCTCCTCTCCGGAATTTTTCCTCCCATCACTACGCCGTTTTATCCCGACGGCAACGTTTATTTCAAAAAGATTGAATCCAACGTGGAACGCTATTCGCGCACTCCCGTGGCGGGCATTGTTGTGCTGGGCTCGACCGGCGAGGCGATCATGCTCTCCGATCAGGAACGGCGCGATGCGCTGAAAGTCGCGCGCGAGGCTGCCGCGCCCAGTAAGGTACTCATCGCGGGCACGGGCATCGAGTCGGCGATCGAAACACTTCGCCTCACTGAGTACGCCGCCGAACTCGGCTACGACATCGCCATGGTGCGCACGCCGCACTACTACAAGAAACAGATGCAGCCGGCCAACATCCTGGCGTTTTATCGCACCGTGGCCGATCGTTCGCTGCTGCCAGTCATTCTTTACAACATCCCGCAGGCTACCGGATATGACATTCCCGCGGAAGTGGTGATCGAACTGGCGGAGCACCCGAATGTGATTGGCATCAAGGAGTCGAGCGGCGACGTGGAAAAAGTGCGCACGATGGTGGAAGGCACGCGCCACATCGTGCGCAGTGCCACCGTTACCGAAACGTTTGATGCGGTTACGCCACGGATGATTGCCGCCGCCAGCACTGGCTCCAGCGCAGACGGCGGGCAACTGGTGCCGGTCGGAGTGTTATCTGGGAACGCGGAGATGAAGCCGTCGTCATCTGCTGTGACGGTCGTGGGTAAGTTAAAAACGCGGCAGAAGGAAGTTGGATTCCAGGTGCTGGTCGGCGCAGCGCATAAACTGCAGCCCTCGCTCGATGCTGGGGCGGTGGGAGCGATTCTTGCCTTCGCCTGTCCGGCGCCCACCGCCTGCTACGAGATTTACGCCGCGTGGAAAGAAGGCGACGCGGAACTGGCGCGACTGAAACAGGAACGAATTGCCAAAGCGGCGCAGCGCGTGGGTAGCGATCTCGGTATCCCCGGCATCAAGCACGGCATGGATTTCAACGGCTATTTCGGTGGCCCCTCGCGACTGCCGTTTCTCCCGCTGACCGGGGAATTGAAGGCGGAGATCGAGGGCTTGCTGGCGGACGTGCGCAACTAAGGCAACCTTACATTACATTCGTGAGTTGGAGCATTCTTTATGCCTGTAACTTCCCGAATAACGCGCCTTCTCTCTGTTGCCATCGCGTGTTGCCTGCTCTTCTCCGTTCCTTTCTACGCCAAGGATAAGAAGGATGATAAGCCAGCCGCCATGGTGCTGCTTTGGCCTGACCAGAACAGCCCTACCCTCAGACTCAGTTTTGGCAAGTTCAATCAACTTGCGGCTTATAACGGACAATTAAGTCTCGAATCGAATGTGCTGATCGAAAACATGTCCGGAAAACGAATACCTCATGCTTCGCTTACCGTCTACATGACCGACAAAGACGGTGTGCGAATCGGCGACGGCCTGCTTAGTATCAGCGATCTTGATCCTGGACAGCCGGCCAGGGTAGCGTTTCAGGTAATGTCCGTGGGAATTCCGGCGAGCCTGAGACTGGTAGCACGCGATGATTCCTCAGGCGTCCCTACCTCCCTGAGAACAGTTCCTCTGAAGGTTATCTCGGTGCCGCCAGGCGCCACGCTGAAAGTGGACGGACGAGACCAGGGGTTCGCACCTGCGACCATTCGCTTGACCGTTGGTAGCCATACGCTGGCGTTTAGCAAGGAGGGCTACGCGTCCGGTAGTACTCCGGTTGACATCAAACCCGATGAGGGCCCGGGAGGAAGCATTACGTTTGAACTCGGAGGCCTTTCCCGCGACAACGTAGAGTTACGGGATGGGAAAGTGCTGCAGGGCGACGTCCTCTCCTTAACCATGACGTCGGTTGTGATGCGAATCGATGGCAAGGACCAAACCTTCGACCGCAATCAGGTCCAGAGGATCATCCTTGTCGAGCGCGATACGGTGCAGCAGCCTGCGGTCGCCCAGCCAGAGCCGTCGCAGCCGAAACCATAGCGGGCTGAGTGAATCTCAAGCGTTCACCTGCGCGTCGCGAACACAAGCCCTACTTGTGATTGGTTATGGCATCGGCGTATACTGTGTTCGAACGAACGTTCGAATTAGCAAGGCTGGCTTCAGGATTATGGGGAGTCGTTCGACGCCAACTCGAGTGCGCACGCTGCGGCACCGCGTCGCGGCTGAACCAGCGACGCGCTATGACCGCCGCCTGGCGGAGATCCTCTGGCATGCCACCGAGGTCTTTTGCAGCAAGGGATACGAAGGGGCATCGATGCGCGACCTCTCGCGCGCGAGCGGCATGTCGCTCGCCGGACTTTATTACTACTTTGAATCCAAGGAGCGGCTGCTGTACCTGATCCAGAAGCACACCTTCACCACGATTGTGCAGCGGCTAAAAGCTCGATTGGAGGGGGTGAGCGACGCGGAAGAGCGCATCCGGATTTTCATCCTCAATCACCTGGAATATTTTCTGGCGAACCAGGCGGCGATGAAAGTTCTTTCGCATGAGGCCGAAGCGCTGAAGAACGGCTTCGCGTCGGAAGTGGCAGCCGTCAAGCGGGAGTACTATCGGATTTGCGTTGGTTTGCTCGACGACTTGAAAGGTGAGTGCGGCCTGCAGTTTTCCACGCGGATTGCTGTGCTCAGCCTCTTCGGCATGATGAACTGGATCTACACATGGCATAACCCACGAGTGGACGCCGACGCGGTGTCCATGGCGCGCGAGATGGGCGATGTGTTTCTGCGAGGCGTTATGGCGGGTGGCAAGAATCGTAAGAACGGGCGTTGAGGCGGGACAGCGGATTCCTCGCTTTGCGAGGAATGACAAACTTTAGAGAAGTTTCTTGCTGCGTTAGGCTTGCTGCGTTAGGAATGACAAGTTGGTTGAAGAGACAGAAGGAGACGCAAACATGGCAACGACATTGCAGCCGGGAACCGGCGAAGCTACAAAACAGCTGGTGAACTACGGCGTCGACGGAGGCGTGGCGATCATCGAGATGTGTGATCCGCCCGCGAACACATACACCTATGAAATGAACCGGCAGCTTGACGAGGCGATCCTTAAGGCGCGGATGGATAACGATGTCCACGTACTGGTGCTGACCGGAGCGGGGGACAAGTTCTTCTCGGCCGGAGCCAACATCAAGATGCTGGCAAGCGTCGATCCGACGTTCAAGTATTACTTTTGCCTGCACGCCAACGAAATGTTGCTGCGTCTGGAACACACGCCGAAGCTGGTGATTGCGGCGATCAACGGGCACTGTGTGGGCGGTGGGCTGGAGATTGCGATGGCGGCCGACATCCGGATCGCACGCAAAGATTCCGGGAAGATGGGTCTGCCGGAAGTAAATCTCGGCGTGCTGCCCGGCACCGGTGGGACGCAGCGGCTCTCGCGCATGGTCGGCAAGAGCAAGGCGATCGAACTGATGGTGACTGGCAATACGTTCTCCTTTGAAGAGGGGCAGGAACTCGGCATCATCAACGACGTGTTCGAGCGCGACGGCTTCATGGAGAACATCATGGAGTACGCCAAGCAGTTCTGCCCGCCCAACAAGGCCTCGAAAGCCGTGGGGCGAATCAAGCGCGCGGTGCAGACGGGGTGGGAGATCCCGATGGAATCGGCACTGGCCGTGGAGCGCGAGAACCAGCAACTGCTGTTCCAGAGCGAAGATGCGAAAGAAGGCCTGGCGGCATACGTCGAGAAGCGGCCGGCGGTATTCAAGGCGAAGTAGCTGGAAGATTTTGAGGTCAACATGCCGGGAAAAGTAGCGAAGATCGGAACGTTCAGCGACTGGATCGGTTTGTTTAACGACTGGCGAAAGGATATTGGCGTCAACACCGATGACATTGACGCCTTTCATTTCGACACGCTTTATGGTGCCATCGATACGGAAGAGATCGAGTTCGGTTCCTACAAGGGCCGCCGCAAGTGGGAGAACTTGCGCCAGATTCCCACCCAGCAGATGCGCGATGCGTTGATGAACATGATCGTCTACCAGGGCGACACCGAGTTTGCCAGCGTCGAACAGCAGCGCAACCTGCTGGCGAATGCGCCTACGGAGTGGGACCGCCGAGCCATCACTCGCGTGATGATCGAAGAAATGCGACATGGCTGGCAGATGTGCGCGTTGCTGGTCGATCACTTTGGCTATTCAGGCAAGGTTGAGGCGCAGAAAATGCTGGAGCGGCGTGCGTTTGAGAACAAGCGTTTGCTGGGCGCCTTCAACGTCGACGTCGACAACTGGATGGACTTTTTTACTTACACCGATTTTGTGGACCGCGACGGAAAGTTCCAGCTGCAAATGCTGAAATATTCTGCGTTCGCCCCGCTGGGACGGTCGATGTCGTACATGTTGCGCGAAGAAGCCTTTCATATGGGCACGGGGAACGATGGACTGCGGCGCATTGTAGAAGCGTGCGTGATTCCGGCGTGGCTGATTCAGAAATATCTCAACAAGTGGATTTCAAGTTCTTACGATCTGTTTGGTACAGATCATTCCTCGTCGGCGCATTGGGCCTATGTGTGGGGCGTGAAGGGCCGTTACGATGAGCCTAAGAATGACAAGGTACCGGACCTTGATGATCTGAACGACTACAACCGCAATCTTTATCGCGATGAAGTCGCGGGGCTGATCGAGCGTTTTAATAGTGCCTTGAAGCCTGGTGAGCCGAAATTGTATGCGCCGGACATCAAGTTCAATCGCGCAATCGGAAAGTGGGCGGGGCAGAAATTTCACGCGCAGTCGGGCGAGTCACTGGACGATCGCGCCTATGAAGAGCACATGAAGGACTACATGCCGTCGGGGGAAGACAAGAAGCTGCTGCTCGACATCATCAACAACGAGAAGAAGTGGATCGCCGAGAAAACTGGCGCGCGCGATCCGCTCTCCACCATCGGCGAAGTGCGGAAGTCGGCGATCAACTTGTAGTTTTGGATATAGCTCTTAGATCTGGTTCGCGCATGATGATCACATCCGTGGATACGAAATTCAGCCGGATTTCTCTGGAAGTGGACGCTCCAGTGGCTCGAATCGTGCTTCGCCATCCTCCACTGAACGTGATTGACGTTGCCATGATGGAAGAGTTGGCGCAGTCTCTGGCAGAGATTGAGGCGCAGCCGGAAATTTCCGTGATTCTGATTGCTGGGGATGGAAAAGCATTTTCCGTGGGCGTGGACGTGGCTGCGCACACTCCCGATCACGTGCATGAGATGTTGACCAAGTTTCACTCCGTGATTCGCGGGCTCGTCGCGACCGCGAAGGTCACTGTTGCCGCCGTGCAGGGCTACTGCCTGGGCGGCGGAGCGGAACTGGCCATGGTGTGCGACATTGTCTACACCGCGGAATCGGCACAGTGGGGATTTCCAGAAATCAAGCTGGGGTGCTATCCGCCCGTGGCGTGCACCGCGTTGGCTGCGCTTGTGGGACAGAAGCGCGCGGCGGAATTGATTCTGACTGGACGGACGATCGATGGGAAAAAGGCGGCTGAAATCGGGCTAGTTAGTCGCGCTGTGCCTGAGAATGAACTGGCAGCCGCTGTGGATGAATCGAGCGAAGACTTGCGTAAGCTCAGCCCTGCGGCCCTGGCGTTGGCCAAGAAAGCGTCCTACGCCTGGGACGCTATGCACTTCGATAAGGGTCTGGCGCGCGCGGAGCGGATTTATTTCGATGAATTGATGAAGACTTCGGACGCGCACGAGGGCATCCGCGCCTTTATGGAGAAGCGCGAGCCGAAGTGGACGGGGAAGTAGCGTGCAATCGATGGGCTGCAAAGCATGGATTACGAAAGATGGACTACGAAATTACTCCTGAAGAAGTAAAGGGCAAGCTTGATGCGGGAGAGTCGTTCACGCTGCTCGACGTTCGCGAACCCTGGGAGTTTGAGACTGCCTGGATCGATGGAGCCAAGTTGATGCCGATAGGCGACGTGCCGTCGCGGGCGCATCAGGAACTCGACCCTGAGCATAACGTGGTGGTAGTTTGCCATCACGGGGTGCGGTCGATGAATGTTACGGTGTGGCTGCGGCAGCAGGGATTTGAGAAAGCGCAATCCATGCGTGGCGGCATCGATGCCTGGTCGCGGCGTGTGGATGGGAAAGTGCCGATGTACTGAAGGAGCTGTCAGCCGTCAGCTATCAGCTTTCAGTTGGGCTGCATCGCCCGACAACGACTTTCCGGAACGACTGACGCTATACCATACGATCCAGCCAATAGCCACTTATGATCACCGATTGCCACATCCACATCCAGCCGATGGAAATGTTCAAGCCCCGGGCGCTGGAGCTGATGAAAACGAAGCGGCCAAACTTCGACCAGATCGTCGAGTTCTGCCGTTCGCCCAAGGCGTTCCTTAAGTTTCTTGACGCGAGCGGGATCGACCGCGCAATGCTCATCAATTATGTGGCTCCGGAAGTGATCGGATTTACCAACGGAGTGAACCAGTTCGTCGCCGACTATGTGAAGGGAGACCCGAAGCGTTTGCTGTCCTGTGGGAGCCTGCATCCCAAGCACACGACCAACGTGCTGGCCGACGTCGAGCAGATTTTGCGCCTCGGGCTGCAGATGATCAAGATCCATCCCCCGCACCAGTTGCTGTTTCCCAACGACTATCTGAGCGGCGCAAAGGAACTCGAGATCATTTACCGGGCTGCGGAAGCCAATGGCGTGCCGGTCATGTTCCACACGGGGACATCGATTTTTCCCGGCGCGCGCAACAAGTATGGCGATCCAATTTACGTGGACGACGTTGCGGTCGATTTCCCCAAGCTGAAGATTCTGCTGGCCCACGGCGGACGCCCGCTGTGGATGCAGACCGCATTCTTTCTGGTGCGAAGGCACGCTAACGTCTATCTCGACATCAGCGGCATCCCGCCCAAGACGCTGCTGAAATATTTTCCACGCCTCGAAGAAATCGCGCACAAAACGCTATTTGGCACCGACTGGCCCGGACCGGGCGTGCCCGACATCAAAAAGAATCTCGATGAGTTCAGGGCGCTTCCTCTCAGCGAAGCGGTTCAGCAGCAAATATTAAGTAAGACCGCGTTGACGATTTGGCCTGCCTGACACTTCTATTTTGGTTTCCACAGTCCGATCGTATTTCCGTCCAGATCGGCGAACCATGCGAAGGTGCCGGTGGGAATCTCGACCGGCGGCACGATAGTCTTGCCCCCCAGCGTTGCAGCCTTGTCGAGATAGGCCTGCACGTCGTCCACCTGCACGTAGAATGTCGTGTAGTTGAACGGTTCGTGGCCGAGAGCGGTGATGTGGCCCTGAATGCCGCTGCCCGCGCCGGTGTCGATCATGGTCGCAGGTCCCATGGCTTGAGTTTGCCAACCAAAAAGGCGGGTAAAGAAATCAGCCGTCTTGCCGCCGTCGCGGCATCCGATTTCGAAGTGAACTACGGGTTGACCCATGTTCGTCTCCTTCAGAGAAATGCCGCTGATCATAACATTGGAATTGGGCGCCGTGTGTCAAGAGAGAAGAGTGGCAATCGGTTAGCTGGGTTGGCTCGTTCCTGCGCTGCGGCACAGCCCGATGGAAAGTTCAGCGCCTTTCAGGTATAAAACAAGGTTGCATTCTCCGCGTCCCTGCTCGCGCGGTCCGGCAACGCAAAATCCTGCGATCCGAAGTGAGAGACCAAGGTGAGAGACTGATGTCCAGCGTGACTACAACTCATACGCCCAAGGGACTCGAGGGCGTCGTTGCCACTACTTCCAAGATTTGTTATATCGACGGGGACCGCGGCGTCCTGGCCTATCGCGGCATTGACATCCACGAACTGGCCCAGCAATCGAATTTTGAAGAGACCTGCTACCTGCTGTGGTTCGGAAAACTGCCCACGCACGGCGAACTGCGCGAACTGCGCGAGCGCCTGGCGGAAGAGCGCAAGCTGGACGCGGCGATTATCACCCTCTTGCGCAACGCGCCTCGCCACGCCCTGCCCATGGACGTGCTGCGCACCGCGGTCTCGGCGTTGTCGTTCTACGATCCGCAAGAAAAGAGCAACGACAGCCAAGCCAATGTGGACAAGGCAATTCGCATCACTTCGCAAATTGCCATGATCGTTGCTGGCTATGATCGCATCCGCAAAGGTCAGGCCGTGGTTGAGCCCGACGGGTCGCTCTCCCATGCCGCGAATTTTCTGCTGATGCTGAACGGTAAACAACCGTCGCCGACGGCGGAACGCGCCCTCGACATCGCGTTAATCTTGCATGCCGACCACGAACTCAACGCCTCAACATTTGCCGCTCGAGTCACCGCCGCGACCTTGTCGGATATGCATTCCGCCATCACTTCGGCGATTGGAGCTCTGAAAGGACCGCTGCACGGCGGGGCCAACGAGGCTGTGTTCCTGATTCTCGAAGCGATTGATGCAGCCGGCGCCGACCCGATTGAGTACATCAAAGGCATGTTGGCTCAAAAGAAAAAGATTCCCGGCTTCGGTCATCGTGTTTATCACACCGAAGATCCGCGCGCCACACATCTGCGCGCCATGTCCCGCGACCTCGGCAAGGCCAGCGGACAGCCCAAGTGGTTTGAGATGTCGCACAAGATTGAAGAGTTCGTGAAGTCCGAAAAGAAGTTGAATGCCAATGTGGACTTTTACTCGGCTTCCACCTATCACACGCTGGGCATTGATGTAGATCTGTTCACGCCCGTCTTTGCCGTCTCCCGCGTGAGCGGATGGGCCGCCCACGTGATCGAGCAACTCAATGATAATCGCCTGATCCGTCCGCGGGCGGAATACTTGGGCCCGGAATACCCCAACCACTACGTCGCCATCGACCGGCGATAGCAGCGACACGACTCGTGTGGAGGCGGTCGCCTTCGACCGTCCGGGCATCGCCCCGAATGTTGCCGGCGAGAACTAGCAAGCTACGTCTCTACGCTCCCGCAAGGTAGAATAGAAGCTGGTTCTGTATGCATCGCATTTACCTCGACAACAACGCCACCACGCCCGTTCTGCCCGAGGTGTTCGCGGCGCTGCGTCCCTATTTCGAAGAGCAGTTCGGGAATGCATCGTCGATCCACCATAACGGGCAGCAGACCCGGGCGGCGGTCGAGGACGCGCGCGAGTCAGTGGCAGCGTTGCTTGGTTGCCGCGCGTCAGAGATCGTTTTCACCAGCGGCGGAACCGAGGCTGACAATCTGGCCATCGCGGGCCTGGTCGCAGCTGGTGACCACGTTATTACGTCGAGCATTGAGCATCACGCGGTGCTGCTGGCCTGCAAGCATTTGGAAGAGATTGGTTGTGAAGTTACGGTTTTGCCCGTGGACGGCCGCAGCCTGGTTGATCCTGATGACATACGCCGCGCCCTGCGCCCGAACACGAAGTTGATCTCCGTCATGATGGCGAATAATGAAACCGGAGTGTTGCAGTCGGTCGAAGAGATCGGCCGTATTGCGGGCGAGGCGGGCGTCTGCTTTCACACCGACGCGGTGCAGGCGGTGGGCAAAGTTGCGATCGATGTGAATCGAATTGGCTGCCAGGCGCTGTCGATTTCGGGCCACAAAATGCACGCTCCGCAGGGTGTAGGAGCGCTTTATGTGCGGAAGGGAACTCGGCTTCAGCCGCTGTTTTACGGCGGTAGGCACGAGCGCTCGCGCCGCGCTGGTACAGAGAATGTTCCAGGAATCGTTGGTCTAGGCAAGGCCGCACAATTGGCGAAGGATGCCCTTAACCGCGGCGACGACCAGAAGATGGCGGCGATGCGCGACCGGTTGCAGCGGGGAATTCTCTCGCAGGTCGAGGAAGCCGGAGTGAATGGCGACGGCGCGGCGCGCGTGCCCAACACTACGAACATTCACTTCGACCACATCGACGGCGAAGCGATGGTCATCGCCCTCGACCTGAAAGGTTTGGCAGTTTCGACCGGCGCCGCCTGTTCGTCGGGCGCAATTGAACCGTCGCATGTGCTGGTCGCCATGGGTTTGCGGACGGATCAGGCGCGCGCCAGTATCCGCTTCAGCCTGGGCAAGCAGACAGTTGCAGAAGAGATCGATGTAGCGCTGGCGCTGGTGCCAGAAGTTGTTGCGCGGCTGCGGGAATTGTCGCCGGTGTATAGGAGACCCGCTCTTCGTTCTTAAGCTCTAGCCTTTGGCTCTTGAACTTAGGGCATGGGTCACAGGCTCCAAGCCAAGAGCTAAAAGCCAGGAGCTAAAAGCCAAGAGCCAAAAGCGTTTTATGCTGAACACTGAAACCATCGCGGTCGCTATGTCGGGCGGTGTGGACTCTTCCACCGTCGCGGCCATGCTGCGCGCTGACGGACACAACGTGATCGGCCTGACCATGCAGCTCTGGAACCAGCGGCGGCTAGCTGGGCGCGAGGGCATGCCTGAGTCTGTGCAGGGACGCTGTTGTTCGCTCGACGATGTCTACGACGCGCGCCGCGTGGCGCAGCAGATCGGCATCCCTTACTATGTGGTCAATCACGAGGAGCGTTTTGAGCGTGACGTGATTCGTCCGTTTGTCGAGGAGTACGTTTCCGGACGCACGCCCATCCCTTGCAGCCTCTGCAATAATCACTTGAAGTTCGATCAGCTACTCATCGTGGCGCAGCAGATTGGTGCCGAGCGTGTGGCCACCGGACACTACGCCCGCGTAGCCTTCGACGACGCCCGCGGCCGCTGGCTGCTCAAGCGTCCCGCCGATTCGAGCAAGGACCAGACTTATTTTCTCTTCGGCCTGACTCAGGAGCAACTCAGCCGCACCATCTTCCCGCTCGGCGACATGACCAAGCCTGAGGTACGCGAACTCGCCCGTAAGCACGGGCTCGCGCTCGCCGAGAAGCCGGACTCGCAGGAAATTTGCTTCGTCCCGGGCGGTGACTACAAGCGCTTCATCGACGCCTATCTCGCTGAGCAGGGCGAGGCCCTGCCGGACACTGCCGGCGATCTCGTTACCACAAACGGCGAAGTGATCGGCGGGCACGGCGGCGTTCACAACTTCACCGTCGGCCAGCGCAAGGGACTCGGCGTGGCTACGGGATCGCCGCTCTATGTCATCCAGATCAGCGGCGCGAACAAGCAGGTTATCGTGGGCGGGGAAGAGCATCTTTATTCACGCACTCTGCGTGCGCGACGCGTGAATTTCATCGCCGTCGACGACCTGCGCGAGCCGATGCGCGTCGCCGTGAAGATTCGCCATCGCCATGAGCCCGCAGCGGCCATGATCGAGCGCGTCGGCGACGATGAAATTCTCGCCACCTTCGATGAGCCGCAGCGCGCCATCACGCCCGGACAAGCCGCCGTCTTCTACGACGGCGACATTGTGGTCGGCGGGTGCTGGATCGCGTAAGACAATTCACAGACCGCACGGCTCGCCCGCATATAATCCCCGGCATGGCATCTGTAAATCCTTCATTCCCACTTCCTCAAGTTCCGTCATCTGCGTCGCCGCCGTCCTTCTGGACGCGCCAATCCCCCTCGCTCAAGCAGGGAATCAAGACCGGAATCGCGGGCACGATCACCTACGCTATCTACGCCGGATGGCATTTGCCGCAGGGATACTGGGCTGTGTTCACGGCGCTGGTGGTCACGCAAGTAACTCTGGGCGCTTCGTGGAAGCCGGCTCTGTACCGCACCATCGGCTCAACCTCAGGGGCGCTGGCGGCAATGCTCCTGTTTATGGTGCTCGGGCCGGGGACAGTTCGCGTCGGCGTCATGTTGTTCGTACTGGCGACCCTGTTCGGCGCGCTCACCGTGCTGCACCCCAGCTTTAGTGCGGCGGGATTCACCGCAGCCATTGTCCTCCTGCTGGGCCGGATCGAAGGCACGCCTTTCCACACTGGCTGGCTGCGGGTTCTCTACACGCTGCTGGGATCGTTCGTTGCCTTCGCCGTCGGCGCGCTGATCTGGCCGGTTCGGGCCCGCGAGGGCTTGCGCAATAAAATCGCCAATATTATCGAGGGCTCCGGGGCGCTATATCGCGCCATCACTGCCGCTGCTTTGCAGGGAATCGACAACGAGCCACAGGTTCGCGCGCTCGACCGCCAGTTGCACGACCTGCGGCGGGGCATCACTCAACAAATGGACGAGGCGCGGAGCGAACTATCCTTCGCCCGATTCAACGAGGGCGAATACCAGACATTTGTGGAACAGGTAGACCAAGTTCGACGGCGCTTGACCGCGATGGCCGAAGACAGCGCGCTCTATGTGCATGCGCAGTTGCAGCCGGAGTTGATTCCGTCGCTGCCCGTGTTGGTGGAGACCACGTCGAAGAGTTTTGCAGCGCTGGCGGAAGCTGTACGCAATCCCGGTAGGATTTTGAACGCGCCAGAACTTGAAGCGGCGATCTGCGACCTCGATGCTGACCTAGCCAAACTACGCGAGCAGCGCATTACCGCTCCCTTGGCATTGGATCGCATGCTGCCCTTCTGGGCGCTAGTCTTCAATTTGCGGGAAGTGGCACAGGACTTGGGGCAGCTGGCGTCAACGCTGCCGCAGCTTGCGCGAAGGGCATTCGAGCGTTCGTAGACGCGTGGCTCTGCTACGTCTTGCCAGCGGCGTTCGAAATGTTGGTGAGAGTGACTTTGCCAGCAACGTCTCTACGGAGGGAATCGAGAAACGAGGTGCTCGATTCTTTCAATTTCTGCTCCAACCGCGCCGTGCAATCGCAGTCGCCGCAAGCCCAGGGTTCGGTTCCGTTCTCGTCGCGGCAGTTGCGGCGGTCGTGCGCATCCTGCACGCGGGTTAGATCCAGATATTGTTCCCAGTACGGCCGCTCTTCCTGCAACGGTGTGGGACAGTAGCAGACTTCCACCCAGCGTGCGGTCTGGCCGCCATTCTGATCATTGTCATTGCAGAGCCGCGCCTCCTGCATGTTGCGCAGGTACTCGCCCTCGGCAACCGATCCCCGGCCCAGCGTCTCTTGCTCGATAGCCTCGAGCAGATCAGCCTCACGACCGGGTTTTACGCGGGCTCGAACCAGATATCGCATATCGACCTCGGAACACGTGGCCCCGGGACGCATTCGTCGGGGGTGCTCCCATCGTATCGCAGAGCGGACCCTTCGACTTCGCTCAGGGCAGGCCGCGTCCGCCGATTGCCGCATCTGAGCCAATGTGTCTAGTGCGCCGCGGCTGGCGCGGCTTGGTAGATGGTAGTGTGGCCAGGAATCAAGGCTCCAACCGCAGCTCCGCTGGGAGCGCCGATCACAAGGCCCACAAGAGCGGCGATGCCACGCGATGACCCACCCAAGAAACCGTGGCTCGAGCCGGCGGCAGCACCAATGCCTGCCCCAACGACTGCTCCGATTACCAATCCGATTACGGCATGGGCGCCGCGCTTGGGGCCCGATGATGTCGATACACGGATGATGTCCTCGCGTTTTATCGTGACATCGGTGCCGTCCTCCTTCAGGCTGAGAAGGTCATCGGTGACGGTGACAAACTTTCCGCTGTGGCTCTTCATGCCGGATTCGATCACTTCGATTCCCCGACCTGCCTTCAGGTGGTTGAGGTCGGACCACGATCCGTGCGGTGTTTGAGCGACGAGCGCCGCGGGAGTGCCGAGGAAAAGGACGAGAGCCGCTAGAACCCTTGACATGGAGATCTCCTTAGCGCCCAGATCCCGCATGTTTGACTTCAGTTTGGACGCCCCGCGCAACGCTATGCCTGGCACTCTCTTTTGTCAAGATCAAGGCCAGATTACGCAACCAGCGGCTTACTGCAATTCCGCTTGCGCCAGCATTTCCAGAAACTGATTCCTGGTGCGCATGTCGATCGACTGCGCGACCATTTTGCCGCAGCGGTCGTAGACGAAGCTCTTGGGAATGCCGTCCACGATAAAAAGGTCATTTACTTTTCGCCCAGGATCGAGCATCACGGGATAACTGATTTTCCGATCGGAAATGAACGGGGCGACCTTCGCGGCCTCTTCGTCGGAAATCGCCAACACCACGAAGCCCTGATCCTTAAACTTGTCGTACAGCGACTGCAGGTCGGGCATCTCCTTGCGGCACGGCGGACACCAAGTCGCCCAGAAATTCACCAGCACCACTTTGCCGCGCAAATCTTGAAGATGCCATGTCTTGCCCTGCAAATCGGCCAGGGTGAAGTCAGCGCTCTGGCGCTTGACATCATCCGCTTCCAGTTTCGCCATGGCCGCGGCAAACTGCGGATTGTCCGATGCCACCTGCATGTGCTCGTAGCGCACCAGAGAGGCCAGCTCCACATAAAGAGAATCAGGCTCACCGGGCTTTCCTGCGGGAGGCTGCTCGCGTAGCGCAGTGGCCAGAGTTGTGGTGACTTCCTGCAGCGTGTCCCGTCCGAAGTCGCCTTCGGTCGACAGATCTGACAGCGCTCCGGCCAGCCGCAACTTGTTGGGAACCACCGGCAGTTGGCGGATCTGCAGCGCCAGATCCTTGGTTGTGCGGGCGCGCACCGCGTCATCGAGTTTGCGCAGGCCGCGTATCTGTTCGACGATGGGTTTTTCCTGATCGCTCCAGACAGTCTTATCCTGAGCCAGGAGCGAAACGGAAAGAAGAATCAGCGTGCTTGCGAGCAGGATGTTTGCGATGAGACGGCTACGGGGAATGCAGAAAAAACGGAGCATCAAGGTAAGCCCGCCTTAACAGGGTCAGAAATCCGGACGAGTAGGTCTAGATGAGCTCGATTTATGTGAACTTGGTTTAGATGAACATCTCATCCCGCGGCACTGGGCGCCGCTCTTCGCGGCTGTTGCCATTCTTCCGACCGCGGCCGCCAAACAGAAACTCCAGGCCCACGGTGATGCCCTGCATCAGCCCGGAAAGCTGGCGCACCGGCGAGATCACGGTATTGTGAACCATATCGGAGGTCTGCTCCACACGATCCAGCGTGCGAGAGAGCAGTTCGTCGGCGCGAATGATCTGCAACCGCCCGCGGTCCACGACGTCTTTCACCGTCGCATCCACGCGTTCCACCTGGTCGAGCAGCATGGTGGTCGATTCCTGCAGGTTGTCGGCGATGATCTGCAGCTTGGGACTGATTTCGGTCAGCATCGCCTCTGCCTGCTCAACTGTAGGCATGACTTTGGTTTTCACCTCCGTCGCCAGGCTCTCCATGAGCGCCGTGCTCCTGCGCATGGCTAGATACATAGCCAGCAAGATGCCTGCTTGCAACATGACCGCCAACCCGGTCAGGAAGATGAACACAGGAGTCAGTTTGTCCATAAGCGTGCTCCGGCAAATTTCATGAGCGCCCGCTCAAAGAGGGAAGCCGGCGCGGCAAATGCCTACAAATTCTTGGGCGCGCCCGTTTCCGTCGTGGCTTCCTGATAGGCCTGACGTCCAGCCTCATAGGCGGCACGGAACTGTTCTTTTTGCTGGTTGACTACATCGCGGCCGCGGTCGGCCCACTGCGCCGCCTGCTCGCGCGCTTCACGCGCCCGACTGCGCACGTAGTCGCGGCCTTCCTCGGCGCGAGCGCGCAACACTTCGCGGGTCTCGCTGCCCGAACGGGGCGCATAGAGCACTCCGGCCAGCGCTCCCAAACCTAACCCTGCCAGGAACCAACCGAAACTATTGCTGTCACGATCCGACATAGCCATCACCTCCGAGTACAGAGCATCACTACGGATGGTACATCCTCTGTCAGGCAAATACAATTATGGAGAGCCTGTAGATGAGCCCAAAACAACTTGCGAACCGCAGCTTTACTTCTGCTGGGTGGGCGGAGTCGGTGGTGGGGTTTGCGCGGGAGCAGGCTGCGTCTTGACGGGTTGCGATTTCAGACCCTGCAACACCGACGTCGGGCCGCCGCGCCGTGATGCGTAGATGGACAATGTGATGGAGGTGACCATGAACGCTACGGCCGACCAAGTGGTGGCCCTGGAGAGCGCGCTGGCCGCGCCTCGCGGACCGAACGCCGTCTGGCTGCCCTGCCCGCCAAAAGCCGCGGAAATGTCGCCGCTCTTGCCGCTCTGCAGCAAAACGACAATGATGATGAAAAAACAGACCAGAATGTGGACGGCAACGATTAAACCGTAGAAGTAAGCCATGAGTTATGTTTCCCTGAACTTCGTGACAGTAACAGTTTGACACCCCGTCCTCCCGTCGGTCAAGGCCGCCCCGCCAGACGAGCGATTCAGCGTGTGGAAACCTTCCAACGAATCTCAAACCGCGGCAATACTACAAAAAGGCTAGAGATGCTCGTCGAGCGCTTGTGTATGATCCGACTCCTGCTCAGGCGCAGAAATCAAAAGAGCAACGAATGAGCGACCAGTCCTTCAGCGGAAGTGTCGAAGTCGGCGTGGCTATGACGCAACCCGCCGACAGCGTGCCCGGCCCAAGTGAATTCGATCTTGGCTACTACGGCTGGCGCGTAGTGTTAGCGGCCTGTCTCGGTGTGATGGCAGGATTCGGTTCGCTATTCGTCTATACGTTTTCCGTTTTTGTGAAGCCGCTGGCTGCGGAATTCGGCTGGAGCCGTGAAGCCATCTCAAGCGGTTTTGCAATCGCAGCCGTCACGCTGGGCATCGTCTCCCCTTTGCTGGGCCGGTGGATCGATCGCTTTGGACCTCGCCGCATCATTCTTATCTGCATGACGGTGTATGGGATCGCCATTGCGTCATTGTCGTTATTGCATTCCGCATTGTGGCAGTTTTACGTGACTTGCTTCGTGCTCGGTGTGGTTGGGAATGGCGCGGCTCATCTGGCCTTCTCGCGATCGATTTCTACCTGGTTTCAACGACGATTGGGGATGGCGTTGGCACTCGTAATGGTTGGAGCGGGCCTAGGCGCGATGATTCTACCGGTCGTCGCTCAATCCATCATCAGCCGGTTTGGCTGGCGCGCAGCGTACGCGTCACTCGGCGGTCTTGCGTTATTACTTGGCTTGCCCCTCAGTTGGCGCTACATCCGTGAGCGCGGAGCTATCGGAAACAATGCAGCTCCGGTCACTCACGCGGGAATGACGTCGCAGCAAGGCCTGCGTTCTTTTGCCTTCTGGATTATCACTGCCATTCTTTTCGTAAGTTCGATCAGCATGAACGGGGCGATCACTCACCTTTCCGCGCTGCTAACCGATCGAGGTCTGACTGCCGGAAGTGCGGCGCTCTGCGCGTCCATACTCGGTGGATCAAGCCTGCTGGGCAGGATTGTGGTGGGCTGGCTGCTGGACCGATTCTTCGGGCCACGCGTCGCGCTGGTAATCAATCTGATTACGGCGCTGGGCATTTTTCTTCTCGCTCGCGCACGTAGTTTTCCAGCGGGCTGCCTTGCCGCTGCGCTGATTGGCGTCGGAGCCGGAGGCGAAGCCGCCATTACACCGTACCTGCTGACGCGTTATTTCGGGCTGCGTGCTTTTTCGACTCTCTACGGTCTAACCTGGACGTTCTATGCCGCAGCGGGAGCCATCGGCCCCGTCATGCTGGGACGAGCATTCGATGCGACCGGTTCCTATGTTTCTTTGCTGACTCTGCTGGCAACGGCGCTGGGACTCGCAGCCGTGACGAACCTCCTGCTTCCCCGTTATTCAGATTCGTTCGCGGTCGAGTGAATCTATTGGGCCAAAACTCAGAGAAACACGATCAGCGCTCAAGGTGTCAATTTCCCGGTTCCGAGATAGTCCTGGGAAGGAACACCGAATGCGTCAGCGACACGATTGAAAAAAGCGAACAAGGCTGCGATGTATACCGCTTCTGAGATCTGTTCTTCCTTCCAGCCGGCAACTCGCAGTTTCTCAACATCCTCGACAGTCGATCGGTAAGCAGCGCGCGTAATCAGTTCCACATATTCCAGCAGCGCGCGCTCCGCCGCCGTGAGGCCCGCTTCGTCCAGCTTGCCTTCGACGATTGCTTTTACACATTGATCGGTCGCTCCCTGAACCCGCAGGAAGTAGGCATGGCTGTCCAGTCAATATGGACACCGGTTCAGAAAAGAAACGTAGCTGGCGATCATCTCCTTATAGCGGCGGGAAAGATGCCCTTCCGAGAAATGGATGGTGTTTCCTAGTTCGATGATGCGACGCAGGAAGTCAGGCCGAGTTCCGAAGCACTTGATGATGCCGGGAACTTGCTGTCTCCCCGACCCAGCCCGCCAAAAGTCGTAAGCCGCGGCCGTTTCTCCGGTGGCTTCCGCGTCTTCAATGATCCTGATTTTCGTGCCTGACTTCGCGGCTGGAGTGCCATCTGGGCCTGACGAATGCTTCGGGTCGTTGTCTGGGTTCATATCAATGGAATGGACGGGTTACTCCTCAGCTGGGGTCTCAATCTCCTGTCTGCTTCCGACTGATACCCACCGTCGCGAATACAGATTGGAGTGGCGACAAGTTAGCGGGGGGAAGAGTCGCGATGCAATAATGCGAAAACACTACGCGCGTGCTCTTTTTCACTTTGCGATCGAGGCCGATACTCCTTTCATATTATTGACCCCGCTGAAAAGCGTCCCTATAGTCGCCGCACTTCAAAATTTGGGCGAATCTCGCGCGTGTTCTCTAAAGCGCCGGCGAGAAACTGTTTTGCGAAATCAATCTTGATTCTTGAGGACGAATGGGGAAAAGCATGCGTAGCGCGAAGACGCTGACGTTGTTCCTGGTGGCTCTGCTTACAAGTGTGAATGTTGCTGCACAGCAAATCACAGGGAGCATTCGCGGAACTGTGAGCGATCCGAGCGGCGCGGTTGTAGAGGCTGCTACCGTGACTGCAAAGCAGATCGAAACCGGCTTAACACGGGTTGCGATCACAGACCGTCAAGGAGAGTACGTACTGGTCGAGCTCCCGATCGGACACTACCAGTTGGAGACTCAGGCGAAAGGCTTCCAGACCTACTTGCAGCAAGGAATATCGTTGGATGTCAACGAAACGGCGACGGTTGGCATTCACCTCAAGCTCGGGTCGGAGACGCAGCAAGTCGAAGTGAGCGCGGATGCGGCGCTGGTGCAGAGTACAGTCAGCAGTCTCGGGCAAACCGTGATGGAGCGTGAGATTCTCGACCTTCCACTCGACGGACGAAATTTTTCCCAGCTGGGATTGCTTCAACCCGGCGTCGTGCCTTTGACTCCGGGACTGTTGGAAGCGGGGGGGCCGGCACGGCAGAACCAAGCCTACGCCGTGGATGGGCAGCGGCCGGAATCGAATAATTTCATGATCGACGGCGCTGACAACGTCAGCTCAGTCGACGGTGGATTTGTTCTCAAGCCGCCGATCGACGCGATCGCCGAGTTCAAAATTCTGAGCCATAACGCGAATGCGGAGTTCGGACGCAACACCGGTTCCACAACGAATATCGTTACGCGGTCAGGGACCAATTCGTTTCATGGGGCCGCCTGGGAATTTCTTCGCAACGACGCCATGGATTCGTCCGATTACTTCACGCAAAGCGTGCAACCGCTGAAGCAGAACCAGTTCGGCGCCACCTTCGGCGGGCCGATTATTAAGGACAAGACTTTCTTCTTCGGATATTACGAAGGCTTCCGCAACCGGCAGGGTGAGACGGTGCCTGCAACCGTGCCTTCGTCGGCGGAAAGGCAGGGCAACTTCGGGGAGGAGTGTACCGACCTCAATGCCACTTTCAACCAGACCACCGGTGCCTGCAGCAACCCGAATGGGCAACTCACTTTTTTTGGAACGCCGGTGCCGTTCAACCAGATGACGCTTTTCACGCCCATCGATCCGACGGCGACGAACGTCTTGCCGCTGTTTCCATTGCCGAACGTGGGAGAAAATGGGTTCATCGCCACGCAAACCCTGATCGAGAATAACGATCAATTCGGACTTCGCGTGGATCACTACCTTTCCCGCGCGGACATGTTGAATTTCCGTTACATGTACAGCAGCGGTCCCACGACAGATCCTCTGTCGCCGGTGGGTGCGAATGTTCCCGGTTTCCCGGTGGGAGAGTATGACCGAGCGCAGAATTTTGTCACGCAGGAGACGCATATTTTTTCGCCAACCACCATCGGCGTCGCGCGCTTTTCCTTCCTGCGCAATACTTTCCTGCTGGACGAGCACTTGAATCACGAGTCGCCGGCGGACTTCGGTTTTCAGTATGATCCGACGCTGCCTTCGGCCGCCGGACCGCCGTTTATTCAGGTCGGAGGATACGCTTCCGTGGGCGACCCCATCACGGGACCGCGCAACACGTTTCAAAATACCTTTGACCTCTCCGGTTCTCTCAGCTGGATCCACGGCCGCCACGAGCTGAAATTTGGCGGAGGCTACCGGCGTGATCAAATAAATGCCTTGCAGGGTATCGCCAGCAACGGCTTCTTCGTGTTCGCCAACTTCCCGTACAGCGACGGATTCGCTAGCTTTCTATCAGGCAATCCCGTGGTCTTTCTGCAGGGCGGTGGCAACTTCGCCCGCGAAATCCGTGACCGGGCCCTCGATGCTTACGGCCAAGATACGTACAAGGTCAATTCTCGCCTGACGTTGAACCTGGGACTTCGATACGAGCTGCCATTCCCCTCCACCGAGAACAACAACGAGGTGAATCTCTTCGTTCCTGGAGCACAGTCCCAAGTGCTTCCCAACGCTCCGGCAGGACTTCTCTATCCCGGCGATCCGGGCGTGCCGGCGGGCTTGATTCCGACCCAGAAGACGGCGTTTGCGCCGCGATTCGGTTTGGCGTGGGATCCGCGTGGCAATTCAAAAACGGTGGTCAGCGCGGCCTACGGAATTTTCTACGAACCGTACTACACTGGCGAGGGCGGCCCGTTGCAGGATCCGGTCAGCTCTCCTCCTTACCTCAAGACGCAGCAAATCAGTTTCCCCGTCAACTCATTTGCCAATCCGTTTTATACGCCGAATCCCTTCAGTCAGGCTTTCCCTGAGCCGATGACTCTGCTCGTAGTCGCTCGCAATCTGCATCTGCCGTACGCGCAGGATTGGAATTTGAACATTCAACAGTCTCTTGGCCAGGACTGGATATTTCAGGTTGGGTACGTGGGCACGAGTGGTGTGCGGCTACCGCGATTCATTGAAGGCAATCCACCTGTGTTTGTCCCCGGGTTCACCACGACTGGCCAGGGCTGTTCGGTAGCAAGCCCGTGTCTGAATTCCACCGAAAACAATGTGAACTACCGTCGTCTCTATTCTGGATGTACGCTGGCGGATCCTACGGGTAATTGCACTTACAGTTCGGTCGGCGAAATCGCCAGCATCGCGAACTCCAGCTACAACGCCCTGGAAGCCAGTCTGCGCAAACGCTTCAGCCACGGGCTTTCGTTCCTTGCGTCCTACACGTGGTCGCATTCGATCGACGACGTTTCTTCGTTCAACATCACGGGTTCGGCAGCACAGGATGTTGCGGGAGAAAACGATCTGGCGCAGAATCCGTTTGATCTTGCGGCGGAGCGCGGCCGGTCCATGTTCGATTCCCACCAGCGCTTCGTGCTCAGCTATCAGTGGAGCCTTCCTTTCTTACAGCATTCCAGTACGTGGTATGGGCACATCCTCGGCAACTGGCAGCTGAACGGAATATTTACAGCGATGAGTGGCGGGCCGTTTACGGTATACGACTCAGGCGACCCTTCGCTGCAAGGGCAAGCGCCGGAGATCACCGGATTTTCCGCGAACCGTCCCAATCTGATTGGCAACCCGAACTCCGGTCCGCGCACGCCTCAGGAATGGTTCAACGTTAGCGCCTTTCAGCAACTCCAGCCGGATCCTCAAGGTCGGTTCGAGGTGTTCGGAGATGAAGGCCGCAACGTAGTCCAGGGTCCCGGATACGTGAACTGGGACGCCTCGGCCTTTAAGAATATTCGGCTCACGGAATCAAAAGAACTTCAATTCCGCGGGGAATTGTTTAATTTGCTGAACCATACCAATTTCCGCTTGCCGGTCAGCGACATCGAATCGCCGACGTTCGGTCAGATTCAGTCGGATGTCGCTCCACGCGTGATTCAGGTGGCGCTGAAATTTCTTTTCTGATGCTGAAACTGAATCCATTCTTTCTAAGACTTCTGCTCAGGCTGCTGGTCAGCTTGATGATCGGTTACGTCTGTTTCGGAGCCTACGTTTTGTGGGCGATGCATCAGCCACCTGAAACATTCGGCCGCGTTATGGCCAGGATGCCAGGTCCCGTCCCCTTCCTGATTTTCCCGTTTGAAACTGCCTGGATCCACGCTCGTGCCGGCACGCTTCAGGTCGGAGATCGAGCGCCGGACTTCTCCCTGCTCAAGTTGGACAAGAGTGAGCGAGTTCAGTTGTCGCTGCTAAGCCAACAACAACCCGTGGTTTTGGTATTCGGCAGCTACACTTGACCGCCGTTCCGGCGGGAGGTCCCTGCCCTCAATAAGCTTTACGAGCAGTATCGCGGGCGGGTTGCTTTTCTCGTGGTCTACATTACCGAAGCGCATCCCAGCGACGTTTGGCAGATGGAGAGCAATGTCAAGGACAAGGTTGTTTTTGCCAGCCCAAAGACTGAAGAAGAGAGAGCATTTGTTGCCGGGGCTTGCGTGCGGAAACTTGGGATCGAGTTTCCGGCCGTGCTCGACGAGTTTGGCAATTCAACCGAACAAGCCTATACCGGCTGGCCAGACCGGATATATTTGATCGACTCGCAAGGCCGCGTCGCGTACAAAAGCAAACCTGGCCCCTTCGGATTTAAACCTCACCAGTTGGAAGCGGCTCTATCTCGGGCCTTTCGGCCACGCGCAAGCCAGTAATGAGGAACCGGACCGGAACTGAAGCGCGGATGCGCGCAACCCTGGTAGTTATGGTGCGGAAGGGGGGATTTGAACCCCCACGCCTTTCGGCGCCACCCCCTCAAGATGGTGTGTCTGCCAGTTCCACCACTTCCGCACTTTGTAAATTATCTGCGATCAATCGCTTAGCAGGCTCGGCTCACGAGGGCGCCTGCGAGCGTATACGCATAGCGTATCGTGTCGCTGATATTGATGTTATCGTGTCCCGCGACATACTGCAATGTGAAGGAATCAGCGGACTCGATCTTGAGCCGTCGGAGAATGACAAAAGAGAAGAGATCAGATACAGAAGAGGGGATCTTTCCCGGTCTGCGTCACTTACTTTGAAGCAGTCCTTTAGTGCGATGCGTCGCTTCCGATGTTTCCCGAGTAATATCCGGTGCGGGTTGCGACGTGCAGTCGCATGCGCCCGTCGACTGCTTGCACCTGTATCGAGTGGTAGGTGCCCGTCGCGTGCGAATTCGAAGAGTGATAGCCGATTATGTATTGGCTCCGGATGTCTTGCGCAATCGAGCTCGCGATTGATTGGACCTCGTCGAGACTCGAAGGAAAGAACGCCGTGCCTCCGGTTTGCTCGGAGAGTGCGCGCAGCGATTGACGCTCGCTTTCGTCCCGACGCTCGTTCTGCTCGAGCGCGATGGTGTAGAGAACCGGTCCGTTTTTCGATTGCAACTTGCGGAGAACCTGTTGGAACGTAGCTTGGCTGGCGTTATCCCGCCCGTCGGTCACAACCAGCAGAACTTTTTTCTGCAGCGGGGAAGTCTGGTTGAGATGATCGACAGCACCAATCACCGCGTCGTAAAGGGCGGTGCTGCCGCGGGTCTCCACTCGCTGTAGAGCTGCCCGCAGTTTGCCGACGTCCTCGGTATAGTCCTGGTCAAGAAATGCATCTTCGCCAAAGTTGACCACGAACACCCGGTCTTCTTGTTGGCTTGCATCCACTAGTCGCAGGGCCGCCTCGTTCACCTTGGCGCGCTTGGGCAACATTGAGCCCGAGTTATCGATCAGAATTCCCAGCGCGACCGGGACACGCTCCTTGCGGAAGGAAGTCAGTTCCTGAAGTTTATTATCTTCGTACACTTTAAAACTGTCGCGGGCCAGACCGGTGATCAGGTGATTCTGATCGTCCACTACAGTTGCATGCAAAATAACTTCTTCTACTTCTTTCTTAAAGACGAAGCCGCCGGATTCATCTTCCTGAGCCGGAGTCGCCTGATCTTGCGGCGGAGTTGTCTGGGTTGGGGTCGCCTGGGGCTGAGTTGCCTGGGGCTGAGTTGCCGGAGGCTGAGTTGCCGGAGGCTGGGTCGCCTGGGGTTCCTGCGGACTGGTCGACGCCGGTGGCGCAGCCGGAGGGTTTGAGCTCTGGGCTGAACTCACGCAGCCAAGAGTCAGCAGGCACAATAAGAGACGCGCGATCCCTCTAGGGGCCATGCCGCCTCGAACTGCACCCATCGCTAGTTCCTCCAACGTGCATCAGATGAGTTGCCGGGCAGTTGGGTTGGTTTGAAGTTTCTTTGCAAGACAGACTCTGAGGTTTACGGCAGAGCGTCAGACGTAGCTCGGTGGGAGTGTTTCATTTCACGAGACTCCGATTTTTGGGGGTACCCCCCCTCCCCCCACCCCCTGAAAACCCTTGACTGGCGCGGGGTTTGCAAAAGTGGTCTGCAAAATATTGAGCGCCAAGGGTTTAGAGGTCATAATATTGACAACAAAGGAGTTGCGGAGTTTCCAGACCGCGGTCGCCTGTACCGCCTTCGCCTCGACAATCTTTACCTTTGCCTCGACAATCTTGGCCTCGACCATCATCGGCTCTTTCGGAGCGAGAGGCAAGGTTGGACGTCACACACCTTGTTTGTGGAAATCTACAGAGAGACGGCGAGAAGTGGAAGGTCTTGAACGTCTTCTTGAACCGGGGGGTGTCCTAAGCTGAGAAATTCAAATTAGGACACTACCGGCTAGGGGGCACTTTTGGTGCTATAAAGCGGCAGCCTCTGATGAGACGACCGCGAGGGCAACCCCGTCAAATGCGTTCCTACTAAAAGGGAAGTTCACTCGAAGGCGCCAAACACATGCTGCGCAAGTTGATTGGAATTATGAATGAAAAACCTTTGCCTCGTGGTTCGTATCTAAGGTCCGGATGTCCAGATCAACTGGCCCGCAAGACCTTTGAGGGTTTATGTATTCCAGATTTGCCCCACGCGTAGTTTCCTGTGCTGTGCTCGTGTTGGTGGGCGCGGCTGCATTCGCCACCACCCCCGTTGTCATCATCGTCAGCCCTGGCAACGGTTCTCAAACCACCAGCCCGGTAAATTTCATCGCTACCGCGAGCAGCCCGGAGTGTGCGGATGGAATTTCCGCCATGCGCCTCTACTCCGCTCCTTACGTCAGCGCTTATACGGTTGGTGGCGGTCAAATGAATACCTACATCAACCTCACCCCCGGAAAGTACAACACGGTAGTCGTAGCGTGGGATGGTTGCGGAGGCGTGGCCACGGCCGACGTGACGATCACGACTACATCTGAGTCGCAGCCTGGAGGATTTGTATACACGGCGAACACCGACTATTGGAGCGGGGATACGGCGAACTTCGTCCAGGGCTTTTCGATTGTGGCCGGTAATGGCGCACTGGCGCCGCTACTGCAGGGCCCGGTAAAGGCGAATGTAGCGCCCTACTCGGTCGCCTCTGATGCGGGAGGCTACCGGCTTTACGTAGGCGACCGAGTTTCCGGCGATATTTTTCCTTACTTCATGGATCGTAGCAACGGCTCCCTGACGCCGGTGCCGGGCGCTCCGTTCCCAGTCGATCGATCTGTGACTGCGGTCGCCGTACATCCCAGCGGCAAATTAATTTTTGCGGCGCGCAATGAGCAGGCCGCGGGAGATGGAGTTGCCGTATTTCAGCTGCAGAGCAATGGCTCGCTGGCGCAGGCCGCCGGCTCCCCTTATGCAACTCAGATCGGGCCGCAGGCCTTGGTCGTGGACCCCAGCGGGAAGTATCTCTATGTTGCCGACTTCGCTGAGTTCATAAATAGCGTCAATAGAGACTATATCGACGCGTTCGAAATTGATGAAAGTTCCGGCTCGTTGACGCCTGTGGCTGGGTCGCCGTTTCCTATACCCGTTGCCAGCAACTGTACTTACGGCTCAGCGAACGCAACCGACATCATCGATCTTGCCGGAACCAACGTCTACACGGCGGATTCGTGGATGGATTCGATTTCGGGCTTTACCATCACCGGCAGCAACGGAACACTGACAGATATGGCTGGCTCTCCGTGGGCGGATGAGGGTGGCTGCGTCAGCCCTCCCGACTGCAGCTCTTGCTCTTTGAATCCCAGTTCGCTGGCGATAGACGGGACAGGGAAATTTCTTTATGGGCTTAACAGTGCGGCAAGTGTGTGGAACATAGCCATTTACTCCATCGGATCGAACGGAGCGTTGACTTTTGTGAAGTATGCCGCCAATCAGGAGGCGGGATGCTTTGGCGGTCCGATTCGCATGGATTCGACGGGAAACTACCTTTACACCTCGGCATGCGCTGGCGTTCCTGATGGCTATGTGGGTCTGGCGGGCTTCTCTATCAATCACACAACTGGAGATCTGACGGAGTTGCCGACCTCGCCCTACACTTACCCGAATCAGTCGACAAAAGCGTCGGTTTTGCAGAGCTTCACAGTCACTCCATAACCCGGTTCAAAAGGCCGCCCTCAAGCATGGGGCGGCCTTTTTTTGCGGTCGAAAAACCTCTTCGCCGCATTTCCCATCTAAAAGCGGCGGAAATCCAGTACCCCGTAACCTTGCCCCGAGGCTCTATGCATTCCAGATTTGTTTCCCCTGCATTTTCGTTTGTGCTGTTGGCTCTGTTCATGAGCGCGGCTGCATTCGCCACCACCCCAACCGTTACCGTGACTAGTCCGGCTAACAACTCTGCGACCACCAGCCCGGTAAACTACGTCGCGTCGGCGAGCAGTCCGGACTGTGCGCAGGGAATTTCTTCCATGCGCATCTACTCTGCTCCCAAAGACAGCGCTTACACGGTCGCCGGCGGCACGCTCAATGCCTACATCAACCTTCCCCAGGGAACCTACAACACAGTGGTAGAAACCTGGGACAACTGCGGCGGCGTGGCGACCGCGAACGTAACCATCACGATTACGGGAGAGACGCAACCCGGAGGGTTCGTCTATACAACGAACAGCAACTATACCTATGGAGGAAACACCAGTAACACGGTGCAGGGATTCACCATTGTGGCTTCCAACGGCGCCCTGGCGCCCACCGGGCAGTGGCCGGTGAACGCCAACGTCGATCCAATGTCGGCGGCTTCCGATAAGGGCGGATATCGTCTTTACGTTGGTGACTACGTTTCCGGAGACATTTTTGCCTACTTCATCGATCGCAACAACGGCTACATCTTCCCGGTTTCGGGATCGCCATTTCCAGTGAACCACTCGGTAACCTCGGTTGCAGTGCATCCCAGCGGCAACTTTGTTTTTGCCACGCGCGATGAGAATGGCTCAGGCGATGGAGTCGCCGTATTTGCGGTACAGAATGATGGCTCGCTAGTAGAAGCCGCGGGCTCGCCTTATCTGACACAACCCGGCCCTTGGACTATGGTGATGGACCCTGGCGGCCAATATCTATACGTCGCCACAACGGATTACTACGGCGTTAACCAATACTTCTCCATTGATGCCTTCGCCTTCAACGCAACTTTGGGCGTACTGACGCCGGTGCCGGGCTCACCTTTCGCGTTCCGCGTTCCCAGCGCCTGCGGCGCCACAACTCTTTTCCCTTACGGCCTATTCGATCTTTCCAGCAAATACCTTTACGTAGCCGACCCGGGCATGGATTCCATCTCCGGAGCTACCATCGCGAGTTCAATTGGAAATCTCACCGAGATTGGCGGATCTCCCTGGCCCGATGAAGGCGGGTGCAATCCTCCTCCCAATGAGCCGATCTACTGGGCCGGTCCGGTGTCGCTGGCCGTGGATGGAACGGGAAAATTCTTATACGCGCTCAATGCTGGCGTACAGAACATAGCCATCTATTCCATCGCGGCAAATGGAGCGCTGACCTTCTCTAAATATGCCGAGACCGGCGATGTTTGTTCTGGTTCGCTCGGTACGGACTCCACTGGGAGCTATCTCTATGCCGGGAACTGCTGCTCGTCCTCGGTCTACGCGGGCTATAACGCCATCTCGGGTTTTTCTATCAATCCCACCACCGGAGATCTGACACAGCTGCCCGGGTCGCCCTACACCTATCCAATGGGGGGTAATTACGATTTTATGCAGAGCCTCACCGTG